>MDTE01143937.1_pt1 | contig 16280 bp, 11 predicted proteins | sample 811231 | NCBI WGS metagenome assembly MDTE01 (sample SAMN05326651, study PRJNA326480) | marine metagenome | isolation source: seawater | place: Indian Ocean: Red Sea | collected 2010
GATAATAATAAGAAAAAATTTTTAATATATCAACGTCGTGATTCTCATGCATTTATAACAATTTTACGTAATTCTCATAAATATAGTGAGAGTGAATTACTTAAAATATCAGATGATTTAACTTTAGATGAAAAAGAAAGATTAAAAAATCATAATTTTGAACAATTATGGGATGATTTAATTTTAAATAAAAAGTCTAAGATATACACTACAGAACGTCGTCGCGCATCTTCTAACTTTTATAAATTAAAAAATAACGGGGTACTTCAAAAAATAATAGATAATCCACATACTGGTGAATTATTATGGGGATTTCCAAAAGGAAGGCAAAATAAAAATGAAACTAATAAACAAACAGCAATTAGAGAATTTAAGGAAGAAACATGTATGAAAACATCTGACATTAAATTGTATGATAAATTACTTTATGTTAGAATTAATGATTATTTAACAACATTTTACATAGGAAAAACGGATAATGAGATTCCAATACTATACAAAGACATCAATGAAATTAGAAAGCAATGTGTTTCAAGTGAAACGAATGATTTAAAATGGATATATGCTGATGAACGCGATGAATATCTTGACAAATCATTATCAAGATTTATATATTATATTGACACCGAGTTTACTTAACAACACGATATGCAATAATATCATTTCTTCTAATAATTTTAATAATATCACCTTTCTTAAAATTATAATATCTACTTACAGGATCAGATGCGAGTATAATTGGAAGATGTTTACCATATTTTGAATTAATAGTGTCAAATTCATCACCTTCAATTTTAATATGGGGTCTTACATATTTATGCAATGTGATATTATATTGCAATTCATTTTCATTAAATACTTCAATATCAAGATGTTGAAGATTATCAATTACTTTCTTTGCTGAAGATGTAATACAATTATTATATACAATAATACATTTTGGAATATTTAGTTGTTCAATAAGTTTAATATATTCTTTGATAATATTAATATTGAGTTTCTCGACTTGTGATATCAAACCGATTAAAGTTGAATCTCTATTTTTACAGATTACTTTATCATCAACGCTATTATCTGTAATCACATATCCACGATCAGTAAGCATATCAATCAATATTTGTTTTGTTTTGAGGGTCATTATTCAATATTTTTGGACTATTAATTTTATTTTTTCAATTTTACTAAAAAAATAAAATCTTTCTTTAAGTTAAAAAAAATGGGAAATAATCAACAAGGATTTTCATATAATATGGGCGATGAATGGGCAGAAGCAGTCGCCCGGGAACGCCTCGAGAGCCAAAGATCATCATCAGCTGGCAACACAGAGGCGAATTTTGAACAAGTGTTAAACAGTGAAGACAGTTCGGCGCAAGTTGCGCCAGGATCATCATCAAGAAGAAGCAGCAGATCATCAAGAAGAAGCAGCAGATCATCAAGAAGAAGCAGCAGATCATCAAGAAGAGCACCACTTCCAGTACCTGCTGAAGTTGTTGCATTAAGAGAACAAGCAAATCAATTATCACAACAAGCAAAATCTGACAGAGCCCGTATGATGGAGGCCAAAAAACAAGCAAATAAACAATGCAGTGAATTGAAAAAATCTGCAAATTCTCTTGGAGCAGTTATCAAAAAACAACGAAGTCAAGCCAAACAATTAAGAAGAAAAGCATCAGTAATGTTAAGAAGATCTAGAAAACGCATATCAAGATGCGCATCTGTTTCTGTTCCATCTGAAGAAAACTGTACTCAAGCCAAATGTGGTTTTAGAAAAGGATACACTAAAAAGAATGGTCAAGTAGTAGCGGCAAGATGTGTTAAAAAATCAAGAAGAAGATCTGCACGTAGATCAAGAAGATCAAGAGGAAGAAAAGCCAGATGCTCCGGTAAAAAGAAATCTGTATGCAGAAGCCGCAAATCATGTTCATGGAAAAAAGGAAAAGGATGCCGCAGATCAAGAAGAAGATCTCCACGTAAACCAAGAAAATCTGTACGCAGATCAAGAAGAAGATCTCCACGTTGCTCCGGCAAAAAGAAATCTGCATGCAGAAGTAGTAAAAGATGTGCATTCAGAAGATCTAGAAAATCGGGCAAAAGAAGGTGCGTAAGAAAAAACAAAAGAAGATCTAGAAGATAAATTGTATTTTAAATGATTAAAAAAAACATTTAAAATATTTACGTAATAAAAAGATGATAAGAAATTGTATTATCTTAATAATAGTTATATTAACCCTTGTATTCTTTTTAACTAAATCTAACAATAGTAATGTTGTTGAAAAATATAATATAGAAAAATACGATGGTTCTGAAAAAGATAAGTTTGAACTTGAAGCCGCATTAAAAAAATTAGAAAATATTGTTGAGACAACTGTTTCTAATTTGAGAGAAAAAGTTGATGCTACCGAGAAAAAACTAAAACAAACTTTAGAATTAGGTGGTAGAACTCAAGCAGAATTATCAACAGGATATACACAATGTTCTAAAGATATAGAAAATGTAAGGCAGCAATTAATTGTTGCCAATAATACGATAGATCGTTTAAAATCTGATAATAAAAATAATACCGTTTTGGAATTGGAATTAGATAAAAGTAAGAAAATTGCAAGTGCCGGATTACAAGATCTAAACAAGATAAAGAAACAGTATGAAAATTCTCAAAGTGAGATTAAGAAATTAACTGATTTGAATGATAAATTACAAACTCAGTTAGACAATGAGGTTTTAAAAATGTCGGCGACTATATCTGAATTAGATAGTGCTGCAATTGAAATAACAGATTTGAAAAACAAAAATACCAAACTTGAAGAAAATACTCAAACAAAAAATGCATTAAATAAAGATTTATTAAAGTTAACAGAACAAAATAAAGAATTATTGAAACAATCACAAGATTTTAAGAAAAAATATGAAGATTTGAAGAAAGAATTTGATCCAATTAAACAAAAGAGAGATGAACTTGAAGTTAAGATTGATAGTTTACAGACTGACAAATTGAGAATGCAACTACAAAATAATAAAGACACAACTAATAATGAATTATCAAAACAAAAAATAGATGAATATGAAAAGAATATAAATCTATACAAATCTCAAATTAAGAATCTAGAACAAAACGCTAAATTAGAAGAACAAAATAAAAAACAATTGACTGAAAATTTAAATACACTTGAATTGGAAAATAAAGTATTAAAATCAACCTTAAATGATAAAAAATTGTCAACAACAGATGTAAATAATGAAAATAATAAAATCAAACTAGAATTAGAGGAAATTAAGAAAGATTACAATGACCGTAATAATAAAATAAAACAATTAGAAAGTACTTTACAAAATACAAAAACATTATATGAAACGTGTACTAAAGAACAAAATGATTTAAAAATATCAAGTGATAACGATTTAGAAAGTGCTGCTAAGAGTGCAAATGAATTAGATATTGAATTAAAGAAGGTGCGTGCTGCTAATAAAACTCTTGAAGAAATTATAGCATTAGATAAATCTAAAAATGATGATATAACTAAAAAATTAGAGAAAGCAAAGAAAGATATAGAAGAATTAGTATCAAAAACAGATATCCAAAGTTTAGCGATAAAGGTTCTTGAAAATAATAATAAAGATTTGCAAGGTGACCAATCAGATGTAATTAAAAATAATGAAAAACTTCGTGTAGCAAATCTTGAATTAAAGGATAAATTATTGAAAAGAGACGCAGAATTCAAAACATTACAGGAAACTTCTGGAGGTTCTAACGAAGAGATTGCTAATTTAAAATTAAATATTGAAAAATTGAGTGAAATTAAGATAAAATTAAATAATGAAAATACAGATTTATTATCAAGAATCGGATCATTAACTAGAAGAATTACTAAATTAGAAGAAAGTGGTGGAGGCGGTGGTACTATTTCTGGTGCTGAAGAACGATTTCTGTGCGGTTTTGAAGAATCACCAATAGATGATAGTTTATTTAAAACAAATTGGAAATCAAGTGATGTTGAAAATTATATATATCCAATGGAACCTGTACTTAATTTAAATCAATTAATGTATCCTGGGTCTAAACCTAATGAAGATATTACATACGAAGATCCTGTATTTGATGTAATTTATAAACAGGACGCTGGATATTTTAATGGACGTTTTGAAAATGGTGGATTTAATTTATGGGATGGATCGGTGCAATTTGGAAAACATTTACAAGGTAAAACATGGAACGATCCTCGTCCAATAACTATCTCAACAGTTAAAGAAGTTGTACCAAGAGATAAAAGATCATTTAGTAGTAGTCAAAATAATCATAATACATATGCAACTTATGGAAATTCTACAATGACTTCTGAAGGAGGTTGGTATGCATCAAAAAGAGCAAATGGAGAATGGTTAAAATTAGATATGTCTGAACCAACAGAAATAGAAGGTGTTATTGTATCTGGTGTATGGAATAGAGATGCATATATTAGAGCATTTGCTATACAAGTATCATTGGATGGTGAAATATGGACAGATGCAACACAACCTGGAAGAAAATATTTAACGTGGGATGAATCACGGACTGTAGTACCAGATCATATGAGAAGTTTTTCATCTACTCAATATAATGATCCTCCAGGTTATCGGTATGGATCATCAGTAATAAATTCGCGTAACGGATGGAGATCAGGTAGAAGCAGTAGAGATGCGTATTCACAACGTGCATATATTATATTGAATGTAGGAGTTGTACGTGAAATTTATGGAGTTGTTACACAAGGATGCGGCGATACTGATTGGTGGGTTACATCATTTAGTGCAGAGTATACCGAGGATGGTATAAATTGGAATACTTTATATAATGAAAAAGGAGAAGACGTTTTTAGAGGAAATAATGATCGTAATACTAAATTTGAAAATTTATTTGACAAACCTGTTAAATCAAGAGGAATTAAAATTATACCCCTAACAGGAAGAGATGGTTTAGGGAAAGGTCCAAATAGTCAAAGATATCCACCTGGAATGAGAGCTGATGTGCTTGTATCAGGATTTTATATCCCTTATACAATTGGCAATTTAGTACTTCAAAAAAACAGAGCATGGTCTTCATCGGAAAGTTCTCAATGGGAAATGGCGGGAATTGGTGAAGGGGCTGCATGGAAACCTAGAAATTGGCGAGAAGGTCAATCATATTATCAATTTAATCTAGATAATATTCAAACAGTAGCAGGGTTAGTAATGCGCAGTCGTAAAAGTGCTGACGAGTGGGTTTCACAAATTTATGTTGAATATTCAGACGGAATAAATGTAACGAATCCTGACGAAACAGAGTTCGTATTTACTCATGATAAAATGTTTATAGAAATTATAGACATGCAAGCCCGAGGTGCTCAATATAGTGGTAAATATATTAGATTTAATGATGATCTTGGTCATTTAATGTGGGACAAAATGATGATGGCAGCCACAGGGCAATCAAGAATCAAGGATTTTACAAAGAGAATATCTTTTAATGTTCAATTAATAAATTCAATTAATATTTTTGATCAAAATGGAACTAAAGTTGTAGAAATGACCGCTGATGAATCCGATACTAATCCAGAAGCGCACACATCAAAAAATTTTTTAAGACATAGAAATGATAATAGAAAATTTTTATATTATACTAGTGATTATAACTTGAAATTAAATTTTCCATATAAAATAGTTATCAAATATACACCAGCACCTGGTATTCAATGGAAACATCTCATGAGAAAATCATTTGATTTACCAGTAACTTTTGATATTGAATTTGATATGAAACAGACTTATGGAAATTCTGGAACTAGTAGTGCTCTTCAAATGTCGGAAATTGAATTTTATGATGATGATAATAATAGAATTCCTGTATTTGGTTTCAAACAGCTTTCAAAAAATATTTCAGTTAGTGGAAGAGAGGGTATTTCTTCATCGTATGATTGGTCCATTAAAAATGGTGATAAACCTTATGATCCTACAAAAGATTCTACAAAATGGTATACTGGTCGCAGTGATGGTAAAGTTGTATTTAAGTTACAAGGTCCCGCAACAAAATATAGGTGGTGGACTGCAAACGATAACGATCCATATGGAAGAACATTAAAGAAATGGAATACCACATGTTTATGGAATAATGCAAAAAACTCTTATGATTTAGATCATCAAGGATTATTTAATAAAACACAATACCCGTTAGATGGCGAATACTTTTCTTTAGGAATAAAAACAGATACTGAGTCTACTCCTAAAGAAAAAGAGTATGAGTGGTATTACGCAGTAAATAAACGAGATGATACACATACTATATTATTTGATGAACTTATAGATGCAAAATATGTACGAATTATTCCAAAAAAATGGTATCGTCTTCCAAGTATGAGAATAGATGTATTGTTTCATAATGCTAGTGGTATATTTAAAAGTCCTAAATTTCCGGGTCTAACAAATCGTTTTGAAATAAAAAAAATATTATTTGATAAAGTTACAACAAGATATGTTAAATTAATGAGTATGTGGAATGGTGGAAGAGGAACAAATACAGGTATGAGAGCGGATGTTATTACCACTGGTTTGTACGATGATCAAAAACAATATCTAAAATATCCATTAAATAGTATATCAAATACAGAAACTGGAGAAGATATAATAATAAGAATAGCATTTAAACAAAATTATAGAAATAAAGGACAAAATTCTGCATATCCAGTATATTTATATAAAGGTGCAGATTTAAAAACCGCATTTACTAGAAAGAGTGACAGTTATAAGGGCCCTCCTGTTAATAATTTATATTGGAAATTTGGAAGTCATGATCCAGAAGAAGATATACGAAATATAGAAAAAGATTGGATTGGACCTATTTCAACAACATTTTATCATGATAGAAATGATTTATATTCATTTTATAATACTGGTAGACATGGAGCGTTTACATATGGAGAAAATTCAACAAAAATAGGTGCATTTAGACTTGAAGGTTCACGTGCTGGTAAAGATGGTGTGGCTTATAGAATGTTTGGGTCGCACCCAGGTAAACATAGATGGTTATGGAATTCATACGATTGGGGTGCATATGACCCTCGTCAAAATAGAGAACGTCATAATTCGCATATTGAATTTTCTGTTATAAAATGGCCTGTAGGTGAAGAAAAACGCTGTAAATATCGTTACAAATCATCTATGGATGCTATATATGGATGTCGTGATAATGATTTATGTATGGGCATAACCATATCACCACCTATGTTGTGTGGTAATGATATTACTAAATATGAAATACGAAAAGGATTATTAGTAGATAATCCGGAATGGCCTAATACTACATGGACTAAAAGTAAAGTAAAACATATATTTCCACGAGTTTATAATAAAGAATATAGAGAACGTGTTTACAGTGATGAACAGGTCAAACCTATGAATAAAAAGTTTGAGGATTTATTTACATTATATAGAGGTTCTGATATTGTAGATTTGTGGGATGGATTAGTAAATGATGAAAGAAGTTGTTTTACTGGGTCTTCTCAAAAAAGTATTGATAGTTTTAAAAATGGAATAGGGCCATTAAAAAATATTTCTAAAACAAAATTAGGAACAGATTTAACATTACAAATTAATGTATATGATGATAAAGATGAAATAATAGTTACTAAATTATATAAAGGATGGAATCTCAAAGACATATTAGGTCGTAATTGCCAAACACAGAAAGATAGAGATACTAATGAATTACATGAAGTTTATTGGAAAGCAGGTAGTGGAAATGATTTAGATGATATAAACGATATTAATGAAAAATGGTATGGTCCTTACAAAAATTTTAAGAGTAAATTTCAAAATAATGGCAATTGGGCATATGTATTTTGGGGTAACTATAATAGTAATAATTCAAAACCCGATGGTAATTTAAATGCCATAGACAGAATGGGTTCTTTTGGTGTAACTCATAATCGTAGCGGAACTTCAGATAGAATATATGCAAGTCATCCTTCTCGTCCTAGTTCTGGATGGAAAAAATGGGGTATATTAGCAAATACATCTATTAGAAATTACAGTCGTTGGAAATATATAACATTTAAGATATTAATGAATCCTAAAGGAGATGACGAAATGTGTAAATATGCGTTTGATAATGAGGTGGATGCAAGATATTTTTGCAGTAAGAATGAAGATTGCGAAGGTATACAAATTCTTGATCCTCCTATTTCATGTGATTTAAATGACAAATTCTATGAGTTAAGAAAAGGTGATCAATTGTTAAGTGATAAAGTATTAATGGAAAAACAAGAATATTTACCAAGTATTACTAAATTAGGCAATGTATCTGGAAAATCTTTTGTAAATCTTAGTAAATATAAACCATTTTATGAAGGTAAAACACGCGAAGATAATATAGAATATTTAGATTTTACAAAGAAAGATGGTATTGAACTCGATACATTAATTAATGAAAATTTTGATAGTGCTCCTGAAGTTCCACAAAAAGAATGGTATTTATTTTATGAAGGTATAGAAAACAAACAAGAATCTCCATTATATAGTTTATGGGATGGAAAAACTAATTACATAATAGATAATAGAACAATAAGATACGGTAATCAAAAATCAAAACCAGGAGAAATGCATCCATCATGGAGTCCTCAAAATAATAGTGGACCATATGCAATAAAACCTAATCCAATTTTTAAAGGTATGTGGTTAAAAGATCTTAGTTCAAGATCTGATGGTAGTGATTTAATAATTAAAATTGTTTTTAGAAGTTCTCGTAATACAATATTATCAAAAGTATTTACAGGATTTGATTTAAAATGGATATTTGGTCAGGATCATGTAAATAAAGCGGGCGAATCCCTAGAATATAAAAGTGGATTCTGGTATGATGAATCAGATAAAAATTTCATAACAGGTATGGGAGAATATAGTGTTAAAGACTTAGGAAATCCAGAACCGTTAGATAGTAGTAAATGGATTGAAGAAAATGATTTTAAATTTAGGAAAGATAGAGGACATGGATGGGGTATGCATCATATGACCAATTCAGGTAAATACAAAGATAGATGGTATCCTCAAAATAAAGATCCAAAAGATTCTCCATTTTGGTATATAAAAGATCGTCATGGAGGTTATGAAAGTAGATTAGGTTACATGTACGGGAATGGATATAGTGGTGGAAATAAAAGATATCATAATAATTATCAAGGTTATTACGTGGATGTTTTTGTAGCGTTACAAACTATTTCAAATCCTGAAAGATGTTTATATACATATAAATCTATTGAAGAAGCAGGTGATGCATGTGCTAGAGAATATAATTGCGATGGTGTAGCCGTATTAGGTTCTACATTATGCAATGGTAATATAATAGGTTATGAATTAAGAACAGGTGACGAAAGAAAAACAAGTATTCATTCATGGATTAAAAAAGAAGATATGGTTAAATTTGATGATCAAAAATGTAATGAATTATGTCAAAAACAACCTGACACAACTACAGGAATGTGTAGATTATCATATGATAATTTATTATTACACGATTCGCGTGATAAAGATAACCAATGCATTGATGCATGGGTAGGATCAGATAAAGGAAAAAGGCTCTGTTGCCCAAATAATATGACAACTACATCAGAATTTGATATAGAAGGAAGTTTTGGAGCAGGTATATGTAAAAATAAAGATTATAAAACTCCTGTTCCAATAAGTGAAATTAATAGATGGTATAGTTCTGTATATCAAAATAATAAAAAAGGTACAGGCCATTCTCGTTCAACGATTGATAGTGAGCAAGCGTGGTCTCCTGGTGCTCGTAATACTAGTCAATGGATGTATCTTAAATTAGGAGAAACACCAAAAACAATCATTGGACTTAAAGTACAAGGTAGGAAGAATAATGATGAAAGAGTTTATTCATTCAGAGTAAGTAAATCTGATGATAGTAATAATTGGGAGTGGGTAGAAAATGAAAAAGACTTTCTTGTTCCTATAAGAGATCGAAATACCATTAATGATATATTTTTTGAGAATCCAATCACATGTAAATTTATAAGAATTCATCCAAGGACATGGAATAGATGGCCTTCTATGCGAGCAGATGTTATTTATGCAACTAGTAAAGATGATATATGTGTTATGTTTGGTGATCAAGGATTAGAATATTCGGTTGATCTAAAAAAATGTGAATATAAAGTTGATACTGAAAATGCTCCTGTTGGACAATGTTCATATGATATTGGTGTAAACTTTATAGACGATCCTAATAATACAAAAAATTCTATCAAAGGTTGTTTCAACTTCAATAAAAAATCACTGAATAGTATGATTGATCAACATATTAATAATATTCCTATGAAAGATACGAGTAAAGAAACATACACAAGTTCTGCAAAAGTAAAAGAAGATTTCGACCCTAATAAAAGAAAATACTGTGATAAACGTATGTTAACAGATATTAAACAAGTGGGAACATCTCCAAGCGGTCTTAATATATATACTTACAAATATATTAAAGATCCAACTAAATCAACATATCAAGGTGTAATTGCGCAAGATTTAATAGAAAAAGGTATGAAAAACGCAATTGATGTTGGTAAAAGAGGATATTACCTCGTTGATTACAAATTACTTGACACTGAATTTAAAAAACTTTGAAATTTAATATATTTTTAAAAATATATTAAATTTCGAACTTAGAACTATATACCATACATTTATCAATATCTCCATAAAAAGATTTGAAGAAATACGGTTTATCCTGATATCTATAAATATATGAATTACCAATTATGTTTATTCTTTTTTCTGATTCTGATAAAAGATGAGTACATTTATCATACTCAACTTTAATTTCCTCAAAATTAGCAACTGGTATAATTACAATACCTTCCCATTCACGTCTTTTACCACTTAAATCTATTTCAAATTCAGTAGGATAGTATTTTTTAATCTTTGATTCATTTAATATCAACGTGGATAAGCAATTTGGTAAAAGATTTGAACTCTGTGGAGGTAATACACTTAGTAATTGTAGAAATGGAGTTGTCGGTTTATTTTCATTAAAGTTATTAAACTTAAATGTATCACACGATTCAGATAAATCTTGAAGAAATGGAGCATAAAAATACGGATAATACCAATTCCAATCAGGAATTCCTCGTCTATAATAAGTAATAATCCATTGTAAACCTTCCAAATAATTGTGACAGATATCTTTTATATCATAATCGTCTCCAAACTTCTTTTTATAAAATTCATTCCTGTATCCATTAAAATCAACAGTCCATTTATCATTTACAAATGTACTATTATTAGTTAATATTAAATCTTCAAAAAATGAATCTTTCTTTTCCATCTTTTCTTCCATAAGACCTTTTTCGTATTGAGACATTGTACCTAAGAATACTTTCAACGATTCTGTTCTAAATACTAATAATGGATCATCTTTATTACAAACTCTTGTCAAATGCCCATAACTCTTGCCTACATTTTTATAAACATCTAGCATAATATCAATACCTCCTTCTAAAATTGCAATTGTAGGTATGGATGGTACAAAATCATTACCCACTAAGAAACACATAAATATGAAGTCATCAATTGCTGTTTTTCTTCTAAATTGTTTTCCATCTTCCCATTTAAGATATTCAACAAGTTCTTTTGAAAATTCACCTATATTCAAAACATTATACTCATTAAATTTAAATACATTTTCACGCAATATATACATATATGGCATATGTGTACCCAATGAAAGCATAATCAAATCAGCATCTAGACCATGAATACAATATTTCTCATTTTCATTTCCATATTTTCTTATATAATTAATAATCTTATGTTCACCTTCTCCTGGTACTTTTTCATTTGAAATAATTACTTCTAGATTTTGCCAATCAACTGAATAAGTCATCATAATTCTAACATACCAATCAATATATTTAGTCAAATAGCTCATAAATTTTGTACCTGGGGTTATACATGTTGGATCAAAATCCATATTATCATTTTTTTCGTTATCTTTTGCTGCTTTAAAACGTCGTTGACGTTGTTGTGCCATTTTAGCAGCACCCGCAACTCCATCAACACATAATATAAGTTTTTTCTTAGGATTTACCATTTTTCGATAAAATTCTATTTTATCACAAACTTCTTTGAACATTTTTGTTTGCCATTTTATACCTATTTTTCTTCTGTTTTTTACCAGTAGACTTTTATTTTTTTCAAAGTCACCATACTCATATATTTTTTGGGCGCATGTATGAAAAATACCATTCATATCTAGACATAAATTATCAATTTCGATATTTACGTCATCTTTTGTAAAAATATCTTCCCCTTTAATAACTTTAATACAATTAGGGAAATTATTCTTATACCATATAAAAAAATGTTTTATACCCATGTTATGTTTAATTAATATTTTAATTTTTTAAAAATCATTTTTATTTTGTTATAATAAATGGAAAGAAAAAATAATTCAGATATGGAAGAACATAGTATTTTTAAAAATGCTTCAGGAGGTGAAATAACATCTTTTATATTCCGTATATTATCATTTTGCGTCGGTTTTTATCTTTTTGTAGATTATTTAATTGATTGTAGCATAAAAACCAACGAAGGGTTTATAGCAGGGTTTATAGGTATTACATTAGCATGCTTTTTCTTATACAAAAATAAACGTTAAAAATGAATTTTATATAAATAATTGAATATTTATATAAAATGACATACAAATATATTGTATTTGACACAGAAACATCTGGACTTCCACCCCGTAAAACAGATCGTTTTTATTCATCTTTTGATGAAGATGGATATCCAAGTATAAATAATATAAATGCATCTAATAAATGCAGAATGGTATCAATCGCATGGCTCATTTATGAAATAGGTAAAGATGATCCAATTATATCACGATATTTTATTATAAAACCAGAATACTTTAGAATCTCAAAAGGATCAACTAAAATTCATAAAATAACACATGATTATGCATTAAATAATGGTGAAGATATTAAACATGTACTTAAAATACTTCATGATGATATTAAAGATGTTAATTGCCGGGTTGCTCATAATTTTTTATTTGATAAATATATAACATCTTCAGAAATGTATCGTAATGGATTTAATCAACTATTACATGATTGGAATTCTATAGGTTCTTTTTGTACCATGGGACATGGGATGACACATTTTGATTTTGGTAAAAATAAAGGAGGATATCCTAAACCTCCGCGTTTACAAGAATTATATAAAAAAATCACAGGGAAAGAATTCGATGATGCTCATAATGCAGTAGCAGATACAAAAGCATGCGCTGAATGTTATAAATATATGATTAAAGATTTTATTTAATATTTTATAAATATAAAATGGATAATCAAAATTGGTATGATAATTTAAATAAATCACCGTTAAATCCTCCTAGTTACGTTTTTGGAATAGTATGGCCTTTATTATATATATTAATGTTTATTTCATTTGGTATAGTTATTTATAATAACAGAACCGACAAAATTAGGTTCTTTATTATACAATTTATTTTAAATTTATTATGGACTACTATATTTTTCAAATATAAATCCATCGTATTGGCATTTATAATGCTAATATTAATAATATTTTTTACAATATTAACTATTATAGATTTTTATAGTGTTAATAATATATCAGCATTATTATTAATACCGTATATATTATGGTTATCATTTGCAAGTTATTTAAATTTATACATAATTATATACAATTAATATTATATTTATATATAATAAATGGAATACAAAGCATATAGATATGGACATCAGGATTTTAACGATATAGGATTTGGATGCTCCTATCGAAATATACAAACAATAATATCGGCTTATAATTATTACTATGATAAAAGTATTGAAGTTCCTCATATAAAAGATTTATTAAAGTATTATTATGAAAATTATAAAAATATTATAGAAATTGGAAATACACGTAATTTATGGATAGAACCATATCAAATTTCGAAGTATTTAGAAGATAAATTAAGTATAAAACCACGAAATTTACTATATATTATTGATAAAAGTGATACAAATAATATGATAATGACTAACATAAATGAGTACACACAATCTAATATTTTTACAAAAGATAGATTTATTCAATTAAAAGATATTATATATGAACATTTTACTAAATCTAAATTACCTATAGTAATTGATAACGGTATTTATTCTTATTGTATCCATAGTATGGGAGGTAACAGTATAAATATAATTGATCCGCATACATTAGATGATAATGGTATATTATATACAAAATTATTAAAATACCTTCAAAGTAATTTTTGGATGATATATATTCCACAAAATTATAATATATAAGTTAAATGAATTTATATATTATTAATAAACAATGACATGTTTTTGGGATGCAATTTTACAGAAATTAACTAGAAATGATTTTAATAATTTTGGATTATCACATATGGATAACTCTAATTTTGTTAGATTTTTAAAAAATCATGCAGAAAAAACACCTGATGTTACATGGAATGATGAAAGATTATCTGATAAACAATTACAAGAAAATTATAAACATATAATAGATTTTAATCCAAATAGCATTAGAAATGGATATGATTGTTCAGTATGTGATCCATTCTTATTCTTAGTATGTTTTTTATTTAATGTAGATATAGATCACAATTATAACGGTCATATAATGAGATATCGGGTTAAAAATTCTAATCGTTGTTTACGTTTTTCTTCAAATACCGGTCATTTTCAATGCGCTTAATAACTATCTACTTTGTAGAATACCAGCAATATTATCTATCTTACTTTCTAATGTAGTTATAATATCACCTTTTACTTCATCTAGATCGTTTTTTATATTATTAATACGACTATCTATTCTACTATCTAATTTCGATATCATAGCAAGTTCTTTATCATTTATTTCTTTAGTAATATTATTGGATGCTAACGATATCATTGGTTTAATACTTGCCGTATAAATTATATAAAATAAAATTGATATGATAAGTGTAAATATAAATAATCCGATTAATGTACCTAGTATAATTGGAATCATATTCATTTAATATTTATAAATATTAAATAAAAATATTTTTAACAATTTAATGGATTTGTTTTATCTTTCTTGGCTTGTTCACATGCATGGTGATCAAAACCTAATGCGTAGTCCATTTTTCCAAAGTTTCCTGGATTTTCTCCAGATTGAGAATATGGAGCGCATCCCGCTTTATTACATTTTTCAAAATTTTCATTTGTGACGTTTCCATTGCAGTCTCTGACAATTACTTGACTGCATCCTTTATTGTAATGATCGTATGCACCTTTTACAGTAAAATAACCTTTACCGCTTCCAGCATTGTTATGTGTTAATGCATTGTATCCATGTGTTTTGTAGATAGGGATATGTTGTCTATCCATAGGTAATACAATACTACTTGCTTGTCTACCACCTGACATTCTTCCAAGACGTCCATAATGTGAATTAACATTTGTTGCATTCATTTGTGACATGTTTATTTTATTTTATTCAAGAAAAAAAAATATTAAAGTATTATTTGTATAACTATTTAAATACAACTAAATATTATTATTAAAATGGATGGTAAAAAAGATCGTAAATCCTCTTCAAATTTATATATGTTAATACCCTTTGTTTTCTTATTTGCTGGTTTGGTTTTTTTATATTTTAAGTTTAAAAAATTATCAAAACATGTTAATCAAATTGAAACTAGTTTTAAAGATAAATTCTCAAAATATGATAAATCACTTAAAAATAATGGTAAAAAACTTGATAATATCTTAATGATATTGCAATCTCCTAAATTTAGCAATGTTAGTTTAGAAACAATAAATGAATTAAATGAATCAAATGAAAGTGAAGAAGAATTTAGTGAAAATGATGAATTGGATAGTGATAGTGTATTAGACAGGGAGATCGAAAATGAGTTAAATGATCTTGTATCTGTTAATAATGATAATGATGATAATGATGATGCTTCAAGTGTATCATCTGGCACAAGTATTAGTAGTGATTTTATAAATAATTTGTCAAAAAAACGTGATCAACTCAAATCTAATAATAAAAATACAGATGGTGATGGTGATGGTGATGGTGATGGCGATGGAGAAGGAGAAGATAATTTAGATGAAGAACAAAAAAGACGTGAAGAATTTGAAAAAGAACAGCAAGAAGAAGAAAGACGTAGACAACAACAACAAGAACAATTAAGACAACAACAACAAGAACAATTAAGACAACAACAACAAGAACAATTAAGACAACAA
>MDTE01182015.1_pt1 | contig 16277 bp, 17 predicted proteins | sample 811231 | NCBI WGS metagenome assembly MDTE01 (sample SAMN05326651, study PRJNA326480) | marine metagenome | isolation source: seawater | place: Indian Ocean: Red Sea | collected 2010
CGTCATTCAATCAGGCTACGGGTAGGTCTTCTGATTATGGTTTACCATTGAGGTGACGTGTAACCTCAGTGGGAGAATTTCCCACTTTTATTTTAACTGGCTTTAGGTTTTTTATCTAAAGTCAAAAATAAGGAGACTTAACTGTGGGAAAAATCCTTCTTTTCGTTTTTGTTGTTTTAATTTCAACTAATCTTCTGGCTCAAGAAGAAATAATAGTAAAATCTAGTAGACTTATAAAAGAAAAAATTGTTGGGGCACAAACTTACGTTATTGAAAAAGAGTATATTCAGGAAAACCCTACTAAATCAATTCCTGATTTGCTATCGAAATTACCAGGTATTAAAACTAAAGATCTTAGAGGTGGTGGGCTTGGAGCTAGTCAATCTGTTGATATAAGAGGTTTTGCAGATACAGCATCAAGCAATACTATAATACTATTAAACGGACAAAGATTAACTAATATTGATTTAAGTCTTGTTGATTTCACAACCATCCCCAGAGATAACATAGATAGAATCGAAGTTATTATGGGAAATAGTTCCGTACTTTTTGGAAACAATGCTACGGCTGGTTCAATAAACATCATAACCGATCAATCAATCAAGAAAGGTGACTCAATTAATTCTAATATAGCAGTTGGGTCACTCGGAAAGTTTTCAACTTTTTTCAGTGGTACAAAAAGTTATAAAAATTTCTCAATTAAAGGAAACCATAATTTAATTTTTTCTGATGGTTATAGAAGAAACAGTGCATTATATCAAAATAATGCTAATATGGAGTTTGCATATAACCAAGAATATTATGACTTTTATATAAATTTAAAAGCCAATAATCAGTACCAAGAACTTCCTGGCGATGTTGGCGTTAATACTGGAAATTTCTCAAACTCAAATGGTTTTCATATCGATCCCAGGTCAAGTGATACCCCCGATGACTTTTCTCAAAATAATGGTTATCAACTTTTTTATGGTGCTTCATATGTTTTTGATAAATCAAATACAATTATAATTGACGGATCTTACAAATACAACAAAAGTGAAGGTAAATTCTTATCTTCATCATCAGATACAGATACAAGAATTTCGACATATCAAATTAGTCCTAGATTTTTAAGCGATTTTAAAATTTTTGGTTTAAGCTCTGACTCTATTTTTGGAACAGACTTAAACTATGCTTATTATTATTCGGATAGAATGACAACTGGTAAAGCATGGTACAAAAAATATAAAGCTTCCGATTTAAATTTTGCTCCATATTTTAACTCTAATATAAGCTTATCTCAGAAAGATGAAATATCAATAGGTTTTAGATATCAATGGAATTGGTTAAGAGCTGGAGATATGAATGACCCAACCGCATATGCATGGACATTAGGGGAGCAAGAAACAATTGTAAAACCCGATCACCAGTATGCATTTCATTTAGGTTATGAAAGGCTTATAAACCAAAAAAACACTGTTTCAGTAAAGATAGGTAGAAGTTTTAGGTATCCAAATATTGATGAAAGAGTTGGTTCAGGCTGGGTTTCGGCAAGTCATAATTTTAGGTTAGCATCTCAAAATTCTTATGATTTTGAATTTGGACACAAGTATTTAGACGATAAAGTTAAAGTACAAACTAACTTTTATTACATGAGATTAAGATCCGAAATTAAATATGATAATTCTACATTCACTAACAGAAATCTGGCAAGAACTCATAGATATGGAATTGAAAATAAAACTGACTTCAAAATCAATGAATACTTAACGTTAACTAATAGTTTTTCAATTACTCAGTCTAAATATAGAGCAGGTCATAGAAGAGATTTTGATCTAAGCGGTGTACCAGCATTTAAGAATGTTTCAGATTTAGAATTTAAAATAAGAGAATATTTTAATTTAAATGGAAGTATATATTATCAGTCTTCTCAAAGAATGATTAACGATGAGGAAAACTATCAAGTAGTTCAGCCAGGGTATTATTTAATTGATCTAGGTTTCAAAGGTACTTTATATAATTTTGATTATTCAATGATGTTCAATAATATTTTGGATAGGAATTATTACCAATACGCTGTTGCATCCACAAATAATTACAATGTTTATAATACTTATCCATTAGAAGGATTTAATATGATGTTTACACTGAACAAAAAATTCTAATGAAAAATAAACCAATTTCAATTAAATTTTTCTTATTATCTATTGGAATTCATATAGGACTTATTGGTATTTTTTTTATCTTTGAATCCTCAAAAAAAGACGCTCAAACAAATCTAGTCTATTTTGAAACTATTACCGTTGAAGACTTATCTTTAATAAATAATCAGAAATCTGAATCTAAAATTGAAAATAAAAAAGTTAAAGAAACTAATATTAAAAAAATTGTAATCGAAGATAAAAAACCACAAAAAGAAAGTTTGATAACCGAAAAAGTTGAAACTATAAGAACAAACCAATCATTGGACACAAAAACTATAAATCAATTTTCATATGATCAGAATAAGAAAGAAATAGAAAATATTAATGTATCTGATACCAGTAAATTTAATGAATCTATAAAAGAAAATAAAGAATCTTTGAGTTACAATTTAAATAAAAATAAAACTGGTAACCTAGAAAATAATATTAAAAAATTCAGAGCCTATTATAAAATCGGTACTATAAATAATCCCCATCCACCATATCCACTAGTCGCAAGAAAAAAAGGATGGCAAGGTCGTTTGATTTTAGAAGTAAGTATCGATGAAAAGGGTAAAGTAAAAAAAATTGATATTATAAAATCAAGTGGCTATGAAATACTTGATAGTGTGAGTAAAAAAACTTTAAAACAATGGAAATTTAAACCCGCCATTTTAGGAAATAAAAATATAGAAGACACATTGAATATTCCTATTAGATTTGTTTTGAAAAACTAATGAGTTTTATCAGAAAACTCGTAATGTACATTTTTTAAATTATTTGGGTATTCATTACATTTTGGACATAATTTAGTTGCTAAAATTTGTGCTTTAAAGAAAACTCTATCTGATTCTCTTAAAAGTCTAGTAAGTAAATATTTAGCCAAAAAAGTTTTACAATTTAGAGGTCTTGCTGAAACCCAAACTTTTTCTATTAATTTATCGTATTTATGATGTAATGACTTTCTTTTTTTTATAACATCATCAATTATAGTAATTAAAGTATAATTATAGTTTTTTAATTTATTATTTTTATGTTCAATCCTTGAATCAACAGAAAAGAACTCTAATAACTTTTTCATTATTTAAATATTTAATCTGTATTGGAGAAGAGTCCGAGTTTTGTGGAGGTGTGTCAGACTCTTACCCCAATTCTTGTTAAAAAGTAGCCGATGCTTGAAAATATGCAGTCAAAGGTGCACCAGCTCTTGCTCCTGCTGGATGCCTTGTAGCTATATATTCATTATCGAAGGCATTGTTAACACCTGCGGTAATTCTATAATTATCATTAATTTGATAACCTGCTCGGAAATTAACTAAAAAGTAATCGTCAATTTTACCCGCTCTTGCATTTGCTGATCCACCAAATACTTCTGTTTCAGTTTCCGAAGCTGTACCGTGTGTTTCGGATTGATAGGTCATGCCCACACCAAAATCAAACTTATTCCAAGTATAGTCTGCACCAAATGAAAGTCTATGATCAGGAACATAAGGTACATTTGATCCGTCCATACCACCAGCAAATAATGAAGCTTTGTGATCGGTAGAAGACGAAGCTCCGTCAAGATTAGCATTTGTAAAAGTATAATTTACAAAGAAAGATATATCACCTGGTAACCCTGCAGGCAAAAAGTTTTCTGGTTCGTAATTAGCTTGAAGTTCAAGACCTTTTGTAATCACATTACCAGCATTGTCTGGCTCACTGTCTGTATTAGAGTTATCTGTAACAATCAAGTTTTCAAAATAAGTATGGAATAAAACACCAGAAAAGAAGAAGTTTTGATCGCTATATCTTAATCCAGCTTCTTTGGCTAGACTTGTTTCTTTTTCTACAGGATCACCGTTATCTCTAGCGGTACCAGGACTAGGAACATTAAAACCTTTGTAAACACCAAGGAACCATGTCCAGTTGTCGTCATGATTGTATACTATCCCACCACCAGGTGAAAATGCATACATCTTTTCTTCCATATTACTCGTAGTACCTTGAGCAGCAGTTTTATCTCTGTAATGAAATTTGATATACTCAAACCTACCCCCAAGAGATAATTCAAAATTATTTATCCTAGCTTTTTCCTCAGCGTAGACAGCATAACCCTCGGTTTTTTCATGCCTATCATCTGAGAATGTAACTCCATCAGCATGAGCTGTTATAGCTCCACCAACCGCTTGAGTAAAATTATGTTTTTGTTGGTCTCTGTTATGATGGTCTTTATGATATTTGAAACCAACTTTAAGTTGATGATCAACATCTTTTAAAAAACTTGTGTTGAAGTCAAAATCAGTTTCATTCATAACTCCATATGCACCATATTTTCTATCATTTCCTTTATAAACAAGTTGACCAGCAGTTATACCTTTTGCAACATTTCTAGCAACTAATTGATTACCTGTTGCTGCTTTTGAGTTAAATGTTTCCTCTCCGTAATCAGTTCCCGCTACTTTAATTTTGTCAAGTTTAAACCAGTCTCTTGTGAAATAATTATAGTAAACTGTTGTAGCGTTTCTTATTTTTGGAGTAACTTCTGCTCTTAATTTTAAATAAGAAGTGTGATGCTCGGTATTATATTCACCAAGCTGGTGAGCAACGTACTGATGATGAGGATTTAGGTTAAAGTCAGCAGTAGATTGACCAGCATAACTCTGATTGTATTCATTTTTTTCATAAGCATACTTTGCCTCTAAAACTATATTCCTTTGTGTAGGCAATTGCCAGAGAAGCTTAACCATTGGAGCTCTATGATTCATATCACCCAGATCATCACTACCATAAGATTTTCTATGAACTGAACTTGATGGTGGGTTAATATTAAACTCACGTTGTCCTCCACCATATCTATAATAAACATCACCAAGAATTGCAAAAGCCCCATAATCTCCAGAGAATCCATAATTTGCATAATCATGAGTTAAAATGTCATGTCCACTTCCGTATGAAACACTTGCAAAGTATCTGTTACCTAAATCTACTGGTGTTGTGACATAGTTAATGGAACCTGCAGTATTATGTGGACCATATCTATACTGTGATGAACCTTTTAAAACCTCAATTGCACTCATTCGCCTAGTAATTGGTGAATAATAAGAGTCGGGAGCAGAATAAGGAGCTGGAGCAATGTTTATCCCATCTTCAAGTAAGTTTACCTGAGTTGATCTTAATGTTGCTGTACCTCTAATACTAATATTATGTATAAGACCCTTTCCTGTTTCCTCCCTAGAATAAACACCAGGAACGTCTCTTAAAATATCGTTTATATTAGCAAAGTTATATTTTCTTAACTGCTCCGGACCTACATAATGTGCTGATCCAGGTGTTTCAAAAACCTGTTCCGGTGAATCAAATATATTTACATCAGGTGTTGAGTAAACTTTATCTTGTCCAAAAGAATATGAACACATTAATGTTAGTGAGAGGAATGTTAACCTTGACATTCCACGGGTATATTTAGGTACCAACCTTTTTTTTGGTCTAGTAGATTTGATTATCATATGTACGACTCCCTTAATATTCAATTACTGCGAATAATAACTATTATCATCTGAAAGGCGCACATGCATTTAAAAATCATACATAAAACGGTTAAATGAGGTTAATAATCATTATCACTAATTTGATAGTAATAACCATTATCATTAATGTCAATAATTTTATTTAACTTTTTTTTAAATATGATAAAAACCCATCATGAGTGAAATTACAAAAAAAATAGAAAATGTCCAAAAAGAATGGTCAAAGTATATTTTAGATATAGGAGAGGCCTTTAGAAATGGAAAAGATTATAAAAAATTAGGTGAAGAGCTTTTAGATAAACTTTACAGTTTTGATAATAATAATAAGATTTCTTTCAAGCCTACAATGCCTGGAAAAAAAAATTTTAGATTTTTAAAAAAAGATGTGCTTTCATATTTTATTGGAAGCAATGAAAAATCTAATAATGATTCAGGATTTGCTTTAAAAGGATGGAAAAAAATTATATTTGAAAACTATAATATAATACAAATCAATAACTTAGCACTTGCTATGGGTGCATATTTTTTTGAAGATTCAACTAATAAAACTATAGAAGTAGAATATACTTTTGCATACTTATTAGAAAATAGTGAAAACACAAAGATTATATTACATCATTCTTCGATACCCTATTTAAAAAATTAATGACTGAAAGCTGCATATTGGCGTCCCCTACGGGATTCGAACCCGTGTTGCCGCCGTGAAAGGGCGGTGTCCTAAACCACTAGACGAAGGGGACAACTTGAAAAAAAAGATTAGATATATATATATATAGTTAAATTTTAATTTTAGTAAATTATTTTATGAATTATTTAATATTAATTATAACATTATTTTTTGTTAATTTTCCAGTATTCGCAAAGGAATCAAATAACTATTTATGTCATGTACGTGGTTATGAGATTATATTTCCCTATGAACATGCGATTTATAAGATAAAGAATGACTTTAAAAATATTCCTGAAAAAAAAAATAGTGAACTTAGAAAATTTAGAAGAAAATTTGAATTTGATTTCTATGGTATTTCTCTTTATAAATCAGCAGGTTGTTCCAACGCTAGGTTAACAGAATATTTAGACTGTTTGATATCTACTGACGGTAAAGATTGTAAGATATATTACTCCCAAATGAGGATTGTCGACTAATTTGGTTGTATTGCATCTTCAATTTGAATTTCAACACTATCATTTCCATTCCATTCATTAAGCTTTACAGAAATAATCAAATCAATTCCATCTCTTCCAGAATTTTCAAGTTGATTAGCTAAATTGAAATCATAAGCCTTGAATGCAATAGCTTTTGTTTTGTTTCCAAATTTGTCTTCAACAAAACAGGATAAATGACCATTTCCAACAAGTTTAGGATATTTTATATAACAATCTTTGATTAAATATCTCGGTTTTGTATTTCCCTGGCCATAGGGTGCTAATTTATTTTGAAAATTGCATAAATCCTTACTAATTGATGAAAAATTAATTTCACAATCAAAAGATTTAACAATATTATTTTTTTGTGAGTCATACTTATCAATAATAAATTCCTGGAAGGTTTTTATATTTGATTGATGAATTGAAAAACCAGCCGCCATTTTATGACCACCTCCACTGATTAAAATTTTTTTTTCAATTGCATCAAAAATTAATTCACCAATATTGAAATCACCAATAGACCTGCAAGATGCTTTGCATATTTTATCGATTTCAGAGATAACAATCGATGGTCGCAAAAATTTTTCTGTGATCTTACTAGCAACAATTCCTATCACACCTTGATGCCAACTTGCAGAACTAACGCAAATAACTCCATTATCATTTTTATCAACCTTTTGATATGCATCTAAAATAACATTATTCTCTATTTTTCTTCTCAAAGTATTAAATTCCTCTAATTTCAGTGCCATCACTTCCCTGCTTTTTTTATCATCCTCTACTAATAATTTAACTCCTAGATAAGAGCTCCCTACTCTACCAGCAGCATTAATTCTTGGACCTAACACGAATCCAAGATGATATTCATCTAAATCTTTTAAAATATTTGTTTGATTTATTAATGCCAGCAAACCATTGTTTTTAGAATTTTTTAAGACTTTTAAACCCTGCTTAACAAAAGTTCTATTTAATTCATCTAATTTAACAAGATCACATATTGTTCCAAGAGCAACAAGATCCAAAAATTTAATTAAATTTGGTGACTGATTTTGGTAAAATTTTTTTTTCTTTAGTTCCCTGTTAATTGAAACTACTAATAAAAAAACAACGCCTACTGCACAAAGATTTTTTAAATGAGAATTATCACTTTCAGTATTTGGATTTATTATTGCGAGAGCATTAGGTAATTTATCAGCTTGCAAGTGATGATCAACTATAATAACCTTTCCTCCTTCATTAGAAAATTGGTCAATTACATCATTTGCAGTAGTGCCACAATCTAAAGTTATTAAAAGATCACAAGATTTATTTAAATTTCTTAAAGCATTAATATTTGGCCCATAACCCTCTTTTATTCTATCAGGAATATAAAATTCGAACTCACAACCTATTTCCTTAAGAAAATTAACGAATAACGCTGTTGATGTAATTCCGTCAACATCATAATCTCCGAGTAGCCCAATCTTTTTTTTATTAATAATATAATCTGCAATTATCGTAGTAGCCATTTCCATGTTTTCAATTAAATATGGTTCGGGCAAAAGTTTTTTTAGTTTTGGATTTATAAAATCATAATAATTTTGATCATTTACACCCCTAGAATGCAAAAGTTTCGCATAAATTTTATTTAAGTTAAGTTTTTTTTCTAATTGACTGATTTCATCATAATTAAACTGCTTGGATTTCCAAAATATTTTTTTTACAGAAAAAAGTTTGTTATTAACTTCATTTTTTAAATCTTCATAATATAATTTACTTTTATTTTTCATATTAATGAATTTTACACAATTTTTATGGTTAGTGATAACAATATATTAATTGCCCAGGGTGGAGGTCCAACAACTGTTATAAATCAATCTCTTGCTGGAATAATTAATGAAGCAAAAGGAAAGTATAATATATCTGGTTCAATAAATGGTGTTAATGGAATAATTAATTCTAAATTTGTTTCACTTAATAATTTAGAAAACCAACAATTAAAAATGATTGCAAATACTCCCGGGGCTGCTCTTGGCTCCACTAGGGATAAACCTGATAAAAAGTATTGCTATGAAATAATTGAGGTTTTAAAAAAAAAAAAATTAACAAATTTTTTTATATAGGAGGCAATGATTCGTCTGATAGTTTAAGAATTATTGCTGAAAGATCAAAAGAAATAAAATTCCCATTACAGTGTATACATGTTCCTAAAACTATTGATAACGACCTAGTTTGTAACGATCACACACCAGGTTATGGTTCAGCAGCTAAATATGTGTCTCTACTTTTTTCAGGAATAAATTTTGATGTAAAATCTCTTCCAGGAGTTTACCTTGGAATAGTTATGGGGCGTCACGCAGGTTTTCTAACAGCAGCCTCATCAATACTAAAAGAAAGGAATAGTGATGGTCCACACTTAATATATATACCTGAAATTCCTTTTGAGATTGAGAAGTTTTTATATCAAATTAAAAGTTACCATAAAAAGTATGGAAGATGCATTGTTGCAATTTCTGAAGGTATACAAGATAAATACAAAAAATTATTTTCTGAAAAAATAAAAAAGAGTACTGAATTTGATGCACACGGAAATATACAATTATCAGGATCAGGTTTTCTTGGCGATTATCTTGCTGATCAAATAAAAAATAAATTAAAAATTAAGAGAGTAAGAGCAGATACCTTGGGCTACCCACAAAGAAGTTTTCTTGGTTGTGTTTCAGAGGTTGATCAAAATGAAGCTTATAACATTGGTATAAATTCATTGAGATTTAGTAATAAGTTTAATAAATCTTTCTCAATTGGAATCAAAGAAAGAAAGAAAAATTCAAGTTCATATAAGGTTGAATTCACTGTTAATGAATTATCCGATGTTGCAGGGAAAACAAAAACAATGCCTCTAAAATTTTTCGATGCAAAAAACTCATATGTAAAAAAAGAATTTATTAATTACGCTTTACCTTTAATTGGAAAAAAAATTCCAAAAACATTTTCAATTATTTAAGTTTTCAATTCTCAAATAAATTGTTTTTCTAGTAATAAATTTTAATTGATCTATATTTTTTAAAGCCTTAATCATATTTCTCTCCAAACAATTATGAGTGGTAACTACAATCGTTGCGAATTTCTGATTATTAATATGTGGATCTTTTTGGAGCATTGATTTCATCGAGATACTAAATTTTTTAAATTCATTTGAAATACCAGAAATGACTCCAGGTCTATCTAATGCAGTAAATCGTAGATAATAAGAACCAACTCTATCGTTTATATTGTATAATGCATACTTCTTAAATTTACTTTCACTAGAAAATATTAAATTATTTTTATATTTGTAAATATCTAATAAATTACTAACGATTGATGTGGCAGTCGGGGTTGAACCAGCACCCTCTCCTAAAAAAAAACTTTTTTTGCAAAAATTTGATTCTATAACAATTCCGTTATACACATCATCAACTTCTGAAATCACTTCACTCTTATTCACAAGACAGGGGTAGACAAAACTTAAAATCTTTTTATTTTTCTTTTCAGCTATTCCAAGTAATTTGACTTTATATCCAAGAGATTCAGCATACTTTATATCTATCAAATCTATATCTTCAATTCCTTGTGTATAAATTTTTTTTACTTCTAAATTTATGTTAAATGACAACGATGCCAATATTGATAACTTTTGAGCTGTATCTGTTCCATCTATATCGAAAACTGGGTTTGATTCTGCATAACCTAATTTTTGAGCTTTATTTAGAATTTGTTTAAAATCTTCATTTTTTTTTTTCATATTTGTCAAAATATAATTACAAGTACCATTTAAAATCCCATAAATTTTATTAATCTGATTTGAAGGCAAAAAGTCTTCTAAAACTTTAATTATTGGAATTCCACCAGCAACTGCTGCCTCAAACTTTACTAAACAATTATTTTTTCTTGATATTTCTTTTAATGTACTCCAATATTTTGAAACAAGAGCTTTATTTGCTGTTACAACATGTTTTTTTTTTTTAAGCGCATCAAATATTATTTTTTTTGCAACTCCATCCTCACCCCCAATTGTTTCTAATAGAACATCATAATCTTTAAAATTAATTAGTTCTTCAGCATTTTTAAATATTTTAGTTTCCTGCAAAAACTTTTCAGAGAAATTTATTTTTCTTCTAGAAGCAACAGCTGAAATTTTGAAATTAAAATTTTTTAGACTTTCAGAAGATTTAATTCTTTTGAGTATCTCTAAAACTCCACTACCAACTGTTCCAATCCCAGCAATTGCAATTTTAACAGGATCAGATAACACAATATTTTAATATATTAAAAAAATTTCTGTTCGTTGATTAGCTTGTGTTCCTGCTGGCATATTTTCTTTAAAAAGTGGTTTTGAATCAGAAACAGCTTCAGTTATAAGATTTTCTTTAGGAAATTTATAACTAATAAATGCTTTCGCTACTGATTGGGCCCTTTTATCGGAAATTACGAAATTCACAAGTTTATGTTCTGATATTGGCATATCCTTTGTTCTTGTACTTGCATGACCCACAATCTTAATTTTTGCATTTCTTTTTTTGGCGACATCAACAATTTTTTTTATTTTTTTTAGAGCTTTTGAATCAACAATACTAGATCCAGACCTGAATGAAAGTGTTGCTATTCTATATTGAATCTTATCTTTTAAACTAAATTTTGTTTGTTGAAAATCAATTTTAGGGGGGGAATCAATATTTGTTTCATCACTTGTTTGAATTGTTTCAACGTTATTATCATTATTTTCTTCAACTATCAAACTACTATCATATTCTTGAGCTGGCGCAGGAGGTAACTTCTCATCAGCTAATTCAAGTTGATCTAATGAACTTTGCGTTGAATCATCTTCTTCTTCCGTTAAAAAATCTCCTCCGCTATCAACATAATCCTGGAGATCTGATTTGAGTTCATCTTCCGCACTAGTTATTTCTTCAACAGCTTCTTCCTCGCTTGAAAAACCAGAAGCTATATAGTCATAAGTTCCACAGGAGTTCAAAAAATAAAAAATTATTGAAAATTTTATAAAAAACAGTTTCGTATCTAATCTCATTAAAAATTCCTCATTTACATTATAATTTCAAAAAATAAATCTAAAACTATTTTTTTAAAAATTCTTTACTTAAGTTTTCGTAGACTTTAGGAGTATTAATTAAAAGTTTCTCTTCTGTATCTGATATTTTTCTTATGAATTTAGCTGGGTTCCCAGCCCAAAGTTCTCTTTCCCCTACAATAGTTCCAGGTGTGATGATAGCTCCTGCTGCAACAAGAGACATTTCTCTAATTTCTGCCCTATCAAGAATTACAGCTCCCATCCCAATAAGCGCATTATTTTTTATGCTACATGCATGAATCGTTGCATTATGTCCAATTGTTACATTATTTTCAATTATAGTAGGTGCTCCTTTATTCCCGGTTGCAGAAAAACCTTGAGATGAAACATGGATAATAGTCCCATCCTGAATGTTAGTGCATTTCCCAATTCTAACAAAATTTACGTCAGCCCTTATTACACAATTATACCAAACACTTGAATTATCAGAAATGAGAACATCACCAATAATTTTTGCTCCAGACGCAATAAATACATCTTTGCCAAAAACTGGATTTTTTTTTTTAAATTCGACAATATTTTCTTTTGACATATTAGATTAAGGATTCCCTTTCGTCAAATCCATTCATTAAATTCATATTCTGTATAGCCTGCCCAGCAGCGCCCTTAACTAGATTATCAATACAACTCAAAATTATAATTCTCTTTCCTGAATAATCTTCAAATACCTTAAGTGCTATTTTATTTGTATTCTTTACATCATTAATTTTAGGAATTTCTTCATTATCGTATAAACTGATAAAGTATGAGTCTTTGTAATAATCTTTTAGGACTGTAGATATGTCATTTGAAGAATATTTTTTTTTTTCGATATAAAGTGTTGAATGTATTCCTGAAAAAATTGGTAATAAATGGGGTATAAAAGAAAAAGAAACGGAATTTGAAAAAAGTTTTATCTCTTGCAAAATTTCAGGAAAATGTCGATGAGAAAAAATATTATAAGAAAAAAAATTTTCTTTAATATCTGATAATAATTGAGTATTTTTTGGTTTTTTACCTGCTCCACTGATTCCTGACTTTGAGTCAATAACAATATGACTTTGATCTATCATATTTTTCTTTAAAAGAGGTATTAATGGCAATAAAATTGATGTTGGGTAACAACCTGGATTCGATACAAATTTTGAATTGGCAATTTCTTTCTTATTTATTTCGCTCAATCCATATGTAAATTTTTTTAAAAAATCAGGAGACTTGTGTTTTATTTTATAAAACTTTTCATACTCTTTCACACTTTTTAATCTAAAATCTCCAGACAAATCAATAATTGATATTTTAGGATCTAAATTGCTAATAACAGAATTTTGAAAGTCTCCATGAGGCAAACAACTAAAAATTAAATCAACATTGTCAAATCTAAACTCTCGGTAGTCAGAAATTTTAATCTTTGGAAGATTGTCTATATTTGGGAATAATTTTTCTAAACAAATTCCTTTACTTTTCTGTCCAAAAACTCCTAAAATTTTTACATTTTTATGTTTACATAAATATTCAAGGAGTTTAGAACCTGTGTAACCAGAGACTCCAAAAATGCATACATTTAAGGACATCAAATTTATCTTTTAGAAAATTGTGGGCTTCTTCTTGCTTTATGTCTTCCAAATTTCTTTCTTTCAACTTTTCGTGCATCTCGTGTAAGAAAACCTAGTTTTTTAAGTCTTTTTCTCAAAGAAGGATCATAATTGACCAGAGCCCTGCTTATTCCATGCCTAACTGCACCTGCTTGGCCTGAAAGGCCACCACCAGATACAGTTGAAAAAACTTCAATTTCAGATAAGCTATCTGTTTTGACTAATGGCTCCTCTAGTATTGAATTGAGAATTTTTCTTAGAAAATATTTATTACTGTCTTTACCATTTACTGTTATTTTTCCTGAGCCTTTTTTAATCCAAACTCTTGAAACAGAGGTTTTTCTTCTGCCAGTTGCATAAGCTCTACCAAATTTATCTAAAGTTGGTTTTATCTCATTAATTGGATCTTCAATGGGTTTAGATAGTTTTATATTAGATTCTTTGGTGCTCATAATAAATTAAACAAAATTTTTTCTATTAAGTGAAGCAAAATCTAAAACTTCTGGTTTTTGAGCTTCAAGGGAGTGATTATTTCCTTTAAATATTCTAAGATTACCTAACTGTTTTTTTGATAATGCATTTGCACTCATCATTCTTTCAACTGCTTTTCTTATTATAAAATCTGGGGTTTTTCCTGATATAATATCTTGAAATTTTGTCTCTTTTAAACCACCTGGGTAACCCGTATGCTTATAATAAATTTTCTTTTTGGACTTATTTCCTGTTAAACGAACTTTTTCAGCGTTTATCACAACAACATTGTCGCCACAATCTAAATGCGGAGTGTAAGATGATTTATGTTTTCCTCTTAAAATTTGAGATATTTTTACTGCAAGTCTACCCAACACTAATCCAGTTGCATCTAACAAGTACCACTTTTTCTTTATATCTTTTTGTTTAAGAGAATATGTTAACATAATTAATTACTATTTTTATGAAAAATAGCTTAATTTTTAATTGTGTCAACCTTAAAACTTTATTTAAGCGCATTAACCGCCCATTTAAAATATTTTTCATTTACTCGATCAACTTTAAGTTCACCAATAAAAGGTATTTCGTATGAATGACTGCTCTCCAAAATTTTCTCTAACGATTTTTTTGTTGAAAGACTTTTAATAATAACACCTACTTCTTTAACAGTATTGACTTTTCCTTCATCTATATAAATAGATGTTAAACTTTCAAAAATATTCGTACACACCGCTACTTTATTTTTAACCAAACTTTCTGAAAGCTTTTTGGCTTCAGATAAGTTTTTGCATGTGGTATAAAATATTCTTATTTTTTTTTTTTTCATTTTATTATGGTCGGGGCGACTGGATTTGAACCAACGACCTCCCGTCCCCCAGACGGACGCGCTACCAGGCTGCGCTACGCCCCGTTTTATTCAATTGATTTTTTTATATTTTCATTTAGTAATCTCAACTCTTTAATTAACTCAATCTTTATATCAGTTGAACCTTTATTTTTTTTTTCATTAAGAACTTGATTTGCTCCTTCAATTGAATATTTTTTATCATAAAGTAGATACTTTATTTTTTTTAATAAGTCTATTTGCATTTTATTGTAGTATCTTGTTCCCCCTACTTTTTTTATCGGATTTATCATGGTAAATTTTTTTTCCCAAAATCTTATCACATGAACAGGTAAACATAGTATTTTTGAAGTTTCTCCAATCGTTCTCAAAGCTTCTGTTGATTTGCCCATTAAGAGGAGTTTTTATTTGAATTTGCCTGATTTATTAATGATTCTGAAGGTTTGAACTTTACAACATTTCTTTCAGAAATCATAACTTCTTCTTTTGTTTTTGGGTTTCTACCAATTCTTGGTTTTTTTTTATTCACTGTAAATACTCCAAAATTGACAATCTTTACATTCTGTTGTTTGCTTAATTCTTTTGAGATTGTATCAATAAAATTTTCAAAAAAATTTAAACATTCTCTCTTTGAAAGACCAATACTTTCATTTAAAAAGTTTACTATCACAGATTTAGTAATAACATTTTTTGACATAACCATTTATATTCAAGTTAATATTTTATAATCTTAATATACAACTCCCCCAAGTCAAGCCCCCACCTATTGCACATAAAGCAATTATACTTTCTTTTTTAATTAATCCAGAAGATAGTGAAGCAGATAAAGCTAATGGTATAGAAGCAGCTGAAGTATTAGCATGATATCTTACGGTACTAATTGTTTTGTTTTCATCAATTCCAATTTTTTTTGCTGTACTCAAAATAATTCTTTGATTTGCCTGATGTGGAATAAACCAATCAATATCATTAATAGTCAATCCGCATGATTTCATGGAAAGTTTAGTTGATTCTGCTAATTTATTTACAGCCTGTTTAAAGATATCCTGACCTTTCATTCTAATTTTTCCTACTTTCTGATTTATTGAAGGACCACCATCAGCAAATAAACTATCATGCCATGAACCGTCAGAAAAAATATTTGTTGACAGCAAGCCTTTATTTTCATTTGTAGCCTCTAAAATAACTGCACCAGCCCCATCACCAAATAGCACACAGGTTCTTCTATCTTCCCAATCTACAATTTTAGATAAAGTTTCAGCTCCAACAACTAAAATTCTTTTTGCATTTTTAGCTTTAATAAAAGAATCAGCAATCTGGAGAGAATATATGAAACCTGAACAAACTGCTTGAATATCAAATGAAGGTATATTTTGAATTTTAAAAAAATTTTGGACTTTAGTAGCTGTTGATGGAAAGGTCTCATCAGGAGTTGTTGTTGCAATTATTATACAATCAATTTTA
>MDTE01085776.1_pt1 | contig 16276 bp, 11 predicted proteins | sample 811231 | NCBI WGS metagenome assembly MDTE01 (sample SAMN05326651, study PRJNA326480) | marine metagenome | isolation source: seawater | place: Indian Ocean: Red Sea | collected 2010
AAACCGCGTCCTCGGAACCGGTCGATGACTGGCAGGTGGAAATCGAACGGCTTGCTCAACTTGACCAAGAGTGGCGCGACTATTTTTCCCAGACGAATCTGCCCTCTCGACCGAACCCGGATGACGAGGAGAAACGTCAGTTCATGCTTGATTCGATCGTCACCACCACTTCCTTGCAAGAGACCCTTCGAGAACAAGTCAGGATGTCCGACCTCCCCGAGGAACAATGGCAAATTGCCGATCTTCTCATCGGGAACATCGACGACCGAGGTTATCTCAAGGCATCGATTGATGAATTGACGTTTTCGACCAACACGGATCCTGAGGTCATCCGGACGGTCCTGGAAACGCTTCAGAGTTTCGACCCGCCCGGCGTCGCGACCCGGGACCTTCGTGAGTGCCTGATCAAGCAACTAGAACGGTCTGAGAAAACCGATACGCTTGAATATCGAATCCTCGACCAGTGCTTCAACCAGCTCAGCAAGCGCCGCATGCCCGACATTGCCCGACAGCTTGGGGTGACCGTCGCTCAGGTTCAGGATGCCGCCGAACGGATCAGTCATCTCGACCCGAGACCGGGAGGCCATTTCGTTCCGGAAAACCAACAGTATGTTGTTCCGGAGGTCTTCGTCACCAAGAACGGGGATGAATTTGTCGTCTCCACCAACAACGACCACATTCCCCAACTAAGAATCAGCAACACCTACAAGGACCTCTTGGCCAAAGCGGAAAGTTCGCCCGAACTGAGGGAATACATTCGCGAGAAGATCCGGTCAGGCAAATTCGTCATCAAGAGCATCAATCAGAGGCAACAGACGATTACCAACATTTCCAAGGAAATCGTCAAACGACAGAATGAGTTTTTCGAGAAGGGAGTCGCCTTCCTCAAGCCCATGACCATGATGCAGATCGCCGAAGTCGTGGGCGTTCACGAAACCACCGTCAGTCGCGCCGTTTCCGGGAAATACCTCCAATGTCCCCAAGGGATATTCGAGATGAAGTATTTCTTCACCTCGGCCATTCAAACGGCTTCCGGTTCGAATGTTTCCAACACCACGGTCAAGGATATGATCAACGACATGGTCCACAGCGAGAATCCCACGAAACCCCTGTCCGACGAGGAAATCGTCAAGGGCTTGGCCAAGAAGGACATCGTGATCGCCCGACGAACCGTGGCAAAGTATCGTTCCGAGCTCAATATCCTTCCCTCGCACCTCCGCAAATCCTATTAGTCTCGAGAATCAGCAACGTCCGGGTCCGCTGTGCTCTGGAAGTGGATTTTCGCCTGGAGTTTGTGCATCAGGTTAGCACACTGGGTCAGGAAGATCTGAAAAACCCGGTCGCCTCTCAAGTCTTCGTGGGTCAATTGCCGGAGGGCTCGCAGTTTGATTTCTGTGACCTCGTCCATCATCGCCTGCAAGCGCACGGGATCCGAAACCTCCAACTGGGCCTCTTCAATTTCCAAGGTCTCGGTTAGCAGTTCATCCAACTGGTCTTTCTCCTCTTGCACGAACCGCGACTTTTCCCGTTCTTCCAATCGCCGGAAACGCCCCCAGAGCAAATATACCCCCGCAAACAAAGCAAACGCCAATTCCTTGAACGCAGCAATCGACTCCATGATGTTGGCCATCTCTCCAATTCGATCGGCGGGATGAAAAAACAACTCGGCTTCCTCTGACAACGGACCGGGGCTGTATTGACTGGATTCGTCCTTTTGAAACAGAGTCGGGAAGCGGTAGTGAAGCCCCCCCTCGTAAACCGCGCCCAACAAATCCCTCACCACCCGTGGGGGGAGGTTTTTTCTCCCGACGAGGAGCGCGGTCGTTGCGACCGTGGGAAGATCCTCCGGTGGAACGTTTTGACGAATTCCATAGACCCCTTTTGGCAACATATACTGTGCCAAGCAGGCATTCCTCGCCTCGATGGCGCCCCCGAGATCGACTGGTAGAAGCCGGAAATCCTGAGTCGCCAACAATTCCTGGAGATCGGGGATTAAGATTCCTGTGGTCACAACAGCGCCCTCCAATTCGGGATCGCTCATGAGAGCACTAAAATAGCGATTGGTGACTTCCAGAATCCGATCCGAGAGCTGGTATTGACCGAGAAGCTCCTGGGCACTCCGACGCATCCCCGATTCCAGAGATCCCAGCAACAAGCGACGGCCTTCCAGTTCCTCGACCCGATGCACTGGCAAATCACGCCGAACAATCAGATGAACCACTTCAGGGTAGAGGGCACAAAAAAGATCGACCCCTTCGAGGTCAATCGATCCCGCCTGCAAAATGGCGATCTCCGCATCCTCTTCCCGCAATGCCGTTTGATTGGCTCTCGAACCCGGGCTGGCGTGAACCACCATTGTTTTCCCCGTCCGCCGCTCATAAATCGCCTTCAACTCCTCGCCAAACCGATGATAAAGCCCCCCCTCATGCCCCGTCACCAACACCAGGTCCCGGCTCCCCGGATCGTGGCTGACGAGCCAGATGATCATTGAAGCGATCAAGCCTAGAAGAAGCGCCCATCCCCACATCGAGCGAAGCAACGTCGCCTTGCTTTGGATCTTCATCTCACCATTGATAGAATAAATCCTTGAGATGAAAAGCCTTGAGCCCCGGTCGGAACCGAACGGGCGTCGAGCGTGAGTTCCGTCCCCCACCGCCATGCCCCGAATCGTGCTCGCGCCGACCCGAAGTTTCCTTGCGCTTGCCTCAGAGGGTAAACCCCTGAGGGATTCGAACCATCACCGACAGGCGTTTGCGAGGATCCAAGGCCCGTTCAAACTCATAATCCTGCTCACCGAACATCCGAACCAGCGCGGCACTGAGATCAGGGAGCAAGCGGTCGAAGCCCTCCTGGTCATTGGTCCCCAGCAAACGGTCATTGACCAGAACCTGAATTCGGTCGGTCGCAATCCCAAACCGCCCTTTGAAGGCATCGTCCTCGGCAATCATCCGACAGACCGTTCTCACCACATCGGCGGCTTGGCAGAGTTGCTCCACCGGATCGGATTCCGATACCGTCTTCCGATTATAAAGAATCCCCAATTCCCCCTCGGCGTTATCGAATGAATAGTGGGCATTGTGCCCCACCAAGATCACGCCCGGACCCGAGGGAACATGGCGATAATCCGCCACGTCGATCAGGAGGTCATCAAGGCTTTGATCTTGAATCCAAGAATGAAAGAGCGGAATGGTTTTCTCTAGATCAATCTCAGCGGAATCGTTGATGAACAGCTTGATATTGATGTGCTGAAGATGAGGGGAATCTGACATTTGGGTTTCTCAATCCTACGCTGCCCCTATCAGAGGGCGCACCGTTCAGTAAATGTTATTTGGGTTTTACGGACAACAATGACCGGTCAACTCGCCGCCGCTTGCTCGCTCATCCTTCCCGCACAACTGTGGCACGCTTCGACAAACAAGCTCGCTTCCTCAATCAGTCGATGAGCCGAATCATGGTCGTGGACGCGATCCTGCGACGACGCCGCGTCGAAAAAGTACTGGCCAAACTTACCTCGAGCGTAGGGATCAAAGAATATCTCCGTCTCGAAGTATTCCTTCCGGAATTGGTCAACCACCGAATCCACCGTTGTTCCCACGTTGGGGACTTTGAGGCGCAACAGACCGGTGGTTGCCCTCACCATTGCCTCAAACGCCTGAACCCCAGCCTTCGGGAAGTCGTCATTCTCCAATTTGAGCTGGGCCTCGAAGAGCATGCGCTCAGCCGATGTCAGATCGAAGGTGAACGCCGTGACCACTTCACCGGCACATTCGCCGATGCCAATATCATCCTTGCTGAACTCCCGCGGATCGCCCCAGTCACTGTAGAATGACCGATCCTCATCATACCCCGGTACTACGGAAAGATCCTGAATCAAACTCTTGATCTGAGCTTTGCCCACCCGTCCCACAAAATCCTTGAACGATTCGTCCCCTTCCTTTTTCTCCAGGTATGCCTGAGTCAAACGATCCACAACGTCGGGAATTCGCTTCGATGGAATCGGCCCCATGGGCAACCCGTAGGCCCCAGCATTCTCCGACCACTGTCCCCCCAGGACGACCTGAAAATGAGGCACCGAATGTTTGTTGATGCTCCGGCTCACGCCATAGAACCCCAAATCGGCCACGTGATGCCCCCCACAGGAATTGAAACAGCCACTGACCTTAACGACCAGATCCTTGACCGCCTGGTCCATTTGAACGCTCTTCTCGGTCAAACGCGATCGCAACTGAGCGGCCAAGCCCCGCGAGGAAGAGATTCCCAGCTTGCAGGTATCTGTCCCGGGACAGGAGGTCACATCGACAATCGTTCCCGCCCCCGGTGTCACCAACCCCACCGCCTTGAGGTCTTCATAAATCGAGACCACATCAGCTCGACTCACCCACCGAATCAAGATGTTCTGCTCCACCGTCGATCGGATCGTCTCGTTGGTGTATTTTCGCGCGATGTCCGCCAGCGCTCTCAGTTGGTCGGCGGTTAAGTCCCCTAGGGGCAGTGAGAGGATCACCGCCACAAAGCCCTCTTGTTTCTGAGGATAGAGATTGGTCTTGCTCCAAGCCAAAAAGTCGGGATCGTCACTCTGCACAAGATCCGTTCCCGGTTCACGAAGCGGTTCCTCCCGACGCGCCTCCAAGTCCTTCAGGTAACTCGTCCATGCAGCCTCGGGTGCCATGACAGCCCGCTCCTCCATCACCAAGCGGCGGAACTCTTCAATCCCCAACTTCTCCACCAAAAACTTGATCCGCGCCTTGCCTCGGTTCTTTTTTTCCCCCAGCCGACCGAAGACTCGAGCCACGGCTTGGGTGAGGGGAAGGATTTCCTCCTCGGAGACAAAATCGCTCAACAATTTGGCTTGGCGGGGCACGGCACCCAGGCCCCCGCCCACGTACATTTCAAATCCACGCTTGACCTCGCCATTCACCTCTCGGGTTGCCGCAATGAAACCCACATCATGCATCTTGACTAAGCCACAAGGTTGATCCTTGCATCCCGAGAAGGCCGGCTTGAATTTACGCCCGAAATTCTGACAGTCGGGATGCCCCAGCAAATGATAGGTCAGGGCGTGGGCATAGGGCGTCACATCAAACGTCTCATCCGAACAGATCCCAGAATAGGGACACGCCGTGACGTTCCGGACGGAATTGCCACACGCTTCCCGGGTCGTAATGCCCACCGCGGCGAGTCGGCGCATGATCGTCGGTGTATCGTCGATGTGGATAAAGTGCAGTTGAATACATTGCCGGGTCGTCACATGGGCAATCCCGTCCGAATACTCCTCGGCCAACTCGCCCAGGACCTCCAATTGCCGCGCGTTGAGTCCGCCGTAAGGAATCTTGATTCTGAGCATGCCCGGGGCATCCCATGCGGTATCGGGTCCCTTGGTCAGGCTCCCACAGGGAAACTCGAGCGTTTGGGTCTTCACCCCATCGTTCCGCCGTCCGTTATCATAGCGCTGCCCATAGGCCCCCCGACGCAAACGGGTCTCGGCAAACACACGGTCGTCAATCTTACCCTGCTTCTTAAGATGGATTTCGGTCTCGAACTGATCCAACTCATCTCGCAACTGCGCCGACATTTCATCGACCACTCGCTCACGCCATTGTGGATTACTCGCTTTCATGCTTCATGTGGGCAGGCCCCTTTCTTCACCAAGGCACCGCCCCGCCTCGGGCCCATCACCCGAAAACCGTCAGCTAACCGGAATCGGATCAGAAAGACAAGCGGATATCCGAGAACTCCGTCTCAACGAGGCCACGCTCCGATCGGCGTTTCCGATCGACCGCCTCTGGGAACCAAACTTGACGCCCAGCTAGACCTTGGATAGGTTTCGCCCTACGATGGTGAACGCGTCCCCGAACAACTATTTAGTCCCCTACGTCGTCGAAGAGACCGGCCGTGGCGAACGGGGCTATGACATCTATTCCCGACTTCTAAAGGATCGGATTGTCTTCCTGGGAACCCCGGTCGATGACCAAGTATCGAACGTGATCATCGCACAGCTGCTCTTCTTGCAAATGTCGGACCCCAAGAAAGACATCCACCTCTACATCAATTCGCCAGGGGGCAGTGTCACGGCTGGATTGGCCATTTACGACACGATGCAGTTTCTCACTTGCGACGTGAACACCTACTGCATCGGACAGGCCGCCAGCATGGGCGCGGTACTCCTTTGCGGGGGGACGAAGGGCAAACGGTTCGCTCTCCCCAATGCCAACATCATGATTCACCAGGTCCTCGGAGGTGCCGAAGGCCAGGCAAGCGACGTGGAGATTCGCGTCAATTACATGCTGCGGCTCAAGACACGACTCAACGAAATCATCTCCTTTCACACGGGCAAGCCGAAGGAAGACGTCGAGCAAGACTGTGATCGCGACAACTACATGACCGCAGAGGAAGCCAAGGACTATGGCCTGGTCGATGACGTCGTCAAATCACGGAAAGAAATCACTGATGACGACGAGTCATCTGGGAAGACGTCTTAACCCCATGGCCCGGGCAAAACAACTCACCTTGTGCAGCTTCTGCGGTAAATCCCACGCCGAGGTCCGCAAGCTCATCGCAGGGCCCCAGGTCTATATCTGTGATAGTTGCGTCCTTGTCTGCAAAAGCGTGCTCGACAAGGAACTGGGTGCCGAGGCCAAGAAATCGAAAGAAAAGCTAACCCTTCGACGACCGGCCGAGATCAAGGGCTGCCTGGACGAGTTCTGCATTGGGCAGGATTACGCTAAGAAGACGCTCGCCGTCGCCGTTCACAATCACTACAAACGGCTTGAGTTGGAACACCTGAGCGCCGGAAGCCGCCCATTGGGAGAGGATCCGGCATGGGATGACGTGATGATTGAGAAAAGCAATATTCTCACCATCGGCCCCACGGGCTCGGGAAAGACCCTTCTGGCGAGTACCCTCGCTAAGTCCCTTGATGTGCCTTTTGCCATCGTCGACGCTACCACGATCACGGAAGCCGGATACGTCGGTGAAGACGTCGAGAATATCGTGCTTCGACTGCTTCAAAACGCCGACTACGACATCAAACGGGCTGAGATGGGAATCATTTATATCGACGAAATCGATAAGATTGCTCGGACCACGGAAAATGTCTCTATCACCCGTGATGTCTCTGGAGAAGGGGTGCAACAGGCTCTCCTTAAGATCATCGAGGGGACGGTTTGCAACGTTCCTCCTCAGGGGGGAAGGAAACACCCTCAACAAGAATACGTTCGGGTGGACACCACCAACATCCTCTTCATCTGTGGGGGCACCTTTGTCGGATTGGACAAGATCATCCAGAAACGGCTGGGTCGCCAATTGCTCGGCTTCGGATCGGCCAAGCATGAGAGGGACCTTGACACGATTGAGGGCTGCCGGGCCCTCCAATATGTTGAACCCGAGGATCTCATCGCCTACGGGTTCATCCCCGAATTCATCGGGCGGCTTCCCATGTTCACGGTACTCCAAGAGCTGAACGAGTCCCAACTCATCGAAGTCCTCAAAGGCACAAAGAATGCCCTCATCAAACAATACATCAAACTGTTTGCCTACGAGGGTGTCGAACTCGAGTTCACCGAGAAAGCCCTTCAGCGCCTGGCCCAGAGAGCCATCGAGAAAGGCACAGGCGCTCGCGCTTTGCGAGGGATGCTGGAGCGCCTGATGCTCGATACGATGTACGACGTGCCGAGCCGGAAGGACATTAAGGGAATCAAAGTTACCCAGAAATTCGTTGACGGATTAGCCGAGCCCGAATTCCGTCTCAAGTCTGACAAGGCAGCCGCCTAGGGGCATTCCAGGGCTCTCCCCTCCCAGGACGCCCCCTCTGGGCCATCCTCCGCCGGAGTGCATCAGGGCATCGATCGCCGACGTCAAGAAGCCAACAGCATGATCGCAGAGCACATCGCAAATATTCCACGCTCCGGGATTCGAGATTACTTCGAATTGGTTCAGGGCTTGGAGGGTGTCATTTCTCTTGGCGTTGGCGAACCGGATTTCACCACGCCCTGGCATATCCGCGAAGCCGCCATCTACGCTCTCGAACGAGGGCACACCTCCTACACCTCAAACCTCGGGATGCCCCAACTGCGGGAAGCCATTGCAGAGTATCTTCAAGCCAATTTCGGCCTTGCTTATGACCCAAAGGAGCAGATCCTCGTCACGGTTGGGGTCAGCGAAGCCCTCGATCTTGCGTTGCGAGCGATCGTCAACCCAGGCGACGAGGTACTTTATCACGAGCCGTGCTACGTCAGTTATCATCCCAGCATCGCGATGGTTCACGGCAAGCCCCGAGCGATCCCCTGCACCGAAAGCGATCGCTTCTCGCTATCGCCTGAAGCGATTCGGGCTTCCCTCACTCCCAAGAGTCGAGTGCTCATCCTGAATTTTCCGACCAACCCGACCGGCGGATCCTTGACCAAAGACAAGCTCAAGGCCATCGCCGAAATCGCTCGTGAAAACAACCTGATCGTGATCGCCGACGAGATCTATGCCGAACTCACCTATGAGGGAACGCATCAGTCGATTGCCTCCCTTGCCGGAATGCAGGAGCGGACGATTTTCCTTCACGGACTCTCCAAGGCCTTCGCGATGACCGGGTTCCGCATTGGCTACGCCTGCGGGCCCGCCCCAATGATCGAGGCCATGCTCCGGATTCACCAATACTCGATGCTCTGCGCCAGCAGCATCAGCCAGGAAGCCGCGATCGAAGCCCTGCGAAACGGCAAGACGGCAGCGCTCGCAATGAAGGAGCACTATCGACTCCGCCGAGACTTCGTCGTGCAATCCCTCAACGACATGGGCCTTCACTGCCACCTTCCTCGCGGTTCCTTCTACGCCTTTCCTTCGATCCGGGCGACGGATCTGTCCTCGAAGGCGTTCTCACTCGATCTGCTGAGGGCGGAACGGGTTGCCTGCGTTCCAGGGAGTGCCTTCGGACCTTCAGGCGAGGGGTTTCTTCGATGCTGTTTCGCGACCGGATTCGATCAGTTGGAAATCGCGATGGATCGAATGAAGCGATTTGTCGAGTCGGTCTCGTAAGGTCAACCCCGATCAGTGGGAGACAGCATCATCCCATCCCGCTGAAAGACTTCACCGATCACCTCTTCAATCGGAACGTCGCGAATATCGATATCGGAGACCGGCAACACCTCCAGTAACTGTTTGCAAGCCCAGATGACCCGGCCCCGCGGCACTTTCAACTGAACCCTCGCTAAATCCAATTCCACCACGGTCCCAAACTGAGTGAACCACGCTCTGGGTTGGGGGCAGGTCCCCTCCCACTGAATGGTTAGAATCTTATGATCAGCGAATCGATCCACCACCTCGGAAAGTTGGCCATCAAAGGTCAACTCACCCCGATCGACGATGATGACCCGTTCACAGAGGGCTTGGATATCGGCCATGTAGTGGCTGGTCAGCATCATGGTGGTCCCGTGGCTTCGGTTGTAGTCTTGAAGAAACTCTCGCACGGTCTTCTGTGACACCACGTCGAGCCCAATCGTCGGTTCATCCAGAAGCAGCAACTTCGGATGATGCAGGAGGGAAGCGATCAGCTCGAGTTTCATTCGCTGGCCGAGAGATAGTTCCCGCACCATCACCCGTAACTTCCCCGCCACATCAAGGAGTTGGGTCAGCTCATCGACCGTCCGTTCAAAGTCATCTTTGTTCAACCCATAGATCTTGGCATTCAACTGGAGAGACTCATAGGCGGGAAGATCCCACCAAAGCTGATTCTTCTGTCCCAAGAGCAAGGCGAATTGTCTCCGGTATCCATCGGGACGTTCCCAGGGAGTGTAGCCCATGACTTCAGCTTGACCTCCCGTTGGATGAAGCAGCCCTGACAACATCTTCAGGGTGGTGGTTTTCCCCGCGCCATTAGGCCCGAGAAAGCCCACGAGTTCCCCTGGCTGGACTTCGAAGGAAACCGACTTGACCGCATAGACTGACTCATAGCGTCGATTCACCAGTCCCCGAAGGGCACCCAGAAACCCCGGCTCTTTTTTGAAAGTCCGGTAAGTCTTCGAGAGACCATCAACCTTGATGAGAGGTGCACCCATGTGCTCCGGCCGTCCTATGGGAGAGGAAGTCCCTCGTCGAGGTCCAGCCGCCCTTGCAGCAAGCTAACGTTGAAGCTGTTTTTGAAGATAGGAGACAACTTGGCGGATGGTTTGATCCGTGTCCATCCGATCTTTGACCAAGCGGCAGGCATGGAGCACCGTACCGTGATCGCGACCACCAAATGCCTCACCAATCGTATTGAGCGAACTCCCCGTCAGTTGTCGCGAAAGAAACATGGCGACTTGCCGGGGAAAGGCGATATTCTCAGGTCGCCGCCGACTCGACATGTCTGCCAGACGAATATCAAAATGCCCAGCCACCCGCTTCTGAATTGAACTGATCGTTACGGTAGACTTCCCTTCCTCCTGAAGAATATCCCGCAGGAGATTCTCAACCACATCCACAGTCAACTCCCGCCCCGTGAGCGAGGAATAGGAAGCCACTCGGATGAGCGCGCCTTCGAGGCGCCTGATATTCGCCCGGATGCGATTTGCCAGGAATTCCAGAACCTCCTTCGGCAATTCGGCACCGAGCGATTTGGCTTTTTTCCGCAAAATTGCTAGTCGGGTTTCCACGTCTGGCGGCTGGAGATCCGTGGAGAGACCCCACTCAAAACGCGAGACCAGGCGCTGTTCGAGGCCCCCAATCTCACAAGCCGGTCGATCACAAGTGATGACGATTTGTTTGTGGGCTTCGTGGAGCGCGTTGAAGGTGTGAAAAAACTCCTCCTGGATACGTTCTTTTCCAGACAGAAACTGAACATCATCCAACAGGAGAACGTCGGTTTGCCGGTACTTCCGCCGAAACCGCACTAACTGATTATTCTGAAGTCCGTCGATGAACTCGTTGGTGAATTTTTCACACGAGAGGTAGGCGACATTGGCATTTTCCATGTGTTCGCTCACGTATTGGCCAATGGCATGAAGTAAATGAGTCTTCCCTAGACCCACCCCTCCATAAATAAACAAGGGATTGTAGGCCTTTCCAGGGGCCTGAGCAACAGCGATCGTTGCACTGTGGGCCATCTCATTGCTCTTCGCGACAACGAGGGTCTCAAAGGTATACTTCGGATTGAATTGCCCGGCGGCCCGCTTCTTGGACGAAGAAGACCGTCGCCGAGGCTGAACCGGCTCAGGCTGGGCTGGAACCGGTTCTGGAGGCGCCATCTTAGATACGGGTGCAACCACAAAATCGATTTCGATTTGCTTCTGTGCACACTGCATCGTGACATCACGCATCAAGCCCGAATAATTCTCCCGGATCCATACCTCACAGAAATCGTTGGGGACTTCCAACACTAATCGATCACCCGACTGCAATTCAACCGCCCGAATCGGCGCAAACCACAGACCATAAATCTCATCGTTCAACATCGACTTCAGCGCCGACCGAACCGATTGCCACAATTCCTCTGCCTCTGACTGAACTAGCATTTCGACCCAATTCCTCGAAATTTCTAAACCTTATTCACCCCACTCATTCACATTTCGGTAACATTCTCAATATCAGCAACTTGGACCTTCGAGACCCCATTATCGTCCTCATCTCACCTTCGTAACGCTTACAAATCGACCCCGTCTCATTTATTGATAAATTGCTTAAAACCAGGTATTTAGACACATCCCACCCGATGAATTAGTCTCTTAACAAACGACAAAACAACCCAGAATCCCAAACGACCTCGACCTGAATGCTTGTGTTTTAAGTGATTTCTTGAAGCCACGCGAGGACAACCTGTCATGAGTTATCGAGAGGTTATTCACAACCTTAAAAAAGAACGAAATGCTTGCCTAAGATTCAAATCAATACAATTCCATCGGGAAAACATCCCATTATCGGTCAAACCTCAAAGATCCACCCAGAGTGCGGTGCAACCTGGTTCCTGACCGGAGACATAGGAGAAGAACATGTACCACAATGGTCTCATTTTCAAGCGCCGGCGGCGGCCCCCTCTCGTCTCCCGATGCTAATCACCTTGAGGTGCAATCCCTTCATGACCTCTCCTTCCCCCAGCAACCCGGCTATATACTTACGACCACCGGATCGCTGCCGCTAAAATCAATGATTTTGACCGTGGCACCGACTTCGATCATCTCACCCTGCGAGATGACGTCCAAGGTCTCGTCCCCAAATCGCACTTTGCCTCCAGGCCGAAGGGCCGTCAGGACCTCTCCCGTCTGCCCCACCCGACGATGATGCGTTGACGCCAAAGCATCTTCTGTTTCCATACCGCTGGCCGTGGCTGAAACCATCCGCCGGTAGAGCCTTGTTTCGGGCAGGTATCGCCCAATGATCAGGACAAAGAGAAGCGCTCCAAACAGCGCCTGGGTCAGCGACCGCAACGGTAGAGCAAACTGGCTCACGTTGGGCACAGCATAGGCCGGCAACGTTGGATCCCAATCAACCAATGCCATGATAATGGCACCCAGCATCATGGCCGCTCCCACCAATCCGGTAATCAGCGTCCCGGGGATCAGGAGCAACTCCACAATGAGCAGCAGTAACCCAACCACAAAAACCGCTCCCCAACCAATACTTGATAATCCAGCGATGTAACCGCCTAAGAAATAGAGGACAAACGCCCCCAATCCGATGATCCCCGGCAGGCCAAACCCGGGTGTTTTGAATTCAAGATACAACCCAATGATTCCGATCATAAGAAGTATCGGGCTGATTCGATTAACCCATGCCCCCAATTGTTCCGTTCCGGTGGGGTCAATGCGAACGAGTTCGGCATCTTCCAAACCGAGTGTCCTGATCAAACCGCTCAGATCGGGAACGGTCCCCGAAGACAACAACGGTTTGCCGGGATCGCCGTATTCCTTGCCCGCCTCGGTATTGGTCAAGGTCAGAATCTGCCCCTTTTCACAGAGCACCTGGCCATCAACGTTCAATTCCTTGGATTTGTCGATCATGGCCTCGATCACGTCCACGTTATGACCGTAGCGTTCGGCGTTGGCCCGCACCAAGGCACTGATTCCCGACGTCATCTTCACCTCCATCGTATTGGGCATCGCCTCGACGCCCGTTCCCCCGGGTGCCATCAAGATCGGCGCGGCGGCACCAATGACACTCCCGGGTGCCATATAGATGGATTCCGTCGCCACTGAAATGAACGCTCCGGCTGAAAAAGCTTTCTTGTTCACATAGGTCACTTTCCGCCCTTCAAAGCGATCGAGAATCTCGATCAACTCCTCCGTGGTGTCAACGCGCCCCCCATTGGTTTCCATATCGAGAACGACCAGGCTGGCGTCGGCAGCCAAGGCTTCTTTAATCCCTCGACGCACGACATAGAGGACCGGCGGCATGATGTCGTCTCGGATAGGAATCACATAAACGGGTCCGGATTCTTTCGGTGATTCGCCGACCTCCTCCACCGCTCCTTCAGCGGCCCATCCCGCAAACGGCGTGAGGAAAAACAACATCCAGATCAACCAAACCCTCTTCATCGCTGTACACTAATCCGCCGTGCCTTTGGCGGCAAGTGCAAGGTCATTTCGCTAACGAAAGCGCTCAAGAACCTGAGAGTTGACCCCCATTTGAGAAAGCAACTGGATGAGTTGGTCAGCACTCGCCGGAAACTTGTCTCTCGCGGCGAACAATTCAACCAAATCGACGGGATACCAGTTGTGGCGATGCCTCCTTCCCAGCCCCATCACGTCAAAGGGTTGAACGGCTCTGAGAATCTGCCCTTCCAGCCGCCCTATTTCGGACTCGGGAAGGGCGCGAATCCGGCCACTCAGCCGATCCACCATGTCATCAAGGCGAGCGCCGAATTCCGAATGGCTTCCAAGGAGGAAGCGATCCGCCACGTCCGACAACCCCAGGCGCCGATAGATTTCTTCATAGCTGACCGCCGCAAAGTAGAGATAAGTGATGGCATTGAAGAGTCTCGGCCTCCCGATCGAACGATAAGCTAGCCCCACAAGTCGGGACGTCCGGACCGCCTCACTGAGCACCTCGTGGCTATATCGTCGGATGAGATCCTCCATCGATTCACCTGCCCATGCCGCTCGTATCAGCCGACCCAACCGTAAAATCCCCAACAGATTCAGAGGAAAACCCGTCGAAAACAAGGGATCAATCGCCGCCGCCGCCGCGGGCAGAAGCACCCAATGCTTTCCCCCCGCTTCTCCAACACAAAAAGGAACCTGATCCATTCGACAAAAGTCCTCCACTGGTTCTCCCCCGGCAAAGAGACCACCAAGGGAAGGATACCGGTCGAGCACGGAATGCCACAGTGCCTCGCCGTCTAATTCTGGATCCTTATTCTCCCTTGAAAACACAACCCCAGCGCTCGTGATCCCGTGGTTGAATCGCAACACCCACATCCATCCTTGATCCAACAGATGGTGGACCGCGGCGGCGTCAATTGGATAGGGCGGCGTCTCATGGGAGCAAAACTCCGGCCGGGAAACACACGGTGCCACCGAGCGAAAATGGGAGTAAACCGCCCGGGTCGAGGGCATTTCCGAAAACCCTTTATTCTTCAGGCCGAGAAGCCGGTAGAGAGCGCCTCGAGGTCCCGAGGCATCGATCACAAGCGACGCCTCAAGACGCCTTGTCCCATCCGCTGACTGCAGATCGAGGCACATTCCCGAAGGGGTTTCTTCGGCCGCCACAACCGTCGTTCGATCTTGGTAGTCGACTCCCAATCCAACGGCTTGCTCCAACAGAAACGCGTCGAAGGTCGGCCGAAACCAGTGGGTATCAGCCAATTCCGGGCCCGGGCTGGCCGCAACCAGTAATTCCCTAGCCCGGCCGCCCCCTCGGTTGAAGCATTCACCCTGCTGATGGTGGAAAAAGGAAAAGCCCCGTTTCAAGCCACACGGGAGGTGGGGAAACCTTTGCTGCCAACGCCCCCAACTCGATAGTCCCTTGAGAAAAGCCAATTCATATTGATTCCCGATTTCCTCAAGGAAAAAATTGGTCAGTGGAGTGGTCGATTCGCCAATCACAAAGCGCGGGTGCGCCCCCCGTTCGATCAAGAGAACCGACCGCCCCAGTTGCCGCGCCACCATCGCCGCAAGACACCCTCCAAATCCCGCGCCGATGACAACGATATCAGGCCTTCGCGTCTTACTCACCATGGCAATGGAGGCAGGTCACTCGATCCAGCACGATCTGCTGCGTGTTCATCGTCTCCAACCGGGCTCGACGCTCCCCAAAACAATGACTGCACTGACTCAATGCCGACAGGTCCCAGAGATCCGCAAATACCCGCCTTTGAGTTCGATGGATCGCCCAATCAAGCCCGTCCTCAAGCTGACGAAGCGTTGTCGCCTCAACCAAGCCCGCGTGAAGCATCGCCTTCATTCTTCCGCCTTGATAGCGGGTCGGGATCAGAGAAAGAGTTGAAGCACCCAACTCAAGCGCAGCATCAACCGACCGATGCAACCACTGCTCCTGGTCGGCGGGAGGAATAAAAGGGGGGTTCACCATGAGAAAGACTCGAAGCCCCACCCCGCCTGCGCCCAGTCGTTGACTCGCCCTTTCGAAGTCGCTTAAACCGAATCCCTTGTTCAAGGCTTCGAGCGAACCAGGATGGACCGTCTCCAGCCCCATCGCAACTTCCAAGTGCGGCTCCAACCGATCATTCCACCGAAAACATCGTTCTCCAATTAAGCGAGGATGGCTCTCGACCACAACGGTATCAAAATCCTGAACCAATTCTGCGATCGATCCGTCATCCTCTTTCGGGATTGCCTTGGGATCAAAAAAACTGCCGCTATTGTACAACTTGAGTTGCATGGATTGGCGGGCTTCGCGAGATCCTGGCACTTCCAAGTGTGAGAGCGCGTATTGGATCTGGCGGGGAATCGCCCCAGCGGGCACGGTCCCTTCAAGGGTATTCTGCCAGAGATCGCACATGAAGCAGGTCCAGGGACACTCCCGGTTGACCAAAAGGATGGTGGCGGCCTCAGCGAGCGCTCCGTGTCGATTCCTCTCCTGTTCGAGAAACATCGAAACAGGCCGCTCAATCCTCGGGAGGGTCCGTGATCCCCGTCCCGCGCGAATCCACTGGTTTCTTGTTCGAAACGATTGCGGATAGTCATCCGGTTGACGGAACGCCATAACGAGCTCCTCTCAGCGAAATCCCTGGGCCCTCCAGCAGTTCCCCGTCATTCAATCCCCCCCCTGGCAAGCGTCTTGAGCGCCGCGCCGGCGACCCTGCAAATCCGCCATTCGTCGAGGATGTCTGCCCCCATCTTCTTGTAAAAGCAAATGGCGGGCT
>MDTE01069192.1_pt1 | contig 16275 bp, 19 predicted proteins | sample 811231 | NCBI WGS metagenome assembly MDTE01 (sample SAMN05326651, study PRJNA326480) | marine metagenome | isolation source: seawater | place: Indian Ocean: Red Sea | collected 2010
AAAAGTTGATTAAAAAAACTTAAATGGTACCCCTAGTCCGACTCGAACGGACATGAACCGAAGTTCAACGGATTTTGAATCAGTTGTGTTGGGTCTGAAACCCCTGAGCACATTGACTTTCTAAAATGGTATCAATGTCTTGTATCAATGTTTTTTAAAAAATTGACTGTGATAACTATTAAATTCCTAACGACTCTTTTGCTTTTTCTAAATCCTCTAAATCTTCAATACCACTTTGATTTGCATAATCAAAAATAATTCCAGTTGAGTTAAAAAATAATGGCAAAGTTGTTAATGCATCCTTTGCTATAAATGCAAGACCAATACCTTGAATTACGCCTGCAATACCTCCACTAAAATTCCCAACTATCTGTGATACATTTAATCCTGTATCAACTAAATTAAATATACCATTAAGATAAAATGACATTCCTGATGCAAATATCTTTTTGGCTTTATTATCTAAAATATAACCTGATTTAATTTTCTGATTTATAACATTTTGATATTCTTTAGTTTGTATAAGTATCTTATCTAAATTATCTTTTCCTAATGCTTTTCCTCCAGCTAGATTAGATGCATATTGTTTTACCGCAATTGCCATTTGATCTTCTCCAAGAGCTTCCAAAAATCGACTTTGAGCTGCGGTTAAATTTCTCAGCGCTAATTTCATAGATCCCAACGATTCAGTTGTATTAAGTGGTGTAATATTGGTACCAGCAAAAATATTGGCGACTAATATTGCAAAGTTAGCAATTCTTTCTGCCCCATTTGAGGGAGCTAATTTATCGTTATAACTTCTCTTAAAAACAGTATTGCTGTAAAGTGGGTTTTGATAGTCAGCTTCAGTTTGATAACGTTTAATAAATTTAAATTTTCTATCAGGAATACCCATTTTTATTATATTTTGACCAGGAGTAGGCCTTTTGAAATATGCTTCATAATCTTTTTTGATCACTTCTAAGATTTGCTGTTTTTCGTCACAGTTTAGCTTAATATCGGAAAGATCTTGAATTTTTAAGAATACGGAAAAAATTTCTTTTAGATGCTCGGCATTTTGTAAAACATAAGAAAAATCACCTTCAAATACATCTGTTTTAATGCCTCTTTTTTCTAATTCATCATATTCCCTCGTTTTTCTTTGAATCATTTGACGAGTTCTAAATTCATAAACTTCTGATGAAATTTTTGCTAAATCTATAAACTTATCAACCTGTTTGTCTTTATAAATAAATAAAAGCCAATCCAAGTTTTGTTCAAATATTTTTTTTTTTCTCTCTTGTAATATTACCCATACCCGTCAAAAAAACACTGTAAGTTTGAATGACTTCTCTTGATAGTTCAAAATTACAATTATTTGTTAGAGCCTTTTTCTCAACAATAGAATTTGGTTTTACCCCAGTTTGTAAATTAGGATTTAACCCTTCACAAAAAAAATCAGCACTAAAGTTATATTTACCCATCTCGGTTTTAACTCCTTCTAAATTTATAAATTTTGAACAATTGTCATAATATTCAAAATCACCTGAGTAGTTTTCCTTTAGTGTGTACTGTGACACATTCTCAAAGCCTTTATTATTACACTCTTTTTTTAAAACCTCTTTCACACTATCTTCGTCAACTTTAAATCCAAAACTCTCTCTCTCCTTGGTTTTTGGATTTACAGAACTACACATACCTATTTCTTCATAGCTTATATTTTTTTTAAAAGGGGTATCATCGGCATGAACATATGAAACTTTAAATAGAAATGTTAAAAAAAATAATATAAAAAAAATTCTTATAAACATTTTGCTAACTGGTTTAGTCAAAACGACATGGTTTGTATTTTTTTGAAAATTTAAACTTTCTTATTGGATAGACTAAGCCTTGAGAATTATCACAGACCATAGCATTGTATCCAGGGGTTACCATATTTTCAAAATCTTCCCAAGCTTGATCAACAATTTTTTTCTTTTGATTACATGGTAATGAGATAGAATTTAAATTATGTTCTTCTTCAAACTTTTTAACTGCTTGCTCTCCACCTTCATTAAAATATAAATCTCTCATTTCGTTTTGAAGATCAAAGTTCTCATCCATCTCCAAAAACAAAATTTTATCCATTTCTTTTGCTAGTTCTTCAACATCTGAATAGGAATTTTGAAAATAAGGATAATTTTTACTAAGTTCTAAATTACAATCATCAGCTATGACATTAAAGTTTACAATAAAACAAAAAATGATTAAATAAATTTTACATGCATAATCATTAGTTTTTGATTTTATATTCAACTGACTTTCCATCTTCGTTGCACTCACATATTTGCTTACATTTCTTATATTCTGGTTTTAAATATTTTAATTTTCTTTTGCTTATAAAGTTACTACCACATATTTCTTGATTATCGCTACAAACAGATACAAAATAATTTGGAGTGTTCCTATTGTCATAGTCTTTCCATACTTGATCTAAAATTTTTTTTTTTTTGGTTGCAAGGTAAGGATATAGTATCTAGAGCATTTTTTTTTTTAAAAACTTCATAATCTTTTTCAAATTGATCATTATACGTAAGTGATTTACAATTCCAATGTTTGTAGAAAATATTCGTTTCTTCAAGATATAAATTAACATTTTCATCCATTTGTAAAAATAATTGAGCATCAACTCCTTGAATAAACTTTTTTAATTCATCAGGAGATAAATCTTTGGAACTCCGAAGTGTTAATGGAAAGTCTTTTACTAATTCTTCATTACATTGATTAGCATTAACTTGAAATACAAAAAATAAAATCAAAAAGGAAAAGACATAGTTGAAATTTCTTATCATAAGAAAATAATAAATAAAATTACGTTGATTGAAAAACGAAATATTTATTTTTTATGTAAATGGTACCCCTAGTCCGACTCGAACGGACATGAACCGAAGTTCAACGGATTTTGAATCCGTCGCGTCTACCAATTCCGCCATAGGGGCATATCTTGAAAAACTATAATATCAATAATTTTTTAAATGTTGATAAGTTTATTATACTTTAACGATTTTTTATTTATTTAAAATTTGTTTTAAAAGATCTGCCAATAATCCGATAGAGATAGTTATGAGTGCGACTAACAAACCACCAATTCCTAATAAAAATCCACTGTTTAAGTTAAAGAATATTGAGCCAAGAAATCCCAGCAATGAAAAAAAAATACACACAAATGAAAAGAGCATAAAGATTTTTAAAGGATTGTAGTACGTAACTGTCTGCATAATATAAAATATAGTTTTAAATGAATCTTTAATAAGATTAACTTTTGATATTCCTATTCTTTTTCCGTATTTAATTGGAATATATGAAACAAATTTTCCATTCATCATGTATGCTAAAGTTGCTGATGTTGTAAAACTAAATGTTTCACAAAGATGTGGTAAGTACTCTTTGATAGTATCTCTGTCGAAGATTCTTAACCCAGAGTTAATGTCCGGAATATTTTTTCCTGCAGCAAATTCAACTACAAATTTAAGTATTTTTCGTAAAAATATTTTAAAAAACGACTCACTGTAACCCGTTCTTTCACCGACCACCATATCAAAGCCTTTTGTATATTCATGATATAATTTTGGAACTTCAACTAAGGGATAGGTTTGATCAGCGTCGGTAATAATTATTGTTTTATACTTGGCGTTCCTAATTCCGTTTTTTAATGCAAAACCATATCCTTGGTTTTGTGGATGAGTTATGATTCTAGCACCCTTTTTTTTTGCATTTTCCTCTGTTTTGTCAGTTGACCCATCATTAATTACAATAATTTCAGATTTCTTTATTTTTAAGTTTTTGAGTAATGATTTTGCACTTTCTACTGTTTTTCCTATTGATTCTTCCTCGTTAAAAGCAGGTATTATAAGACTTATCATATCTAATTCCTTTTATTTGTTGATATCCATCTTGACAAACAGGCTAGGCCAAATAGCCTAAAGCTATTGTCTATTTTTTTTGTTTCGTGTTCATGCCATAATTTCTGTATAGATTTTTTATTTATTAAATCAGTTAATACAGGGCTGAATGTTAAATCTTTAGCAATTTTATTTAAAGAATTGTTAAACCAAATTGAAATTGGTGAGTTAAATCCTTTCTTTTTTGCATTAAGAATCTTGTTAGGAAGTATATTTTGTTGACTTTTTTTTAAAAAATCTTTTTTTTTTAATTTATTCATTTTCCAATTTGCTGGTAAAGACGCAGCAAATTCAACAATTTTGTGATTTAAAAATGGAGACCTACATTCAAGCGAGTTTGACATACTTGTTCTATCTAATTTTACTAATACATTATCAACTAACCATGTATTTATATCAACATATGAGGCTTGGTCAATAAAATCACAATCACTCACTTCATTAAAAAATTTCTTATATTGCATTAGTGGTGATAAAAGTTCATTGTTATAATTTTTAAAATTTTTTTTTTTAAAACTATCAGAAAAAATATTCCTCCACCAGTAATGAGATTCAAAGTCACTTAAAGTGCATCCACTCAAAAATTGCTTCACTTTGTAGTCAAAGCTTATTTTTTTGTGACTAACAGGTAAAACAAAATTTATTAAAGATGATAAATTTTTCAGAACAGGGTTAGGTAACAGTGAAGTAATTTTTTTTAATTTATTTGCTACATATGTTTCATATCCAATAAATAGTTCATCAGCGCCATCTCCAGAAAGTGAAACTGTAACATGTTTTTTTGTAAATTTTGTTAGATAATACATTGGCAGAATGGATGTATCACCGAGAGGTTCATCATTGGTAGAGTCCAATATATTTAAAAAATCTGTTTTAATTTCTGAACCAATATTTAATGAAAAGTTTTTTATGCTAAAAAAATTTGACAAATATTTGCTTTGTTCGACTTCACTGTAATTTTTTTCATTAAACCCAATACAAAAAGCATTGACGTGTTTGTTTTTATTACTTTTACACATTGAAGCAACAATTGTTGATGAATCAATGCCACCACTAAGGAATGCACCTAGTTTTACATCTGAAATCATTTGCTTTTTTACTGTTTGATTAAGTAAATTCTGAAACTCTTCAAAAGCATTTTTTTTATTCTTATAATGTTTTTTGTTGATAAAGTAATTTTTTAGATGCCAGTATTTTTTTTTAGAAAAGTAATTTTTTTCTATAATCATAAAATGCGCAGGTTCTAATTTTCTTACCCCTTCTACTATTGACGAATTCCCAAGTATATAATTCAAAGAAAGAAAATCCCAGACTCCTTGATTAGAAATTTTAAACTTTACATTGGGATGCTTTAATAATGACCTTATTTCAGATGAAAAAATTATACCAGAATTAAGTGTCTTTCCATCATAAGGATAATAAAAAAGTGGTTTTTCTCCTATTCTATCTCTTGCTACAAATAGTTTTTGTTTTTTTATATCCCAAATTGCAAATGCGAACATTCCTTCGAAAAAATTTAAACATTTTTCATTCCACATTTTATATGATTCTAGAATAACCTCAGTATCTGAGTTTGTTTTAAAATAAACTCCTTTTCGAATTAGATTTTTTTTTATTTCAAGAAAATTATAAATTTCACCATTGTATGTAATACAAAACTTTCCACTAGTGTCAAACATTGGTTGATTTGCACTATTGTTTAGGTCAATAATTGCCAACCTGGAGTGTGCAAGAACAATATTTTTCATTTTTTTTACTTTAGAGAAATTAGGTCCTCTGTGATTTAAGAATGAAGTAACTTTATTTAAATTTCTGTATTCCTCATTATTGGATTTATCCCATACTAAACTTCCAGCTATTCCACACATAATCGATTAAGTAAATATAAATTAAAAAAAATCAAATTGATTCATATTTTTTATTTAATTTTTATTTAAAAATTTGAATCTCTGTTTTCTTTTTAAGAGATAAATTAATATAAAGAAAGAAATTAAGCATAAAGTTGGAAAAAGCATTTGATCAAAAATATGAGTATAGTTTTTGTTAATCAAAATATTACTCGAGGAGTCTAAGAGTCTTTTAAAAAAAAATGTAAAGATTATTATTTGAGGAGTATCGGCAATTACAACTGCTAGAAAGAATTTTGTTAGATTAAGTTTAAAGAAAATAACAGACATATTTTTTATTAAATAAGGAATCCCAGGAACTAAACGAAAAATTATAAAAATTAAAAAAGGATCGTTAGAAATTTCTGGTTTTTTATATTTAAACTTTTTGAAAATATCTTTTGATTTTTTAGCCATAAAAAAATTAATTATGGAACTTATAGTAAGTATGAATAAGGATATAATTATTCCGAAATAACCAAAAGTTAAGGCTGATACAAACAATACAGGAGTTACAATCCCAATCAATGAAATCCAAATTACAGAAATTAAGATGAATAACACCGAAAATTCTTGGATATTACTATTTATAATTTCTTCAAGAGATAAATAAAAATTTAATATTTTTACTATTATTTCCATTATATATAATAAATTAACTTACTGAAAATAATTTTCATACACAAAGTTTAGAAAATGATCTTTAATAGTATTGAATTTCTTCCATTCATAGTTTTTTTTTTCGTATTCTTTTTTATCTTACCTTGGAAACAAAATAAGATTTTTATATGTATTTTGAGTTATTTTTTTTATTCAAGCTTTAATCCAAGTTATTTAATTCTACTATTTTTTTCTACGCTTGTAGATTTTTTTTGCGCAAAAAAAATTTTTTTTTCAGAAAAAAAAACACGGTGGTTGGTTTTAAGTTTAACAGCTAATTTAGGAGTTCTTTTTTTTTTTAAATATGGGGGGTTTTTTTTAGAAAATCTTATAAATGTTTTATCTGTAGTAAATTTTTCAAAACAAATTTCAATTCCAGATTTTATTTTACCTGTAGGTATTTCTTTTTATACATTCCAAACTTTAAGCTACAGTATAGATGTATACAGAGGAAAAATAAAACCCACAAATTTTCTAGATTTTGTTTTATTTGTATCCTATTTTCCACAACTAGTAGCAGGACCAATTATAAGGGCTAAAGATTTTTTACCTCAATTAGCAAAAAGAACATTTTTAACTGTCAAAAGATTAAATTTAGCGATTTTCTTAATAATTTCCGGTTTATTTAAAAAAATAGTAATTGCTGATTCAATAGCACCTTTTGTGAATGATATATTTCAAAAACCTGAGATTTTTTCAACGACAGATCATGTTCTTGGGGTTCTTGGTTTCACTATTCAGATTTACTGTGATTTTTCAGGTTATTCTGATATTGCCATTGGTTTGGCTTTGTTGATGGGCTTTAGAATAAAAAAAAAATTTAATTATCCTTACTTGGCATCAAGTCTTCGAGAATTTTGGCAAAGATGGCATATTTCTCTTTCGTCATGGATAAGAGACTATGTTTATATTCCTTTAGGAGGAAATAGGAGAGGAAATATAAGGCAAAGTATAAATCTTATTGCTGTCATGAGTTTGTTTGGTTTGTGGCATGGAGCCAGTTGGATGTTTATATTATGGGGGACCATACATGGAGTTTTGTTAGTCATAGAAAATCAGTTCAGAAAATTAGTAAAATTCTTTAATTTTAACTTGAAATTTGGTTTTTTTTTAAATCTATTAAAAATAATTCTTATTTTTTATATTGTATCTTTAAATTGGATTTTTTTTAGGGCAGACAGTTTTCAAAAATCGTTAGTTTTTTTAGAGTCTTATGTAAGTCTTTTTGAATGGAATTATAACCTTGTAACAAATAAAACTCTTTTAGTTTTTATTTCCTTATTTATTTCTTTTGGGTTTATTTTACATTTTAAAAGGTCATTTTTTAAAACTAAAATACATAGTTTATTTTATAGTCTTGCAACTGCAGTTATGTTATTTTTTATTTTAACATGTTGGAATAGTAACAATGCATTTATTTACTTTCAATTTTAGAAAATCTTATCTTAATTTTTTAATTTGTCTGTGTTTTTTTTTAGCAGTTTTTCTTGCCTATGAAGTCAGTATTAGAAAAAACCCAGGTAATCCAATGATAATTGCTAATAATGTTCTTCAAAAGAAGTTTGACTTAAAAAAACAAGATCTAATTATTCTTGGATCATCAAGAGCATTAGAATCAATCAGACCAAATTTTTTTGTTGAAAGTTTTAAAGATTTGTCTAACGTTTTAAATTTTTCATGTCACTCCTGTAATTTATTAGAAAATCAAATTATTCCGATTGTTAACGAGTTTAATGATAAAAAAAATATTTCAAAAAAAATGATTGTTACAGTTGAACCTTTTTTATTTAGAGAATTAAATGATATTAAATCTGTTAATATTGACGAGGGTGGATTAATTAATAATTACTTAAATAAAGTTAATGAAAAAATAAATTTTTTTGGAACAAAATTAATTTTTTCTTGGTGTGAGAGCTGTAAGCCTGAAAATAGGCGTCAACTTCATAACTGGTTTGGTTTTTTTATTTTTTCTATTAAGGACTCCATTAAAGCAAAATTTTCTTTTTTTTCAATTCTAAAAAAAAATTATAATTATTGGATAACTCATAGAGCTAATTCTTTCTCAACTAAGATAGTTCATAGAGATAATGGTTTTGAAGGGATGGAACTTGTGCTAAATGATAAATCTGTATCTATAGATGAAATTTTTACAAAACATCAAAAATTTTATAAAACACACTTAGCAAACTTTGATCAAACAAAAATAAGAGAAGTGGAAAAAAGATTAGAAGATCTTAAAAATAAAAAAATGGATATTGTACTACTTAGACTTCCAATTCATAACTCACTTATAAGTATTGAAAATACATTTGTACCTGATTTTAATAAATCAATGCAGGAACTCTCTAAAAGGTTACAAATACCATATATTGATTTTAATAATTCAATCATAAAAGGTTTTACATCTGATTCAAAGAATTTTACAGACTCATCTCATTTACAATTTTCTGCAACTGAAAAATTTAATAAAGTTTTAATTAAAGAATTAAAAAAAATATGGAACTGAATTTTAGTCTAAAATTTTATTTTTTTTAATAAAATTAACAACTGCATTAGATATTACTAGGTTTCCTTCGGGTTCAAGATGTCCAGATAAATTACCAATTGGATAATTGTAAATTTTTTTATTGATTGTTTTTCTCTCCTTTTCTAGCACAGATAACCCATTTATAAAAAATATATTATTTTTCTCACAAATTTTTTTTAGGTAGTTTATGTTTTTATAGATGTCAAAGTTTTCTATTCCATCTGTCCATTTTTTTCTTACATCATTATCAACTGTAAATGCATTATCAATCCCAACTATTATTAATTTTTTATTTTCTGTAGTAATAAATTTATTTAATTTTTTAATGACTATTTCTGTAATTTTCCAAGACGACTGAACATAATCAGAATTATGTGCTTCTTGAGTATAAAAAGGAATCCATGAATTATCATTTGTATAATCTAAGTCGAGTTTAATTTTTTTTTTTGATATTAGTTCTATACCAAGACTTTGAACAAGAAGTGTATTTATCCTAAGCTTTAATTTAATAAAAAATTTTTGATAAATATTAAGTTTTTTAAACCAGTTTGGATTAGAAAAGACTTTATTTTTTTCTATATCTAAATTTTTATTTAAATAGGGTCTTATTTCAGTTTTGGGTGAATATATAATAGCTGGTTTATTATTATTATCTCGCATGTCATTCCACGCGTAAAATAATAATATTACTAGATCGGGATTAATATCATGAAAATATCTCTCAAGTTTTAAAAAACTTTGAATTGTACTAAAACCACTTGCTCCCAGTGAATATCCTTCAACCGAGATTTCTTTATTGAGTGTTTTTACCGTTTCATAAGCCCACATTCCTCTGTGGGTAAAAGAATCGCCAATAAACATAATCTTCTTTTTTGGAAAGAGTTTTTTTTCAATTACTTCAATAGATGGATAGGAATCCCAACCTAGCGTGTTATCAAACACTAAACTTCCTTTTTCAGACGAATCTGAATCAGAACTTGAACTAAAAATTTCTAAAATAGTAAACCCAATAATTAAAAGAAAAAGAAAAACTAAAAGATTTATGGATACTAATTTTATTATTTTTGTCATTCTATTTTTTGGAAATTATTGTCCATGAATAATTATGTCTTTTATAAATTTTTATGTCTTTGAAACCTGATTTTTTCATCAATGTGTATATTTCTTTTTTTTTGAAGTATTTAGAAAATGACGGGTTAAGTTGATCAAAAATTATATAATTTCTTTTTGTAAATGAGCACTTTGAAAATACATTTAATAAATATTCCTTGAGCGGAAGAGGAAAAACTTTGCATAAGAATATATATGGATACAAAATAATATTTAGAAGATTACACAAATATCTCAAAATAAAATCGGGTAGTAAAATTGTTATTCTTCGTAAGTTATTAAAAATAAAAATATAAATTTCGTTTCCTTCATGACCATATACCCAACAAATAAATTTTCCATTTGATTTCAAAGATGTGTAAATGTTTTTACAAACTAAATCATAATTTGGTATATGATGTATGACTCCTAAAGAAAAAACATAATCAAATTTTTTATACTCTTTAATATCTTCTCCTTTAATTTTTTTAAAAATAATATTTTTGGAATTTTTATTATTTTTCCTTGCAACATTAATTGCTTTTGATGGTTCAACACCAAATATTTTTTTGGGTTTAAATTTCACTAAGTTTTTTAAGATTCTGCCGCTACCAGATCCTACCTCCATTATAATTTTATTTCTGATTAACTTTAAGTTAAATGGATTTACTATGTCATTAAGCATTTCTCTGCTACCATGATATTCGTCGATCTTATTGTCTATTTCAAATTGTTCGCCAAAATCAAAATAAGAATCTTTATGGTCTATTTTCATATAAAAAGTTTTAAAAAGGTTAATTTTTCCTAGCAATTATTAATAAATTTTTTCCAAGTAAATATTTAAAGCCGATTTTGTCCAGAAACTTAGAAAATGGAAATAAATATTTATCGTAAAATTTTATAGATTGTTTTGAACCTAATCCGTCATTGACATTGTACCCAAAATATTTCAGTGCAAGTGATGCAAAAAAACCAATACTGTCGACGTAATGAATTTTTTTAATCTTAAAACCAGCATTTTCGCATTTAAATTTTATCTCTTTAAATTCATAGCGCCTATAATGTCCAACTGCTTCATCCATTTTACTCCAAAGTAACATTTTTGCAGGTAAAAAAAGATACAGTATTCCATTTTTTTTTTAATTTTTTTTTCATTAAATTTAAGACATTTTGATCATCTTCTATATGCTCTAAAACATTTGAAGAAAAGATTAGATCATTTTCTGATGGAGCATCTTTAAGATATTTGAAAAATTTAAATTTTCTTTTTTTTAATAAATCTATGTTCTCCTTATCAATTTCAATACAAATGGGATCAATGTTAAACTTCTCTCTAAAAATAAGGGCTAAAGTCCCAATTCCTGCACCAAAATCTATGCATTTTTTTGCATTTTCAAAATTACTTATTGCAACTTCAAAAATATGATTATTATAATTTGTCATAACCTCCATATTAAATTTTTCTTTTACACCAGAGTATTTGGAGTTTGTGGAATTTTGCATTAAGAATTTTGATCAATAAAATTTTAAATTATATCTTATACTTTATAACAAGAAATTTGAAAAACTAAAAAAAAACATTAAAGATTTTATTTTTGATGCTAATAATTGTCTTAAGTAATTAAAAACTCAGATGTTTGAATTAAAAAATATTCAAGAATACTCAATTAAAAAATGCAAAAATTTTGGCTATACATTTTGCATTGTATTTTTAATTGTTTCTTTATATTTTTTTCTAAAAGATAATCATTATTTTTACTACCTCTTATTAATCTCATTTTCTTTCCTTGTTTTTGCCATTTTTTTACCAAATTGTTTGAAGTTGTTAGCTTTTTACTGGGAAAAATTTGGAATTTTGCTGGGTAAATTAATTTCACCAATAATTTTAATTTTAGTTTACTTAATTACAATTTTACCTATAAATCTGATATTAAGAATTTTTTCAATAGATTTATTAAATAGAAGAATTAATAATAAAAAAAAATCCTATTGGGTACAAAGAACAGATAATAAAATTAATTTTAGGAATCAATTTTAATGATAAATTTTTTGAAAGAATTTTTGATTTTTTTGCTTAAGAGAAAAAAATTTTGGTTGTTTCCTATAATTTTTGTTTTACTGATTTTTAGTGTTTTAATTGTACTGACACATGGAACGGCCGTAGCTCCATTTATTTATACAATTTTTTAAAATGAAAAAAATTAGGATTATTGGTATTTCAGCATATTTCCATGACAGTGCTGTTTCTTTAATTGAAAATGGTGAAATTATATATGCATCGCAGGAAGAACGTTTTTCAAGAAAAAAACATGATTCAGGCTTTCCTGAAAAGGCACTGAAGAATCTTTTAGAAATTTGTAATTTAGATTTAATTGATGTTGATTATGTTGTTTTTTTTGAGAAACCATTCTTAAAATTTGAAAGGTTGATTGAGACTTACTTAGATTTTGCTCCAAAAGGTATAAAACAATTTTTGTTTTCAATGCCAATTTGGTTGAAAGAAAAACTATTTATGAAAAAAGAAATAATAGATAATCTAAAAAAAATTTCTCCTAAATTTAATGAAAAAAATTTTTTTTTTTCTGAACATCATTTAAGCCATGCCGCAAGTGCTTTTTTTCCCTCACCATTTAAAAAAGCTCTTATTTTTACTGCAGATGGAGTTGGTGAGTGGGCTACTACCTCGGTAGCAATTGGAGAAATGAATGATATAAAAATTAAAAAAGAAATAAATTATCCTAGTTCTCTGGGTTTGCTTTACTCTGCGTTTACCTACTATATAGGATTTAAAGTAAATAGTGGAGAATATAAGTTGATGGGATTGGCCCCTTATGGCAAACCAATTTATTCAAATTTAATAGAAAAAAAGCTTATTGATATAAAAGAAGATGGTTCTTTCAGACTAAACCAAAATTACTTTGATTACTCAACGGGCTTTAGGATGACAAATGATAAATTCAGTAAATTGTTTAAAAATGAGCCAAGGAAACCTGAAACAAAAATTCAAAAGTTTCATATGGATATTGCCGCATCAATTCAGAATGTCACAGAAAAAATAATATTAAAAATTCTTAAGTCATTAAAAAAAGAATATAATTTAGAAAATTTATGTTTAGCAGGAGGGGTTGCATTAAACTGTGTTGCAAATGGTTTAATACAAAAGCAAAAAATATTTAAGAATATTTGGATTCAACCAGCAGCAGGAGACGCTGGGGGGGCACTTGGTTCAGCTCTTGCTTTGTGGTATATGCATCTAAAAAATAAAAGAAATCCTGGTAAAAGTGATTGCATGAAGGGATCTTATTTGGGACCATCATATGACACTCAAGTTGTTATGTCTGAATTGAAGAAGCTTGGTGCTAGATACAAAGCTCTTGAAAAAAAAAAAATGATTAAAACTATTGCAAAAATGATTTCCAGAGGAAAAGCAGTTGGATGGTTTCAAGGAAAAATGGAATTTGGACCAAGAGCACTTGGTTCAAGATCAATTTTAGCAGATCCTCGTAATAAAAAAATGCAGAAACAATTAAATTTAAAAATAAAATTTAGAGAGAGCTTTAGACCATTTGCTCCGTCTATTTTAGATGAGCAAACAAAAAACTGGTTTAATTTAGATTGTAAAAGTCCTTACATGTTGATCGTATCAGACGTTAAAAAAAATAAACTTGTCAGAAAAAACTTTAATTTAAATACACTTTCAAGCATTAATAACATAAGATCTAAAGTTCCGGGTATCACTCATGTTGATAATAGCGCAAGAATACAAACTGTTAGCAAGAAAGTTAATTCGGTTTTCTACGATCTAATTAACGAGTTTTACAAATTAACAAAAACACCAATGCTAATTAATACATCATTTAATATCAGAGGTGAGCCAATTGTTTGTTCTCCAGGAGATGCATTTAAATGTTTCATGGGAACAAAATTAGATGTACTAGTAATAGAAAATTATGTTCTTGAGAAAGATAAACAGAATAAAAATTTACTCAAAGATTATAAAAAAGATTTCAGTTTGGACTAACTAGTATTTTTAATTAATTTTGTTAAATTTTTCTTTAGAAAAATAGAAAAGTTTTTGATGAACAAAAAATGAAAAATTTATTTTATAAAATATTAAACTTGAGTGTTAAATTTTGTTCACAAAAAAATTCAAAAAAATATATTTATTTCATATCATTTATAGAATCTATATTTTTTCCTATTCCTACAGATATTTTTTTATTCCCGTATATTCTAGCTAATAAAAACCGATACCTACAAATTACATTCTACGTGAGTTTTTTTTCAGTTGTTGGAGGAGTTGTTTCATATTTTGTTGGCTATTTTGTTTGGAATAAAATTTATCCAATTTTGTTAGAAACTATTCCAGGTTTTGTGACAAAATTAAACCATTTTAATGAGCAATTTTATGAAATAGGTATTTTGTTGGTAATTATTGGAGGATTTTCGCCATTTCCCTACAAGATAACTTGTATAGGATCTGGGATTGTAGGTATTAATGTTTTTCAATTTATAGTTTTTTCTTTTTTCTCAAGATTTTTAAGATTTTTTTTAGTTTCTTATTTTGTTTTTAAATATGGTGAAGCTACAAAAAATATTGTTGGAAAATATATAAACATAATAAGTTTAATATTTGTAATTATTTTGCTTTTTTATTTTTTTGAATTTTTATAAAATTTCAAAATTTTTTAGTTTAAAAAATGATGTTTGATAGTATTGTGAGATCAGTTCGTAGTTTCTTTTTTTTAAGTATTTATAAACATCTGACTTTAAGATATCTAAAGTTTTTTTTGCATGTATTTCAATTGAAATAATCTTAGGTTTATAAACACTAAAATTTAGTCCTTTGATAACCTCAATCTCATGTCCCTCAACATCTATATTTAAGAGTTCAAAATTTTTCGGGCAGTTATATTTTTTTAAAAGTGTTGTAAGTTTTTCTTTTTTAATTTTAAATACTTCATAATCTTTTTTTATAATTTTCTTCCATTTTATAGCCCAGTTTTTTTCTAATGTGTTAAGACCGGATCCGCTATCAAATATATAAGAATCAACAAACCCAGGTTTAGAAGATACAGCTACATTTACAGAAATGTCTCTTGGACGAAAAATTTTAAATAATCTTATGTTATCAAACATTAGGTCAAAGTTAATTCCCTTCCAGCCTTTTTTATAAAGATTGTATGTATTAGAACCATTTATGGGATGAAGTGCTCCGACGTCAACGTAAAAACCAGTTTTATTTTTAAAAACTTTTCTCAATAAAACATCCTCTCCAGTCGCACCATAGGAAGGAAAGAAATTTATTTTGTATTTTAAGTACCGATAAAACTTATAGATTAATGTAACTTTAATGAATTTTTCTTTGAAATGTTTAATCATTAATTTTAAATAACATATAATAAAAGAAAAATAATCACTTTGTTGCAAATACTTTACTTTAATTAAATTATGCTAGAAAACTTTAAAAAATATTACTTTCTTTTAATGTTTCTTGTTTCATTGAGTATAATATCAGGGGCTTATGTATTAGAATATTTTTATGATTTTCCCCCATGTAAGCTCTGTATTTATCAGAGAATTCCATATTTTTTGGTACTATTTGTCTGTATAATATCCTTCTTTGTTAAATATAAAAATATTTATTTCTATTCAATTTTTTTTCTATTCTTCTCCAGTTTTCTGATTGCCTTGTTTCATAGTCTAGTTGAAAGAGGTCTTATTAAATATGAATCTAGTTGTACTTCATCAGTCAGTAATTTTGAAAGTATTGAGGATTTAAGAATTCACCTTGAGGGCATTCCGCTAACGAAATGTGATGAAATAATATTCAGCTTTATGGGTCTTTCACTAGCAAATATTAATTCGATAATTTCTTTAATATTAGTATTATTAAATATATATTTTGTCTTAAAGCTTTATGGATCAAAAAACTAAAAAAAAATTAGAAGAAATAATTAGAGTCAATCATGCTGGTGAGCTTGGTGCTCAAGATATTTACAAAAATCAAATAAAATTCTGTAAAGATAGCAAACTTAAGAAAGAATTAGAAAAAATTTCTCAAGAGGAGAAAATACATTATGACTATTTTGAAAATCTTATTTTAAAGGAAAGAATTAGACCAACACTGATGTCACCGGCATGGAAAGTAGGAAGTTTCTTTCTTGGTGCTATTACATCACGGCTAGGATCT
>MDTE01032133.1_pt1 | contig 16274 bp, 40 predicted proteins | sample 811231 | NCBI WGS metagenome assembly MDTE01 (sample SAMN05326651, study PRJNA326480) | marine metagenome | isolation source: seawater | place: Indian Ocean: Red Sea | collected 2010
AAGGATCATTGGGTTGAACCACATCTACCAGATTTAGATAGAGACATATCTGATGAAGTTGGCATTGACTTTGATTAAATGAGTGATATACATTTTAAGAAACACCGTGTGTTTCGTGAGACAGAAGATGTTATTTTCTATGACATCTCTGTAGATGAATCAAATGCTGCTGACCTCGTGGTACATACAGGTGCTGCTACATCACCACCAGATGATTGTGTAGGAGCAAAACAATTCTATATTCATGGGTTCCAAGATGACTACAACAGGGTAGTATCAGGAGAGAGAACCTTTGAGTTAGTCAACACTACATGGAAATATCCATACCACATTGTTCGTTTAGATGTACACAGTGGTGCATTAATCATACCTCGTGGTACATACCATAGATCACAATCAGGAGAAAGTGGATCTATAGTAATTAATCAGGCAAAAAGATATGATGGGTTTGATCCTAATGCTGAATTTTTTCCTGTGTCATGTGCTGAAAACATTGAACTATACAACATTCTAAGGAATGAAAAACCTGTTATACATAGATTAGGCGAATAACTATTATGAAATCTAGAATGATCGCTGCTCTCAAAGCAGAAGCGAACGGACAAATTAAAAAACATCTAGTCAACATTGATGTTTACTTACACAATCCTGTTGGTATTGGTGAGCATTCAAATATTATGGATGCTGTTACACAGGAAATAGATGCGATTTCTAAACAGCACGATAGATTAGAAGTGCTAGAAAAGTATGTAGAAGGTAGAGAAAAAAATAATTGTTTTATAAATGGATAACATTGCTTTAGAAGTTATTTTCTGGACATCTTTGACTGTATATGCATTAGCAAAGTTAGGTGTGTTTAAGAAATGATAGTATGGGGAGTTGTTATTATGGTAGCAATACTTGTTATAATTGTCTCTTGGTACATATACACCATAATGAGATTGTCTTTCAAAGAAATGAACGATAAAAGTTAACAAAGTGTTAACTTGACTAAATAATTAAAATGTGTTAATATTAACACATCGTTCATCCAAATGATAGAAATCACACTGTTGGCATCAATGATTGCTGAACACAATAGTTTCCATTGGGAAATGTCGTGTGCAGAGTGGAATCAAAATAGGATTGAGATACTTAGTAATAAGAATCTTAACTCTGATGCTCACGAGTATCTTATAGATTACTTGAGAACAAAGGTGTCAGATGACTGTGATACTTTTATTATTGGACGCAAGTAAGTCACGGAACGGATCGTTCATCTCTTATGATTGAAACTTTAATTGCTACAGCAATCTCATGTGCAGACATTGGGGTTCTTATCAATCGTGCTAGGTCATACCCTGATCTAAAAGAACACGAGCGAGAAGAAATCATCGATATGTACTATGAGTTCAGCGAATTAGAGGGTTTAAATTGTAGAGACGCAAACGACTGAAGGAACGGATTAAACATCCAATTACTTTAGGAGAAGAACAAATGGCACAAGTCACTTACAGAGGAGTTCAGTACGATACTGATACTCGTGTACAACAACAACAGCAACAAGAACCTCAGCAAAAACAATTAGTTTACAGAGGTGTTGCAGTTAAAAACAAGGAGGAAGAGTTATGCAAATAATTGCAGAAATTTCTCTTGCAATGGTTGTTGTTCTATCTTTAATTTACGGAGAGGTAATGCTTCTTCAATTAAATAGAGGATAGACCAATGCTAAAAATCCATTTTAGTTGGGGCACGACAGATCTACCAGAGTATGATTCTGAAAAACACGATCCTGAACGAGTGTTTGCAATGCTATGTTACAGGGGTATCCATTACGCTAAATGGGTTTACTTACAACCATTCAATATAAATCACTGGAATCTGTTTGATCCTAGACAAGCAGAGAAGTAACACAAGAGGGGGTTTGCCCCTCTTTTTTTTTTAATTATGTCTTATTTTACTCAAACATCTGACGCTCCATATGATCGTCACAAATATAAATTAATCTTCAAAAACAAAAAAGCGATGGTCATTGATGACTGGGATCTTTTAAGAAACACATGGTTTAATTATGCTGGAACACGTCAACTAGATAGAGTAGAGGTACTTGACAACTAGAAACAGAGGTAGAAAGTTATGTCGTCAAAGGAATCAAACGAGATGTCACCAGTCGAAAGATTGCATAATGACATTAGAAAACATCATGAAAACCCTAGACCAGAGGAAGATATAGCAGAGATGATGAAAGCAATTATTGATGCAGAAGACATTAACTATGACGACATGGCAGGGGGATGAAAACATTATTTCTTTTTAGTATCTTAGTATTGATACTTTTTATTTCGGTGATAACGAATACAACAACATGTTTGTTTCCTTTAATAAGGTCAGAGATAAGTTGTTTCTAATAAATATACTCAAAAACAAGGGGGGTTGACAAATGGCGATTGATAAAGTAAGATTAAAGGCGTTATTAAGCGACCTTAAACGTCTTACCAATGAATTAGAATCAGAAATCTATTCTGATTTATCTTCTTATACGTATGATGAAATTGCAAAGTGTCGTCCTCTTTCTTTAGACGATGATGATGGGTACCCTGATTAAAATATGGAAATATTCCCTTGGAAGTTTTTCCGATGATAAGACAGCACCTTATGATAACGTAGTTGCTATCGTAAGAACTATTATATTTGTTTCCTATTTGGTGACAAATTGTTTTATCATATCAGGAGTCATTAGACATTGGAACAACAATGGTTCAGAGTGTGGTAATGCACACCTTGACATAATCCCAAAGAAAGTGTATACTAAATAACATTACGAAGGACTCGAAAGATCGTAACCCTACGTAGATTAAAAGAGACCCATGTCGGGGTCATCTAACATCCGTAGGGTTTTTCCTTACGAGAAAATATTTAAACAAAAATGATTAAATCAACATTAGCAGCAGTTGCTGCATCTCCATTCCTTTTCGCTGGTGCTGCTTTTGCAGGTCCTTATGTTAACGTAGAAGTTAACTCCTCTTTAACAGGATCTGATTACACAGGCACAACGACTGAAGCACAAATTGGTTGGGAAGGAGAAAACTGGTATGTATCTGGTGGTCCTATTGTAACTGCTGCTGACGGTGGCGATTCAACAACTGATTTCATTGGATACCTTGGTGGTTCTGTTGACGTAACAGATGCCGTTGGTGTTTACGGTGAGTTCTCAGTACAAACTGCAGAAGATAGTGACAACGGATACGGTGTAAAATTAGGAACTAAGTATACTTTCTAACTTATACACTTTTAAAAATAGGGACCTATTGGTCCCTTTTTCATTAGAAAATTAATCAGGGTTGACACCCTGATTTTTTATTATTATAATTAATTACAGTTATTCACAACACATGGAAGTAATTCTATACTCTAAAAAGGATTGTCAATGGTGTGAAAGAGCAAAGATGCTTTTCAATAACCTTGATATCAAATACACCGAATACAAGTATCAGAACGACTTTACTAAAAAAGAATTCTACGCTGAGTTTGGTGAGGGTGCTACCTTCCCCCAAATTTCTATTAACACTAGACACATCGGAGGATTTAAGGATACACTGCATTATCTTCAAGAAAACAAACTCATCTAATGGAACCTACAGAAGAACTTTATTCTCTCGTTGAAAGATCTATCGATGCTGCTTTTGATGGAAAGTTTATGTTCGATCTTTATACCTATGTCAAATCATATAAGTTCACTCGTAGAGAGGTGAGCAAATTTATTGAAAGTTCTACTGCTGCAAGTATATCTGACACAGTTTTAGAGTTAGAAAGATACTTGAAGGGTAAGGACACTATTGCTAAAGAAGCATATGGACATTTGTCTAAACCTAAAGCACGTAAAATTAAGGACTATCTCTACAAAATTTTAAATGATGCATGGAAGTATGAACAAGAAAGAAAACCAGGGAGAAAACCTGGATCAAAAACCAGAAAAAGAAAAGCAGCAATCACCAATAAATAAAGGTGATGAGTTTATGCTTCAAAGGAGAAAGCGTCAAAAACAAAAATTAGAAGAACCTGAAAAGGATCAACCTAAAGAGGAGGGTAAAAAGATGGAATTTACGGACTTATCTGTAGTTCTTGTGTTCTCAACTTTATTTACTGTTGGTGGAACACTATTGGGATTTATATTTGGATGGTTTGCTCACACATATTACGAGCATCTCACTGAAAGCATTTCAGATGCACGTGAAGAAGTTTCTTTCACACCTCATCCAGAAATGATGGATGACGAAGGAAATCCACTTCCATTTTATGTTTCAAAATTGATCAGTGTAGATTTTAATCAAAAAGATCCCTTTGACACAGATCCCTTTGAGGATAATGACTAAATAAACAAAACGATTCTTTGTATTTCTTATGAAACTATTGATTTCTGAAGTTATGAAAAAGGCATCTAATGCCAAAACTAAAGCACAAAAGATTAAAATTCTTAGAGACAATAACACACAAGCACTTCGCTCAGTGTTAAAATGGAATTTTGATCCTGGTATTAAATCTGACCTGCCTGAGGGTGAGGTTCCATATAATAAAAATGATGCACCTATTGGTACAGAGCATACAGTTCTTGAAAGAGAATATCGTAACCTCTGGAGATTTATTAAAGGTGCTAATGATCTTACCAACATGAAGCGAGAGCAATTATTCTTTCAACTTCTTGAAGGTCTTCATGAATCAGAAGCAGAAGTTATCTGCTTAGTGAAAGATGGAAACCTGCAAGATAAATTTAGAATTACTCACGCTGTAGTAAAAGAAGCATTTCCAGAAATTAAATGGAATGCATAACAGAAGTAGAAAATTCATCAATGACCTTTGCCCTGACAGATTCAGATAAAAAACAGTTGCGTTCTAATTATGACGTGATGGTTTTTTCTCATGACTGTAAACCTGAGACCATTGATAAGAAAAAGTTTCCAAGCAATGCTGTTCTTGTAACATATGAAATTAATGGTGTTGTCAAACATGATCATGTTGTTGCACCAAAAAATGTAAAAGTTTTTGATGCTTATTATGATCTTCTCAAAACAGTAGGAGGTAAGATATTGACGATGGAAACTATGTATGGTATGATAAATCCAAAACTGTGGAACGATCCCACAACAAAAAAATCACCAACCAAGAAAAAGAAATGACTCGAACTTATTCGTACAGCGAAGAGGAATTACAATTACGCTCTGCTGTATACACCATTCTTCTCAATAAGTTTGGTGGTTTGAGAAAAGAAAATGGAGAACCAAAACATAGCATGAGAAGCATTCAAGAATGTTGTCATGATTGGGTGTCTCAAGGTCATGTCAGTTCATCTGGCATTGTGAAATATTATCAAGCGTATTATGCAAGTTAAAGTTATTAACGTTACTCCTGATGCTGAAAAACATATGGGATATGTAGCACGTGTCAGCAACCCCAAGAACCAAGAGAATCCGAAGGTTGCAGGTCTTTTATCCTATTGTATAAAACATCAGCATTGGAGCGTCTTTGAGCAGGCATTCATGACACTTGAGATTGAAACTACTAGAGGACTAGCAGCACAAATTCTAAGACATCGTAGTTTTACATTCCAAGAATTTTCTCAACGGTATGCTGATAGTTCTATGTTGGCAAATCATATTCCTATGTTTGAGTTACGTCGTCAAGATACGGAGAATCGTCAGAATTCTATTGATGATGTTGATCCTTTCTTAAAACAAGAACTTGAGATTGCTATTGAAAAATATTTCAATGAAGGCATGGACATCTACAGACACATGCTTGACATGGGTATTGCAAAAGAGTGTGCAAGATTTGTTCTTCCTCTCGCTACACCTACAAGATTGTATATGACAGGTTCAGTTCGTTCTTGGATTCATTACATAGAACTACGATCTGCTCATGGCACACAGAAGGAACATATGGATATTGCAAATGAATGTAAGTGTTTGTTTGCAGGAGAATTTCCAATAGTTGCTGAAGCATTAGGATGGACTCATCACAAGGAGGACAAAGATGCCTAGTTACGATTTTAGAAATAAAGAAACTGGTGAAATAATTGAAGTCAGTATGAGTTTTACAAAACTTAATAAATACAAAGAGGATAACCCTCATTTAGAACAGTACCACTCCAGTTTTCCTGGTTTGGTTGCTGATGCTCATATTAGAGACAAGAGACCTGATGGTTTTAAAGATGTCTTAAAGAGTATTGCGAAAGCAAATCCTGGTTCAACAATTGACACTAACTTTACAAGTAACACTTAAATGCCAAGAAAAAGAAAGGACGCTCAGTTCGATTTTGTTAACAGCACTCCTAAGCAAATGAGACGTAAGAAACCAATTAATTATGATCACTTAAAAGAGATCAAATCATTAACTGAAAATCAAAAAGTTGCATTTGATGCATACGAAAAAGGTCAGAATCTTTTTCTATATGGTTGTGCAGGAACAGGTAAAACATTTATTGCAATGTACCTAGCATTGAAAGAAATTCTTTCAGGCACTACTTCTTATGATAAACTGTACATGGTACGTTCTTTAGTTCCTACAAGAGAGATTGGATTCTTGCCAGGTGATCATGATGACAAGTCAAACTTGTATCAGATTCCATACAAGAACATGGTTGAACACATGTTTAAGATGCCAGATGATCCAGCATATAATATGTTGTATGATAATCTAAAGGCACAAGAAACTATTTCTTTTTGGAGCACATCTTTTCTTCGTGGTACAACACTTAATAATGCTATTATTATAGTTGATGAGTGTCAGAACTTAAACTTTCATGAATTAGATTCAATCATTACTCGTGTTGGTACTGACTGTAAGATCATCTTTGCTGGTGATGTTATGCAAACCGACCTTGTTAAAACCAATGAGCGTAATGGTATTCTTGACTTCATGAAAATTCTTGAGGTTATGGAAGAGTTTACAAGCATTGAATTTGGAACTGAAGACATTGTAAGAAGTGGTCTTATTCGTTCTTACATTCTAAGTAAAATGCATATGGGGTTTGGTTAATGTTCAATCATGTTATTATGGAGATGTCTCTTGAAGACATCTGTGCAAGAAATGTAGGAGGTAAAAGAGTGTATGAGGTAGGGGATCAAAGATATCCATCTATCTCTACTATATGTTCTTTTAGAAATAGGAAATCTATTGCTGAGTGGAGAGCAAGAGTTGGTGCTGAAGAAGCAAACAAGATTTCTAAACGTGCTACTACTGCAGGTACTACAGTTCATAGTATGATTGAGGACTACCTTAATAATGAACTAGACATTGGCAAGTATGCTGATAAACATCTTGCTAAGATACTTTTTACGCAAGCAAAACAAATGCTTGCGAGGATAAACAATATCCATTTTCAAGAAGCACCTTTGTACAGTCATGAGTTTGCAATAGCAGGCAGAGTTGACTGTATAGCAGAGTTTGATGGTAAGTTATCAATCATTGACTTCAAGACATCCTCTAAAGAAAAGAAAGAGGAATGGGTTGAAGGATACTTTGTTCAAGAGACAGGATATGCTAAGATGTATGAAGAGAGATCTGGTATTAAGGTCGAACAGATCGTTACTCTAATTACATGCCAAACTGGGGACACACAGGTCTTTATAAAGAACCCTGATGATTATGTACCTCTACTAAAAGATTACATTGCAGAGTACAACGATGCCCATTAAAACTAAATCAAAAATTAAAAAAAATATTGATCAACTAATTGATGATAATTTTATGGATAAGAATAAGTTTTCAATGACTATTGAGAACATTGTGAAAGACAGCAATCAAACTCTTAACTACATTGATGCTATTGTAGATTTCTGTGAGTCAAAAGACCTTGAAGTTGAGTCAGTTGTTAAGTTAATCGCACCATCATTGAAACAAAAGATTAAGGCAGAAGCAACTCGTCTTAACTACATTAAAAAAACAACCAGAGGTGTACTCCCTATTTGATATGTCTGCTTTTGAAGTTTATCGTACTTATGTTGCAATTAAAACTCATTTTACAACAGATAGATATGATTATTTTCGTTATGGAAACAACTTAAACAGGGTTACACAAGAATCTTTTAACAAACGAAACGACATCTATTTCTTTGAACGTTTAGGAACGTTATACAATGAGAAAGATGTCGTTGAATTTTTTGTTTCTAATTTTATTGTCAACTCTAATTTTTATATTAAAAATATGGATGCAGAGAACCTGACAGAATGGAAAAGGAGACAGCAAAGTATTTCTTATTTGTTTAAGACAGATTTAGAAAACTTAACAAATGAGTGTGGCACATTAAACATTGCTTTACAATGTCAAAAAGGATCTCATTCTAAAGCATTGAAAATGTTTCTTGGAGGTTTTATTATGTTAGAAACTTTAGTTATGTTAAATAGATTGACTAGGTTTGCTAATAGATACGACACCATCATCGGTGATGATGTAATCTGGAAACGTATGTCAAAAACAATAAAAAAATATGATCCTTTTGTTACTTTTGATACAACAAAAGCAAAAAAATTAGTAGAAGAACATTTATGAGCGACTCAAACTTATTCTCTTCCGAAATTGTACGTAATGAAACAGACAGGATGCATAAACTGTATCTATCTGTAGCAAATAGAATGTATAGTTTTGAATCTATGTCAAAAGAAGAAAAAGAAAAGATGTTTTCTGATATGGAATTGCTTATAGAGAAACAAAAGGTTCTATATACTAGAGTTATGCTCTCAGAAGATGATGACAGTCAAATGGTGAAGAAGAACTTCCGTGCTGCTGCAAAGCAAATGGGTATTCCTGCAAACCAAATGGGTCCTGAGATCTTTGATCTCGCTCAAAAGGCAGTCGATTCATTGAGAGAAACTTTTGATAAAGAAGAGGGTTGACAAGATCTGATTCTTATGCTATGCTAATATGGTATAATACTAACAATACAACTAATACGGAGAATACAAATGTCTTTTAAATCCCTAAAGTCCCAAGGTTCATTACTCAGTAAACTCAATGCAGAACTGAATAAAACTGAGGGTAAGTCGGGTTATATCGATGAGCGTCTTTGGAAACCTACTATGGGCAAAGATGGAGTCGGTAGTGCTGTCATTCGCTTCCTTCCTTGTGCAGAAGGCAATGAAATGCCTTGGGCAAAGGTATGGTCACATGCTTTTCAAGGTCCTGGTGGTTGGTACATAGAGAACTCTCTCACCACACTTGGTCAGCAAGATCCTATTTCAGAATTGAATCGTCAACTATGGAATAGTGGTATTGACAGCGATAAAGAAGTTGCTCGTAAACAGAAACGTAAACTTTCTTACTACAGCAATGTTTATATTATTAAAGATCCTGCCAATCCTCAATTTGAGGGTAGAGTAATGCTCTACAAATATGGTAAGAAGATCCATGATAAAATCATTGAGCAAATGCAACCTGAGTTTGATGATCAGGAAGCAATTGATCCATTTGATTTTTGGAAAGGTGCTGATTTTAACTTACGTTTAAAGAAGGTTGCAGGTTATTGGAACTATGATTCCTCTGCCTTTGCTCGTCCTTCTACTCTAGGTGGGTTTAATGATGAAAAACTCGAAAGCATTTACAATCAAATGCATGACTTAAATGAGTTCACTAACTCAAAGAACTTCAAGACCTACGCCGAACTTCAAACACGTCTTAATGCTGTGTTGAACACTCGTCCTGTAGCACCTGAAGTTCGTGATGAAGAAATGGAATACGATGACCCAACCCCTGCTACTGCAGCGGTGAAGGAAACTGCTCCTACCTCATCTGAGGATACTTATTCATACTTTGATACTCTCGCTAACGAGAACTTCTAAGTTATCTTGGGGGAAAAACTTTCCCCCAGTTTCCCAAAACGAAAATTGCCTTTTTATTTGAAAAAAGTCGGGAAAAAAAATCCGCCAAAAATTTGCCCAAAAGGGTCGATGGTAATTTTCTATACAATTTAAACATTATGCACTATAAACCTTATTCCCCTGAATGGCATAGATACAGGTATCTAAAGGAAGCAGTCGATAAATACCTAGACGATGGTATTGATCCGACATGTATTATGGGAGATATCCGTGATGTCCTCCATACACGTTCAGAAGCAGCACATGCTGAATTTACTAGAATCAATAAACTAGAAAACTACCTATCAGAATAATAAAATGCTTTCTACCAAGTATCGTCTTAAATTAGACGCTATCTGTAAAAAAATTGCAAATAAGGAAAAAGTAGATTTAGAAGAAATGATTTGGGCAGAAAAACTTGCTAAATCACATACAACCGCTAAAACTTGGTTACAACAAGCACGTCGTCAAGCATCACAAAACATCAAAGATGGAAGTACCGAAGATTTTTTGAATAGGATGGGTTTAGGTGATCCTGATCCATCCAAACATAAAAAAAGATTTAATGGTGCAGACGACATTAATGATTGGTTTAATCGTGACAAACCAGACGATTGGAGGCAACGTGACTGAATATGAACGACGAGCAGAAGACCCATGTTGGCAACACAAGCAAAAATGCATCGCAATGTTCACCCTCGATTCACACAACACTTCTTACTTATATCGAAGAGAAGATAACACATATTACTGGCAACATTGTCGAAAGGAAGCGGAGGACGACATCTTCGTAGATGCAAATAACATTCAATTAGAATTGCTTGGGGATCCAATCTTATCTAAAGAATTTATTTTAAAAGAAATCTATGAGTGGTGATAATTTACATGGAAAACAACCATTAAAATTTTATTCTACGGAATTGACAGACACAAAACTATTATTAGTTAATACCATGAAACTCAAACCTACTGAAAATTACGAACAGTTACTTCAACGTTTTACAAAACGTACAATGCAACTCTCAGCGAGAAATGCAGAGTTGAAATCAGCATATGAAGAATATGTCAAAAATGAAAGTGATCTCAAACGTTTAGAGGGATCAGTGCAAGCAATTGAATATTGTGCTTTTGGTAAAATGCCTGGGGATGGCAACCATGATAAGTTTAAAGATCATAAACCCCAATGAAATATCGCTTATATGATGACAAAGAAAGACATGTAGGAACATTCAACTCAGTTGAAAAACTGAGGAATTTTTTGTGTGACAGGAAATACAATACAAATTGTGATTTTGATTTATCCTGTACTTTTGATTATATTAAATCTATTAAATGGTATTTTGAAATAGAAGAATGAAGAAATCAGAACTAATACATTGGCAACTACAAGCAATGTTACGTGAGAATAGTTTCAGTGAAGATAACCTAGTATATCTTGGTGTACGTAAAGATAGCATAGGTATGCCACAACATTGGTATAGTATCGGTGGCAATGAAGTGCCAGTTGATGCAATAGAAGAACTAACCACTAAAGAAGAATGAAAATAGACAAATACTATGATCCATACGAGGATCTAGAAAAACAAGTTTTAAAAGATATAGAATATGCTGCTACTAGATTAGGTGGTACTGTTCAAAAACTATCTAGACGTAATAGTCATGGTAAATCATCTAAAGTAATACAAATAGAATATGATGTTAATTAATATTTCTTTTTAAATTTTCTGTTACAAATTCTGTGCTAGGAGTAAATTTCATTTCTTTTTCAAAGATATCTACAAAACTTTCTAAAAGATTTGGTTTTAAAATATAAATTTTTCTCTTTTCTTCATTTAAACGAGTTTCGTATACTAGGTTATTAACTGGTCCTCTAGATTCCTCAGCAGTTCTTGTATTGCCAAGCGGATCGACGAATCTAAATGACTCGCCTACCTCAATACCTTTTTTAAGTATTACTTTACCGTTATAAGTTTGTTCAATAGTTTCATAATGATGAATACCACCAGGATCATCATATTTACTATTTACATACTGAGTTAATGTTTGTGCACTCTTTGCCCAATCATCATAAAGATTTCTGACGTTGTTAATAAGCATAATAACCCAATCAAATCCAGGATCTCCATAAAAATCAAAAGAAATGGTGTCTGGTCTTTCCCCATCTTTAATAAAATAATCCTCAAATACAGTAGCACCTGCAAGAACATCATCAATTACTTTGACACGACCAAAAATGTTCTTAATGGTAATAAAATCCCCATCGTAGGGATTTTTTTTGTATTTAAGATACGATATATTAGGTATTTTATCGAAATATGCCATTTTTTTAAATTAAGAATTTGTAGGAAAACCAGATGTTCCCAAACCAAGTGTACCATCACGACCAGTTCCAAAATTTAGTTGATCTAATCCCTTTTGATCTCCCTCATATCCCTCAAGCAAAGTGCTATCCTCTACTTCAACGATATCTCTTCTTGTAAGGTTGGTAAGTTCTACAAACTCTAAACCTACTGTTACAGCAGTAACAAAGTTATTAGGAGTTAATGAGATAACATTGTTTGGTGTATAACTAACATTCATTCCTTTTAATCCACAATATTTAGTATTAGGTAAAAATGATGACCAGTTTTTATCTGCCAATGTCGTCTTAAAAGTACCGTTAGCAAAGGTACCAGTTGTAGTTTTATAACCAGAGGGAATAATTCTAAAAATATATGGATATTTTAAGAAAATTGTATTATTTTTATCATTTTCTGTAGCATCTGGATGCATTGCAATTTTGAAAAATTTAATAATCTTTTTGATTTCTAATTCCTCACTAGCATCTCTAGCAACCAGAACATATTTAAAACTAAAAGTTCTTGTCTCCATTTTGTCAAATGTTTGGAGAGTGTTGTCATTAAATGTAATACCAAATGAAGCACCAAGAACATTATCTAGTGTTAGATTTTCTACTTTAGGTACACTTTCAAGTGCTCCACCTACTGCATCTCCCAGTACATTTGCCATAGCAGTACCACCAATTTTTAATGCTTGTGTTGCTCCTTCATTAAAACTTTGACCTTTATTAAGTGCTGCTCCTAATGCACCAAACTGCATTGCTTTCCAGTTTGCCCCATAATTATATTCTAAATTTTGAGGTAAGTATAATGAAACTGAACCTATTGATGTTGCATCACCTTCATCTGCACCACCTGAACTTGTAGTAAATGATTTACCAAGAGTTTCTGGAAGATCTGTAAGAGTTGCACCTGTAAGATTTCCAGCATTTCTTTGTATATTAGACCTAATATTTCCTATTCTACTTGAATTAGGAGCAGAACTATAGTCATATGCTCTAAACATTATGTAAGAATTAGTCCTTTCAAGGGTGCTTTTAGGATATTGAAGTTGTAATGGTTGTTTCATAATCTACCAGATCTTTGAACTTTATTTGAACTTACAAAACGATTTCGACTATCGTAAAATTGCTCTAATGATAATGCAGCAAATTCAACTAATTCATCTTCTGGAACTTCAAAAAATATGTTATCTGCTCTATCGATAATATATCTATGTAGCAATTTAAACGGTATTCTTACGTTATTATTTAGAAACTTTTGAGCAAGGATCATTCTTTGCTTTTGTGTTGTATAATGAAAGTTTGCTCCTGCAAATCCATCATCATATAATGTAGTAACCAAAACTAAAGGATATTTGTCCCAACGTGCTAGTTGTATTTTAGTTTTAGGGTCATATTCAAATAAGTAAACTTTACCAACCGCCACTTTATCCTTAGCATTATCAAAAAGATAGTTAAACGCTATTTCTCTTTGTTTTTGCTTTGTTTTAGCATCTTCTTCTTTAATTTTCTCGATAACACTCATATCTTTAACTCCTTTTCTGTTAAGATTTTAAATTGCCATCTTCTATCTTTACAATATTCGTTTGCTGCCTTCCATTTAGCATCATTGACTGCATAAGTTGTAACTTCAGTTATATACTTCTTTGTACGTCGGCGTTGTTTTTTGGGAGGTTCTGTTTGCTTAAGAGGTTTGATCTCAATAATAAATTTCTGTGTCCCCCCAGTTTTAGTTCTTGCTCTGACATAGAAATCTGGGAAATACCTATGAACCCTACTATCAAGAGGAGAGATGTAAGGTATAACGATTTCTTCGCTTCCCCATTCCAAGACGTTTTCGTTATTATCACACCAGACCATGAATTTCCTTTCCCATAGAGATCTGTAAATAACATTTGTTGGATCTCCTTTGTACTTTTTTGGATAGGATGGTCGATACTTTCCACTATATGCCATAATAAGTCGCTAAATATAAATATACTCTTCCCTTTCTATTTAGATGAAGATAACCAATGTATTGTCGAACATAATTGGTCCGAGTGGACTTGCTTCGTCAAATCGCTATCAAATATCCTTTGAGTTTGGACAGAACGCACTTCTTGCCAATACTGTTGGTGTTCCTGGTGTGCCAGAACCACGTGACTATGAAAATACATCATTACTTAGCAATGGAGCAAAACTTAGTTACCTTGCTGATGAAGTTAATATTCCTGGATTTAGTGTTAGTACTGGAGATTTTGAAGGACATGCTCCTGGTATGAATCAAAAATACGCTCACACTAAGACATTTAGAGATTTTACCATTACTTTTTTAATGGATCAAGATCACCTTCCCTATAAGATGCTACATAAATGGGCGGAATTTATATTCCCATATCAAAAACTAGGAAATGATGCTCGTTCAAGAGATTTTGTTCTGACAAATTATTATAATGATTATACCTGCAATATGGTTATTGACAAAACCGAACTCGTCCCTTCGGAAAGACAACGTAAAGATAAGTTACCTGCAAAATCCACAATATACTTGTATAATGTGTATCCTTACTTGATAAATGATATTACCGTTTCTAACGGTCCGAATCAACCGCTTAAATTTCAAGCATCCTTTTTCTTTGAATATTCTAAACTTCTTAGAGAAGATTAATTAAACCTTGGAGATTATTTTATGTCACTACCTACCCTGACTTCGCCAACTTATGAATTGGTAATTCCTTCCTCAAAAAAGAAGGTAAAATTTAGACCATTTATGGTCAAAGAAGAAAAAGTTCTTCTTATGGCATTAGAATCTGAAGATGAAAAGCAAATTGCTAGTGCATTGGAAGATATTATTGCTGCATGTGTAACTACAAAAGGATTCAAAGTTAAGGATCTAGCAACCTTTGATATTGAATACATTTTTCTGAATATTAGAGCAAAATCTGTAGGAGAAATTGTTGAATTAATTCTTACATGTCCAGATGATGGTGAAACTGAAGTTAAAGTTCAGGTTGATATTGAAAAAGTTAAAGTTGATTTTGAAAAAGGTCACACCAATAAGATTAAATTAAATGATAATCTTTGGATTGAAATGAAATATCCTGGCATTGATAGTTTTGCAAATCCTCAACAGAACATTGATGATACATTTAAATTTGTAGCAAATTCAGTTGATAAAATATATGATGATAGTGAGGTGTGGGATTCCAACACTACAACTCAAGATGAATATGTTAGTTTTATTGAACAATTGAGTTCAAAACAATTTGCTGATGTTCAAAGGTTTTTTGATACCATGCCTGCCCTTCGTCATAAAATTAAAGCAAAAAACCCAAATACAAAAGTTGAATTTGATTATGTGATAGAAGGACTTACCAATTTTTTCGCATAGCCCTCTTCCATAATTCCTTAGAAAATTACTATAGAAGTACTTTTGCACTTATGCAACATCACAACTATAGTTTAACAGAATTAGATAATTTAATTCCTTGGGAATTTGATATTTACACTACATTATTAAAGCAGTATTTGGAAGAGGAAAAGAAACGTATCGAACAGCAACGTAGAAACTAATGAATCGATTAGGTTTAACAGATTATAATAGTGCTATAAAAAGCATTTACGATTCTAATACTATCACTCCTGATGGTGAAGAAGAGAAAATTCCTAGTGGAACTAAAGAATCAAAATCTGGAGAATCTACATTAGTAAAAGAAACTCTACGTCTTAGAAATACTGCTGTCCTTAATCTTAAGTTAAAACAAAAGATTTTTAAATATGAGAAGAAAAGATTAAATCAATTAAAAGTTGAAGATGTTTTAGGATCAGATAAAGTCACTACTGGTTCTGGTGATGCAAGAGGTACTACGAGTGTTGTTCCTGATGCTGAAGGTAAAGGTGGAGGTTTTAAATTACCTAGATTATTTTTTGGTAATAGATTAAAAGGTAAAGGTAAAGGAAAATTTAAAAGTAAAGGAAAATTTAAAGGTAAAGGTAAAGGTAAAGTAACTGTAGGAAAAGGTGGAGTAAAACCAAATAGATTTAAAAGGTTAAATCCATTCAAACCTAAAGTTACAAGTAAAGTTCCTGGTGGATTAAATAACCCTCTTAAAGGATTAGGTAATCA
>MDTE01003694.1_pt1 | contig 16271 bp, 9 predicted proteins | sample 811231 | NCBI WGS metagenome assembly MDTE01 (sample SAMN05326651, study PRJNA326480) | marine metagenome | isolation source: seawater | place: Indian Ocean: Red Sea | collected 2010
ACATGTTTTTCATTTTGTCAATGGTCAGCACTTGAGAACTTGATGATGCTCGCGCTGGTGTAGCACCAGCAGCTTGCTTACTTTGTGCGATTTGAGCAGGGTTATTACCGTTAGCCATAGCGTCTATATACTCCTTAGCAGACTGTACCGCTTCCTCTAAAGTTTTATTGGGAGCGTTCCAGATTGGAAGATTATGCACTTCCTCAGCGGATATTCCTCGCGCTTCGGCATAGCCATAGACACGGTCTGAAGCTGCTCGTGCTCGTACTTCGGTTTCATTTAGTTGATCATCAGTGACTTGACCAGCCACAGAGTTTGGTGAGGCACCATTCAATTCCTGTCGCATCTCGTCTTTGGCTTGGGAAAGCATATTATTATATGCAGTAGATTGCTGTTGCTGGGCTACGATTTCTCGGCCCTCCTCTGACATGACGTCAGACAGCCCTACTTCCATAAGAGTGCGGATTCCGTTCACGTTTTCAACGGTAGCTTCAAGGTCTTGTTTGGTGGCAAACTGATCTATCTTGTTATTGATACGATCTAGAGAACTGGTAGCACGGTTAGTGACATGCTTACTGTCAGCAAAACTCTTCTCCAGTTTGTCTAATCGGTCCTGTAACATACTTATCAGTGTTGATGGGTCAGTAGTCTCCTCGACAACGTAGTCAGTTTCGCTAGGAGCCGTAAGCGCGGGGTCCATAGCTACCTCTGAGTCCGCAGTCCAGTTGATCTCTTGAGCATCCACTTCTTGCGTCATTTGCTCCTCCTTAGAACATCTGTGCTCCTAGTGTAATTTTGTTTTAATGAACTCGTCAATACATCTACAGCATCTTAATCAGCAATGATTGTGATAGGTTTGAGTAAGTTACAGCATGCTGCAAGGGGTTGACAGAAGCAATCAGAATGTGTTACACTATGCTGGTGCATAGGGCGAGATCTGGCGAGACGGTAAACACGCAGTCAACTATGGACGACTTGAAAGCATCGGCTAATGAAGGGAAGCCGAAGGGTGCTAAAGGTCAAGGATTTGAAGTCAACATCAAAGGACTTCAAGAAATTATCGGGGGCGGCGACGAGTGGCGTCACCCGATAGAAATCGTAGCCAACGTATTCGACGAGTACAACGGCTACGTTGAGGGCAAGAAGCGTCCTACCTTTTGTGAAGTGACATTCACTAAGGAAGGAAACTCTCCTGCTGTACTGACGGTCACTGATGATGGCGCAGGGTTCGATGAAGTGTCTGATATTTGGACGTTCTTCAGGACAACCGAAAAGCGCAGCAACGCTAAGGTGTCGGGTCGGTTCAACGCAGGTGAAAAGCAACTCGTCGCACTGGCAAAGAAAGCGACAATCGTGACAGGTTCAAACACTGTTGAGTTCGTCGATGGTAAGAGGAAACACACTCGCCACCGCAAAGAACAACGGCAGGGAACTCAAATCACGGCGACACTCGCTTGGAAGTTTGATCTGGTCAAGAAAGCCATTGAGCAACTTGAATCAGTGATTGCTCCCGAAGGCCTGATTTACACGGTGAACGGTAAGCTTATTGCGAATGGACGTCACAAGGTTGATGTCGTAAACGTAAGTCTGCCTACCGTCGTGTTATCAGATGTCGATGGTACCGTTGCATTGAGGCACACCACTAGAAAAAGTGATGTCTCAGTAATTGCAACAGCCGACGATGAGCCAGCTTGGTTGTACGAATTAGGCGTACCAGTGTGCGAGATGGCACATGACTTTCCGTACTCACTGAATGTGAGTCAGAAAGTACCAGTGCCGATGTCAAGAGATATGGTCAGCAAAAAATACATCGAAAGACTAATTGGTCTGGTGATTGAAGCTGCGCCTCATATCTTGAACGAGAGCGACGCTGATGCCGAGTTCATCAAGCCTGCATTGGAATATGTGCAGGACGATGAAGCCGTAGCTGAAGTGGCGAAGCGGGTGTTCCCGACCTCACTTAGGTGGTCGAGTAATTCGCAAGCAAATGCGTATGCGGCACTCGGCGAATATGACATCCTGTCACGCGGAAAGTTCGGAAAGAAATTTTCCGACAAGCTAGACAGGAACGACACGCTGCCGACGACGTTTCACAAGTTCGAGGACAAAGTGAAACCACAAGAAGATGATGATGTGCAAAAGCCCATCTCGATGGTCACTTGCCCAGAGTGTAATCACAGCTTCGAGGTTGTAAAGACGCCGTTCGGGTAGCGCGTAGCTAGCGAAACAAATAGTAGAGGGGGGCTGGATGCCCCCCTTTTTTTATTTGTACGGTGAGCCAGACCACGGAGTGTAACGGTGGCGAATGAGTGTCTCCAGCTCAGCTAACGCAGTGGCGCCTTCCTTGGTCCTTGGTGTCCATCCCTTATACAGCACACCAGCCTTATCCACATTCGGATTGTTGTCTCTAAATATTTCTCTTCGCTCAGTGACCAGCCCGTTAAACCATTTGATGTCTAGGTCCATCTCCTGTTGCAGGTCTGGGTTCGCTTCCGTCCTGTACGCAGCCAAGAGGTCTTGCATACTGCGAACGTCTTGTCCGAGTATGTTGGAATATTTAGTCCCGAGATCAGTTAGCGGCCATAGGTTCGATCCAATATCGTAGTACCCCGAATCACGCAGAACATCGCCTTCTCTCAACCACCATCTTATTGCTTCAGGATGCGTCATATGATCGTCTTGGAAGTAATACTGGAGATACTGGCGAACCTCCTGCGAGGCATTGCGCATGATGTCGCGCTGCATCTCCTCAACCATATCGAAGTCAATACCCAGCGGGCTATCGGCAAGCTCGTAAGCGTTATACCACGCATCCACCGCTCTCCGCTTATCGTTAGCGTGGCTGTTATCCCCGTAGAGCACCTCATCGGTATTCCCTGCGAGCTCCGCTATTCTGGCGCTGTTCCGCTGAGAATACTTCGTATTCAATTCACCGAGGTCTATCGTTCCATCGAACAATGCCTCCATCAGTTCGTTCTGGTCGTTCCACCACTCCTCTTGGATCTTTCTGGTGTTCACTTGAGTGCTGTATTTACGAGCGTCGGTTTTTTCAAACGCTGCCATTTTCTGTGCGTACTCATTCCTGTCATACCAAGCCTTCGGATTGGCTTCTTGTACAGCCACCTTGTCGTCAGGATTCAATTCGTTATAAGGCATATCAAACATTCGCTGGGCTGCATGATCTAATACCGTGTACGGGTTAGTGGGGTGAGCTTTCATACCAAAGGTGTTCGTGGCGTATGCTAGGAGCTTAGTTGGCTCTAGCACCATCTCGCCATCACGCAAATCTTGAACCACGTTACCAAACGTAAACGGTAGACGACCTGCTGCCTGATTGACGATAGCTAACGCTGACAGGGATGCACCGTGCTGGAGAGACTCCAGCCCTTCGTACTCAGGGTCAAACCAACCAGTATAATCAACAGGTTCGCCAGCAAACGTTCTTCCTGTAACCATTTCAGTAATCACAGAAGGCACAGGGGCGGACTTGCTTTTTACTGCCCACTTCATACCTTCTACTGGGTCCATTGCAATGTAGGACAATGTACGAATCATCGAGTCAAGGGGGCCGAGGAACGATACTGTGTGCCCACCGATATACGCCTTAAAGAAACTCGGGTTCGGTCGCACTGAGCCGTCGTCGTTTACTAACACAGGATTCCAGTCTGTCTGCAACCCTTGAGATCTGTTCACAAGCTCGGTAGCTAGCCCCATTGTGGCTGCTGTACGAAGCAGCATGTCTCTCGCCTTGTTCGCTCCTACGCCTCTGCCGACTGCTGCCTTCTGCAAGAATCCTATCTGCGCAAACATATAGCGTGGAGCGAAAAATACAGGACCAGCAAGTTCGCTGTATTCCCCGCCCTTAGAAAACCCTGTAGCCTTGTTAATGGTGTCTGCCATGTCTCGCCACTGCTTGTCGCTGAGATCTTTGAATTTGTCCTTGAGCTCGATGTTTTCTCGCGCTACTTCCTTGGCCCCTCTTCTGCGTAGGCTGGCAAGAAAACTCTCGTTCTTGTACATCTGCTTGAACATCTCTGTGCGAACCACGTTTCCTGTTCGACTGAATGCGATGTTGGAAAGCTGGAAGGCTTTACCAATCCCGTAAGTTTTTTCCTTACCTAGCTGGTACGGTTTGCCGTTTATGTCTACGCTCTGGCCCTTTACATCCCAGTTAAACACCTTCTCTAGCCAATTCGGGAACAGGAACTCACCAGTGTCACTTTCCGCGCCCCAGTAAATTCCTTTCCGAGCCATCTCTAAAATGTACTCGTTATTCTCAGCCACGTAGTCTGCCCACGCATTCGGGTTCATAGTCATAGATTGAATGACACGCCAATATGCCTTAGATGCTGTGACTGGACTAGCGCCCATAAGATAGAGACCGTTAATGCCAAATGCCGATGCGTCCATAGCGGCGTTAATCGCTCGACCTGTGTTATTCGCAGAAATGTACAGCCCGTACAGCTTCCCGAACTTGGTCTTGGGATCTATACCGTAGGCTGGATTGTTGACAACTTCCCATCTCTCGGCAAACTCTTGGTCCCAGAACCTATTTGGGTAGATGTCCAAATTCTGTATTCGACCTGAAAAGGTGCTGGGAATGCGCCTTCCAGTGGTAAGCTCGTTTCCCATACGACCATACGGCGTTCGTATCTCCACAGCGTCTATAGGGTCGCTAGCAATTGCCTTAATGCGCCTAAGCTCCTGATCGGCCTTTGCTGCATCGGCCTTACCTACACGGATGCCCTCGTCTACAAGAGCTCTCATATCTTCCCCAGCGACGGTATGGGTGTCAATGCCTAATCGTGTGTAGTACCCGTCCATAATGTCCAGTTGTAGCTGGACCGCATCAAATCTCTTCTGAGCATTCGCTAGTTCCCGTGCGTCCATGTTGTCGAGAAACTCTCGCTCAGTCTGATCTATCGATCTCCCCGTAGCGGACTCAAGCTGTCGGCGCAGGGTAGGCTTGTTGCGAAGCTGACTATCAAATGTATTCCAGCCTTGTTGGTATTGCTTGGCTGCAAGCTCATTGAGCTCTATAAGCTCTTCTAAGTTCTTTGGGTCCAATACTGTAGAGTTCGCCCTATCGATAGTGCTCCCTAGCTTGGTCAACTTCTTGATAGTAGCCTCAATCTCGTACACATTTTTAACGTACTTAGCGAGTGGCTTTCCTGTCCTGCCAGTTTCCTTACGCGGCAACCGTTTCAATGCGTCATTTAGGCGTTTGAGCTCAGGGACCATTTCATTGGCGATACCTCTCTCGACGGAGCCAAGGGGATCTAGTGAGTCAAGATGACCTGTACCTTGCTCAGGTGGCATTCCTTTTAGACGGGCACGAGCATCGTTTAGTATCTCTCTCCGAACCCTCAAATATTCTGGTAAATCTTGAAACGAGTCAACCAAATCTTTATACTGGTGAGTTGTCTGAGCTTTGAGCTTGATGACGTTAGCGAACGACGGAATCCGCTTAATGCGCTGGGTAAGGGTCATGCCCCCCATGCCAGCCATTTGGCTAGTCAACTGATTCCTTGTCCATTGGCCAATGATTCGATTGAATCCAGCCTTGAATCTTAGTGCAACTATCTCATCCACATCGCCGAGGTATTGAAGCCCACCAGTGCCCGACACAATGCGCATTTGTGACACTGGGTCCCATGCGTCTGCGTAAGAAGTAAATGCGTCAACGTTTTCAAACATTTGACGCTGATATTCAAAACCGTCCGCATCCCATCCTGTAGATCTTTCTGGATCTGGTGCGGTCCGAATTGAATTACCTACGTTCTCACCTTGGCGTAATGAACTAATATTATCCTTAAGCTGCGCATTCGGGCCAGCAACAACGTATCTTGGAAAGTAGTGATTCACTCCGTTAGTTCTTTCAACAACGTCACCGAAATAGGGCATCTCTGGGGCTGGGCGGCCATCTGCCCCCAAGTTATCCCACTTCCTAATCATCTGCTGAACCACATCGTCAGGTATTGATGCAAGATCTTCTGCAATAACATCTTTGCTCGCCACTCCATACGCGGTTTCTCCCTCGCGCAGCCAATCAAGCTCTTTCTGTAGAGAGTCAATAGCATCACCCCACGCCTTTGCCCTGTCTGCCCAGAAATACTGACCTGCCTTGGGGCCTTCCGTGTACATCCCTAATAGCCCCAGCTCCCTAACAATGGGATTGAACTGACCATTCTCCATGATGACATCCCTGAGCCTAATTTTGGTTTTTGGCTTGAACACCTGATTCTCAACTGTGCCAAGCGGAATGTCTGCGGATACCTGTATCTCTTGAAGAATGTCATCTGGCGCGTACACTCTGTACATTGATGTGTCAAACTCAGGCGTCCGCGTCTTTGACATGCCTGCTGCACGTTCTAGTGATTCAGGGAGCCCACTCAACTGATCACCCGAGCGACCCCCTGACGGAGCCAGACGTGCTTCTAGCAGGGCGTAAACGTCGGTTCCTTTTTCTAACTCGTCAAACGTTTTCGGCAACTTTGCCTGTAGCCTGATTTCTGCTTCATCAAGGTCTTGGCTCGGGGTCTGCTTCAGTCTGTCAAACTCAGCCCTTACATCGTCGATGGCAACATCGTGAATTGGAACACCACGAGTTTGTGGAATCTGTTCTTTTTTAACTACCTCTATACCATAGTTGCGTGGATCGGCATTCCTGAACAACTCAGCCGCCGCAGCCTCAGTTCCTTTATGGGGTGGCTGGAAGTTTGGGTCAATAAACCCAACACCCTCTGACTCGATCCAGCGAGTTGTTTCGGTATCGGGGGTTATGTCTACATCACTAAACCGCTCACGCAAGTGGCTACGGCCCCTAGCGCCTGACCGACCTTGCCTCTTGCCAAGACTTTGCCTATATCCCAAATACTCGTTGTATTTGTTGCGCATCTCTAGAATAGGATCGCCCTCTATATCAACTCCACGTATCGCTTTGTCTATCTCATCTTCAGGGAAAATAAGTCTTACAAACTGGTCAAGCAGCTCGTCGTCACTCACATTAGTGTCCACCCCAAACAACTTCCGCGCAGGGGCGTCGGGAGGCATGTCAGGCGACCGCATGTGCTCAAACACATGGCCGTCATAGAAATCTTTGTTCGAGATTGTTACCAGATCTTCTGTCGTGAGAGCCCGCATCATATCGAAGTCCATCTCCGTGGGCTCCATGGTTCCTGCCTTATTTCCTAGCGGTTTAGGATGGTGCATGAAACGAACAACATACTCCCACAAGGCACTCTTATCATCAAGAGTTTCCTTTCCGCCAAATGTACCGTCCGCGTCTTGCTTAATAATTTGCTTGAGCTGGGAATAGAACTCTTGCGGCGTCGTGGAGTTTTGGATTACATGGATGCGCTTGAATTCTCGTAATAGATGCTCCGCTATCTCCCTGCTTTCAGTGAGCGACACGGCATTTGTTGTCGGACCGCCAAGACCTTGCTCACCAACAGATTGGCGCAATCCTTTGGTAGTTGCGTTAATGCGACCAGATCTCTGTATCGCAGGAAGGTCTGTAGTAACGTGATACAACTCATCTGGGAGCTCTTCGCGGGCCACGTTGTAGCTGCGGCCCATCAATAAATCGTCTACACCGCCAATGTAGGTCGGATCAGTATCGCCGTAGGTTGCACCGATAGGGCCCCTAAATATAGCTTCGGAACCTTGAGCATCTAACAGTGGACGGCTGCGCTCTATGTTAGAAAGCCTCATAGCCAGCTCAGGATCATCCAGCTCTGTGTCGAGGAGTCCCTTTTGCCCCCCAATTCGTTGCTTTATCCGTCCAACCAGATAGTCGGCTTGTTGACGCTTCCTCCGATACAGTGTGGCGATGTCGTCGGCCCACTCCCCTCCCGATCCAGCAAGCAGAGGCAGCTCCTCAAACCCTACAGATTTCCACGTACCAGCATTTGTCTGGACCAACACCTCATCCGCCTTAAGAGCCGCGGTCAGGCCTTCAAGGTGGGCCGCGTCCCACGCATGCTCAAAGAGATATTGGTTGGCTAGCTTCGACGCTTTCCATAACGCGACATTCGATTCTTCGCGATGACTGAGCCACTTCACTAGATCAACCCCTGTTAATCCATGAGGAGCATCCGCAGGAGGCACTATTGGCGTCGTCTGTGGCGCATCCGCGTTTCGGATCTGGAAATCCTCTAATGCCTGAAGGGCTACTTTCTTCTGATCTTGGTATTTTATGGCGCCCTTAGATACTCTCTTGACGCCTTGCCCAACAAACGAACCGCCAAATCCTGCTCCACCAATCAATGCAAACGGAGCCACTGCACCCTTGACGTGCCAAGGGAGTTCGCTTTCAAGTAACGGTTCAAGAAGGGTTCTCGCTCCTACAGCCATACCCGTTTCTGCTGCCATACGGCCAGCAAATCCAGCGCCTTTAACGGCATCAACTGGCTCAACCACCATAGAACCAGCTTTAATGCCACCACGCCCGAGTCTATTGAGGCCTTGCTCAAGTTGTAGCCTCATCCTTTCTGCGTGGAGTCCTTGTAAGCGTTCCTTCTGTAGTAGGGTTTGGAATCTCCGCGTTTCGGGAAGTTGTTTTGTAGGATCGAATCTAGCAATAGCGTTCTGAAGTTTAGTTATTCTCTGGGCTCGTGCCGTAGCAGTGGTCCCCATGCGAGCAGACAACGACGCTGCCTTTGCCTTTAGCCCAGCTCCCGCCAGCGCAATGGCAAGAGTAGAGGGGCGAGTAGCTTCCTCAATCAAGAATTGAGATACGGTTCCTACCGTATTAACTGGGTTGACCGTACCACCACCATATTTCGCAGGTAGGGTGACATCAAAACCTTCCCACTCAATCCTTGGAATCCCGAGCCGTTCGGACAATGGCGTGTCTATTTCCAGTAGTCTTTGGCCGAGCTGTTGAGATTGGCCTGTCTGCTGCTGGATGCCAAGTTGAGCACCTATCTGCGCTATTTTTAGAGCATTGCTCCCCGCATCAATTATCGGGGCAAAGGCGCCACCAAATGACGTTCTGTCGAACATACTTTGACGAGGCCTGTTGGAATCCACGCTTCTTCCACTCAGACCAGACGCCGATCCTATAGGGCGTCGCGGCTCTGCGGGCTTTGCGGTAGTTATCCTTCTATCAGGAGCCCTAAGTCGAGTAAATCCCCTGCTACCTGCTCGCTCGGCACGTTGTACTCCCTCTGTATTGAAGGCTCTGCGCCTTGGGTTTTGGGGAAGCCCTTTCGGGCGGATAACAGCCATTAGACTGAGTACCCCCTAAACCGAGCAAGGTTCTTGCTTCTGCCCATAGACGGTGGGCCAAACTGAGTACGTGCCGCCTGACGAACGGTGTCTAAGTCCACATTCCCTCTGGCGAGCAAACTGGTATTGTACATTTCTCTTTCGGCAGGGGTGAGTGTATTTAGCTGCTGGAGCGTTGGAACTGGTATATCCCCGAAAGACAGAGGAGTAGGCATCGTTCCTTGGAACATAGCCTGTACTGCTGGAGGTTGTGTCGCATCCGTCCACCCTATAATCTCCTGCTGTGTAGGAGGCGAGAAGGTGGGAAATTCAGGGACCGACATGGGTGCCGAGAACGTAAACGAAGGACCGCCGCCGTCAAGCCAATCTTCGTATGACATTGGCTGTGCTGGATTAGCAGCCCTCCACGCTTCTGGGCTCATTGGATCTGGCTGAGTAGTAATAGTCCTCGTACCGAAAGTAGAGTATTGCGGATCATTTGGATCAATGAAATCTGCTTGCCATCCTAACTCAGAAGCGGCAATTTGGGTAGAGGCTAGATCGCTTGCTCCCGTAGCAGCTTGCGTTATGGTACCCAACATATCAGCAACCTGCGCTGGATCGCTCGGATCTCCCCCTGCATCTTTTACCAACCCAGCAGCAATAATTGCCGCACCTTGATCGCCTTGGGCTAAAATATCTGTGGCGTAATCTTGATACCCTTGTATGTTCGCTTGAAAAGCGTCCTCATACGCCTGATTTGTGCCTGTCCGAAATCTCTCTTCACGGGTCGTTGGCTGCATTTCGTTGCGGTATTTTCCGTATTGAGCCTGCCTATCTAGGTCGAACTGAGTTTTATAAGCCTCCCACTCTTCCCGAGCTCGGCGCTCTTCGGCGTCCGCTCGGCGCTGATTACCAGCCTCAATAGCCTCAGTCTCAAAGGTGGCGATGTTTTGGAACTCACGAGATAGGTTTTCAAGCAAATCAGCCTGCGTGATCTCTGGTAACGGAGAAATGCCACCACGAGTGAAGAACGTTCGCGCAAGAACGTCTCCGCCTGACGCAAGGATGTCAGCTACTAACTGACCTTGCTGGGTCGCAGCATTGGCTAATTGTGGCGACGTCTGGAGTAGCGTTCTGTAGTTTGCTGACAGGTCGTTTACGGTATTGAAATAGTTACGAGCTGCTAACTCCCTGTCAGCCAAATCCTGTTCTACTGCGAACTGTTGGTTACGCCTTGTTTCTTCTACGTTGAATTGGCGCTGATCCTCTGCGAAGTCTCGCTGATCGGTGAATGTGGAATACGGGGTTCCCAAATTAGAGATTAATTGTCCCGTATTTAAGTCAAATATGCCGACAGTACCGTCAGCCATTACTTCGGAAACGGTGTTTGGGGGGACTCCATCTCTCCACGCACCGTTTTCCCATACCTGAGGCATACCGTTCTGTTGGCGGACAGCCATCCCGTTGGCGTATGTTATTTGAGGATCTCCACCAGCATCCGCCTTAAGGAAGTCCTGTGGGCTCCCGAACTCGTACTTGATCTTATTGTCTTTTGTATCCCAGTATGAATACCACTCCCTACCAGTACCATCATCAATGCCAGAGGACAGCATGTTAGCAATTTGGTCGGGAAGAACGGCATCTGGAGGCAGTCCTGTCACCCAGCCATCTTCGGCATCTGGGTTACTTGGGTCATAATGGAGCATTCCCCCATCTTGCCACTTAAATAACCACTTCCCATCAGGAGTCCACTGCGGCTGGGCTTCAATGGTCTCGGGGTCAACCCATGTGGGGTCAATTATAAATTGGTCATTGGCGTCTCTTACATACTCAATACCTGCGTCTAGAACCGTGCCGTCACGGTCCCTGACCAGAATTTTGGAGATAAATCTCCGTCCATTTGTAGGATCTGTCCCACCCTCAATTTCAAGAAATGACTGACCTTCAGGGGGCTGAAACGGTAGCATCCCTGTTGTTTGTATGAATTGAACGTCGTGATCTTCTAGCGGATCGTACAGAGGGCGAGGTGTAGTGCGGAACAGCGCAGTCTCTCTGGTATTAACGTTATAAGCGTTTAGGAGTTCAACACCAGTACCACTGGCCTCCCCCTCAGGGCCTTCTTGGAGCATCTCATCTATGGAAACGACGTACCAACCAGCACTGACTGGCTTGTTTTTGTGGAACAGGGTAGCCAGCCTGTTATGATCTGGGTCGTCAAACCACGAGACCTTATTATCTACCCAATACTTTTGGGGGGTAAGATAGGGGTCATCTTTACCAGCCCTTGTAATCACCCCTGCCGACGCTTGATTTTGTTCCTGTAGGGGTAGCATGTGCGTGGTATAGATGGTGTGGAGATGATCTTGACCAGAGAACGTGTCCCATGACAGGTCGCCTAAGACGCCCCGATGACCAGACGCCCAATAAGCATTTTCTATCTCGTCGTCCGTCAGTTCGTCGAGATTTGCATCTTCTCCCCAAATCTCAGCGGCCATGGGTCCGTTATTTCGGAGCATTCGTGCTATTGCTTTTGTGCGAAGGAACTTATCGGTCGCTTTTACTACATTTCCAACCTCGTCAATGTAGTAAAAAGATTCTACGCCCTCATTGTCTATGTACCCATTTGGTGGCATTATTGACCCCCTTGCTGGCGCTGTTGCTGGATCATGCTAACTGCTTCCAGTATGGCAGATTTGGCCTCCATACAGAACGGGTCGGTACAGTCACGCAAATCTGCCCCGTGACCATGAGCTGCAAAGCGTGACGCCATTTCATCGAAACTCGAAGAGAACACCGTAGCTTCCTCTTCCGTGGCAAACGCATCGGCAATGTACTCCAATGCCATAGCATTCAGGACAGTTACTTGTCGAGCCGCGTCGCTCATGTGTGCTGATAGTTCTCCCGCCATTATCTCATCTCATTTGCCATATTTACTTGTCTGTCCAAATCTAATCGCTCAGGCATACCTGTAGCTGACGGCAGGGCGTTCATAGCTACGCCCATATTGCTTTCTGGATTAAGCGCCCCTTGAGGCGGCAATGCCGACGGCTGGTTGGCTAAATTCTGCGAAAACGCCTGTAAGACCTCTTGCGCTTGTCCCTGTAGGCCTTTCAGCATCATCATTGTCCGTACTTGCTGCGCTTCTGGAGACATAAAGAGCAGATTTACTGAAGCTTTCAGCATCTCTTCCTGCGGATTCTCGATGCCTGAGTTCTCCATAGCTGTCTCTGCGCTCAACATTCCGCCGTATGTCTGGTACAACTGGGACCAAACCATCATGTCACGCATCTCAATCGCCGCTCTGTCAGAGGTATGTAGCTCTACATCAACTGCGTAGAAGTCATCAAGCTCTGATGGCTTGATTGTGATTTCGCTCGCACCACGACGGCTTGAGCCACCAATGGTGACTGAGGATTCGAGGATGTGTTCGATGTCTTGGAACACCTGCATCGACGCGATGGACACACAGGCCCGTAGCGATGCGACGCAACCCTGTAATTTCACTGCTGCGTTACGCACGTTCAGGTCAGCTTCCGTCGCAGACTCCACGCCACGCTGCGGCTGGCCGCCTAATGTACCGAGCTTAGAAAGCTCTGAGGTGTAGTTATGTACACGATCCATCATCTGGAACACGGACAAATTCACTTCTGGGAGCTTACGGAACTCAATCTCTTGGTCGTCTACGAGGTTAATTCGTTTACCAGCGCCCAGTTCAATCGGCGTGTTGTCATCCATAATGTTGCGAGTAATAATCGGGGCGAACGTTGAGTACCGTAGCTGTATGTCTGCGGCTGTCAACTGACGGGCTTCTGCCTGTAGCACAGGGTGTATGTACCGCAAGATACCCACATAACGGTCCTTCGGGTCGTTGTTTTGGTCTACCTCACCCCACCCAGAGTCTCGGATAATGTACGGCAGGTAGCCTTCGTAGTGCGGTTTTTCTTCTGTGGATGCTGCTGTTTCCCAGCAATACGGGTTCATATCTTCAAAGGCGAGGCGTCCATGTATCCACATTTTGTGTTCGCCAGCATAATCTCCCTGTGGCTTCGAGTACATTTCTACGAACTCTATCTTTTCTAATGGGTCGCCAGCTTCATCTAAGAACATTTCGTCTGCGTACTCAGGGAACCTGCGTCGAGCTTCATCCGCATAGATCTCATAGAACTCGTACACATACTTCGGGTCAATTGGATCGGATGGGTCTTCCAGAACGTTCTCGTTCATGCACACGGAGATTTTCCACAAGAACTTCGATTGAGTCATCTTGCGTAACTGGTTACGGAACTTCTGCTTTTCTCCACGAGTGGCGTTTGGAGCAGGAGGGTCGGGAATAATGTCCCAGCGAATTTCTTTTTTCAGGACAATCTTGCCATCCTTAACGAGCTTCTTGCGTCCCATAGCAAGCGGATTACCGTAATCGAGCTCCACCCTATGCCAGAAAGACGAGAGAAACTGACGCTTACGTTCAGCAATGTCCTGCTGTTCCTGCACATCGTCGGATGTTGCTTTCGCTGGAACGAATATCTTAGGACTTGTGAGTATGTGGTCGGCTGCGTTATCTACAGCGTTCCGAGCAGTGGGGGGAATCGTAGCGGACATGCCCGACTCACGATACTCACGCGGAATAATCTCCCCGATGTTGGGGTAATTGCCGTTGTAGTAGTCAGTATCTTCTTTCATGGCTGAGAAGTAGCCTTGGAACACATTGTTCTTTAGGCGTGTGAACCTGTGATAATCGCCGTCATATAAGTCTGTGTAAATCTCGTTTGTTGTCATAACCTACCCAAACGTTAGATAATCGGAACGTCTCGCCATCGACGAGGTATTCCGTCTCTTCTTGGCTTTCATAACGGCCAGACCTGCTGCCATCACCGAGTCGTCGTGATACCCAACAGGGTGGCCGTACCTGACTGCACCCCCAGCCAGCACGACACCTTCAAATAATTCTAACTCCTTTTTGAGTATTTCGTCATCTTTAGGGAAGTGGACTCTTCCATGTTCAATTTCTGCGGCAAGTGTGGAGACAAGTGTAGCCTTCGATTGGTTAGAGAACTTAAACGACGTGACAGAACAACCCTCGTTGCGAAGGATGTCAGCCACAGGCTCACCCACGCCAGACCCATCAAGGTGAACAGTCTGACAGTTGTACTTTTTGTACAGTCCTGCAATGCGCGGACCGAGGAGCGTGTAGTCCAATCCATTAAATCTGTCCCTTGCTACTATGTGCATCTTCTTAATATCAATGACATAGGCCACCGTATAGTCCTCCATCTTGCCGATATCGAGGCCCATAAGGTATTGCGAACCGTTAGGCTCCGCCCAATCCCCATCAAAACAATCGTCAATATTCCTAAATACCTGCCCGTCATCCTCCACCCATTCAGCTAGATACTGTTGCCTGAACTGAGCTTCTGTTAAGTCTCGCCTAAATTCTTCTAAATCTTCATGGTCAATATACGGATGCTCTAAAGATGTGACAGAGGCGGAGTAATAGCGGTCATCATCTTCCTGTCCTATCTGCCAATAGGTGCGGAAGTTCCCCTTTCCTTTAGGGATTCCAATAGCCACAAGGCGTCCATCGGTATCTGCGAGAGCGGGCATAAAGCTCGCCCATGCGTCGGGATTTAGGTCTTGAGCTTCGTCCACAAAGGCCGCTGTAACCCGATCTCCCTGCAAACCAGTGGGGTCATCAGCGGATTTTGCCTGTATTCGCCCTCCTGTAATGAGCTCAATGAGCTTTCTGGTCTTGTCATGGGACTTATACAGGTGCCTGAGAGGGGCAGCACGGCCCACAAAGAGGTTCCAAACAGGCTCCCAGACCTTCATAGTGAGCTCATAGTTGGGCGCAATCACGTAAATATAGGGGGAATGGAGCATACCGAAGTGCTCTTCTTGGGGTTTTAGGGCCTCACGAACGATCTCTGCCTTGATAGCAGTCGTCTTTCCAGACCTACGCCCACAGGCGAGGATGAGTCTCTTCGCATCTACGCGACTATGGACGTGCTCTTCTTGCCATGACCACGGAGTATAGGGATTCCCGTCGTTTATTTCCTGCCAGACAATCGGTGGATCATACGTTAATGACTTCAACGGTGCGTGTCCCTTGCGACTTCAGGTAATGTTCGGCCACGATCTTTGCCAATTCCTTGTTCATACTGTCAGTAGCCTCAGTCGGACGACCCACATACAGCTCCATAAAGAGCTTCTGCGCACGGACGTCACCTTTTGTAGCTGACGTAATCATTGATTCATACACAGCATCAAAGTCACCAGCCGCACGTTCCATGAACTGCCGCTTCGTCTCCCTCATCCCATGCTCAATACCAGTGCTGTTTACTCGGCCACTGCCCTTAATTACAAAGCCACCATCCTTCTGGCGGATGACAGGATGCCTACCACCATTCGGTATGACCACTAACGCACCAGATTCAACCTCAGTCACAACCTGTTCATATGAACGCTCACCATAATCACGCTCTGGGTCTAATAACTCTACTAATTCTTCAGTTGTCATCGGCGCTTCCGCATCTTCCCAAGAGTGGACGCTAAATTCGCCCGTCTTACTGTACGTGCAGAGTACTTCCCTTTCGGGGCTGCTTTCACCTTACGGGCAAATGCACCTGTACTCATCCCAGCTCTCTGAGCCTGTCTCCTAAACGCACCCTTATTCTTAGATGTCGCCTTCTGAATCCAACCAGTTCTAGCCATTACGCCCTCCTCTTGGATTTACCATAGCTTACCTTCTTACCAGTTCGCTTCGCCGCAGCTTTCGCCTGTGCACGACCCTTCTTCGTATATGCGTAATGCTTATTACCTACTCTAGGCATACACCCTCCTCAGGTTTCACGTGAAACAAGTATATACAAATAGGTTATACTTTAACAACCTCGTCCCACGGGGGAGTTGATGGTCTTTCGTCTAGAGTACCCCTATCGCTCTATCTCCTTTCTACATCAGCTCCCCCAATTAATTCGGGCTCCCACACTTTATAGTTATCTGGCCCTCCACCAAGATAGCCGCCGACCGAAACTTCGACCCCACCCCGAAGGGGTGAGCCC
>MDTE01062997.1_pt1 | contig 16271 bp, 16 predicted proteins | sample 811231 | NCBI WGS metagenome assembly MDTE01 (sample SAMN05326651, study PRJNA326480) | marine metagenome | isolation source: seawater | place: Indian Ocean: Red Sea | collected 2010
AAATTATATTTGGCATAAGGAAGAATCATATGATAAATCTGGAAATTTATTAAAAAATAAAAAAATAAAATATTCAGTCATAGACAACTTCTATATAATGAATGAATTACAAGTTGAAAATATACAAAAAAAACATTCTACACTACTTACCGTTAGTGATATCAAAATAAATTTAAATTTTAGCGATGATATTTTTCATACGAAAACAATCAAAAGAATGCCTCTAATTGACTGATTCAAAAAATAAACTTTCTAACTTCATAGAAAATCCATCTTTAGCATTATGGAAACTATCAATTCCAATGATGTTAGGGATGAGTGTACAAGCTATTTATATGTTAATCGATACAGCATTCATTGGTAAATGGGTTGGAAGCAATGCTTTGGCAGGACTTGGATTAATTTTTCCTCCGATGTTTATCATAATGGGTATCACTTTTGGATTAGGTTCAGGAGCAACAACAGTTATTGCTCAAGAAATTGGAAAAGGGAAAAAACAATTAGCAGATAATGCAGCTGAACATATTATTATTTTAGGTATAATACTTTCCATTATATTTATAATGATTGGAATTTTTTTTGGTGAGACACTTATAAAGTATCAGTCAAAAGATCTAGAGGTGTATAATCAAGCAAGTAGTTATTTTTATACAATGCTTTATGGTATTCCATTTATGGTTTTAAGTATTTTTTTTCGCTCAATTTTATCTGGTGAAGGAGATACATTATTGCCAATGAAAGTTTTAGGTCTTGGCACATTGATAAATCTTTTACTTGATCCCCTATTAATTTATTATTTTCAAATCAAAGGTGCTGCAATGGCAACTGTAGCAAGTCAAGCTATTGTTTTTATAATTTTTTCCTACCTAATGATTTTTAATAATAAAACTTATATATCTTTAGATTTAAAAAAATTTAGTTACGATTTTAATATATTTAATAAAATATTAAAATTAGGTTTACCTGCTTCCATGTCAATGGTTATAATGTCAATTGGATTATTTTTTTACAATTCTATTTTAGGAATGTCAGAATATTCTACTAATGCAATAGCTGCTTACTCAACAGCTCATAGAATTGAACATTTGTTTTTTATACCAATAATTTCTCTAGCAACAAGTATGGTCACTTTAATTGGGATGTTTTATGGTGCAAAAAAATATAACTTAATAGATTATATATTTTACTATAGTTTAAAATCAGGTATTTTAATATCAATTTTTTTTGGCTTAATATTTTATTTTTTTTCAAGTACAATGTTCACATTATTTACTAATGATTCTCAAATTATTACTATAGGTACTGAGTATTTTAAAATATTTTCTTTTGCAATACCTTTTGTAACTATTGGAATGATTTCAAGCAGATGTATGCAAGGACTTGGGAAAGCATACCCTATGTTTATTATTACTTGCTTTAGAGTTATAATTATAAGTTGCTCATTTACTTATTATTTTATTATTTACCTAAATAAACCTTTATACTATGCTTGGATTGCAATATTTCTATCTTGTTTTTTATCTTCAATTATTAGCTATATTTGGTTTTTATTAACTAGAAAAAACATCCTTAAATACTAGTTACACTCTTTTACATTAAATTATTTGGTCAAAAACATCAAAAATCATTATTCTATTTCAGAGTTTATTTAACTCCTCCTTAAAAATAAAGGTCCTATTTATTTAGGACCTTTTTTTTTGGGCTTATAAATTAAAGAAAGCATTTTACCAGTTAATCTATCAACCCATCTATCTGGTAAAAAACCAGGAATTAAATAATTTTTAATTTTTTGAGGAGTAATAACATATCTTGTTTTTGGATTATTCGTCATTAAAACTTTTACAACTCTTTTACCAATTATATCAGGGTTATATCCATTTTTACCCATTTGGATATAACCTTTAAAAAATTTTCTTAATGGTATTTCATACTCTGTCTTTAAAAAGGGATTATCTTCTATAGATGGTGCCTTTCCCCAAATAGCAGTTCTAATTGGACCAGGTTGAATTAAAACCACATCTAAATTATGAATTAATAGCTCTCTTCTCAGTGCATCTGAAAATCCCTCTAGAGCATGCTTTGATGATGTGTAAGGTGCAACAAACGGATAGGCACGTTTTCCACTAATAGAACCAATATTAATAATCTTATTTTTCATTTTATATTTATTATTATCTATCAATAAATCTAAAAAAGACTTAGTAACTTCAATTAATCCAAAAAAATTTACTTCAAATTGTTTTCTAAAAATATCAACATCCAAATATCTTACTGGACCACCAAGTGCAATACCTGAATTATTTACTATTGAACATAAATAACTTTTATTTTCTAATAAAATTTTTTCAACTTCTTTCTTTGCGTTTTTAATGTCTTTTTTCTTAGTAACATCTAGTATGATACTTTTAAAATTATTCTTATAATTTTCTTCAAAATATTCTGCATCATTTTTTTTTCTTACACTACCAATAACAAGAAAATCATTTTTTAATAATTCTTCAGCAATTGCTTTACCTATACCTGTACTTACTCCAGTAACTAATACTGATCTCATTTTTTTCTCCTTACTTTAATATTTTTTAAATAAATTTGGAACCTGAATTAAATAAAGTATTATAATTTATACATAATTTGTAAAGGAAATAGATGAAAAAATTATTCTTATTATTATTTATGGGATTCTTATTCTCATACCCAAATAAAAATGACTTTAATGAATTATTTATTAAGGTTTCTCAACAAGGAAGTCCATCTGTAGTTTCAATTTTATCAGAAAAAACAGAGCAATATATAAATCCCTTCTTTTTTGATCCTTTTGGAAATTCAGATCCTTTCGAACCGCAAGAAAGAAAATCACAAGGAATTGGTTCAGGGGTAATAATAGATAAAGATAAAGGTCATATATTAACCAATAATCATGTTATTAATGGAGCAAGCGAAATAAAAGTAATTCTCTTTGATAAAAGAGAAATTGACGCTGAAATTTTAGGAACAGATCCATTATCTGATTTAGCAGTGCTTAAGGTAGATACAGATAATTTAGAAGAAGCAAAGATGGGAAATTCTGATAATTTAGAAATTGGAGAATGGGTAATAGCAATAGGAAGCCCTTTTGGACTACATCTAAACCATACAGTTACTTGTGGCATAGTTAGTGCCAAAGGAAGAAGTGATGTTATATCTAGAGCTAATTTTGAAAACTTTATTCAACACGATGCTGCTATTAATCCTGGAAATTCAGGTGGTGCATTATTCGATTTAAATGGGGATTTAATTGGAATTAATACTGCAATTGCTACAGATGGATTTTCAAAATCTAATGCTGGCGTTGGATTTGCTATTCCAATAAACCAAGCAAAAAGAGTAATGGAAGATCTAATTAATGGTGGACAAGTTTTAAGGGGTTATTTAGGTGTTATGATTCAAGATTTAGATGAAAATAAAGCAAAAGTTTTAGGCTTAGATGATAAAAAAGGTGCATTTATTAGTATGGTTGTTGAAGATGGTCCTGCTGATAAAGGAGGTCTTAAAGAAAAGGATGTTATTATTTCTTTAAATTCAAAACCAATAGAAAGTTCTAATCAGCTTAGAAATGATGTATCAAGTTTAAGGCCTGGTGAAACCGCAGTTTTTTCAATAATAAGAAATGAACTTTTACAATCAATTTCAATTGTACTTGGTCAGAGGCCCGATGAAAATTCTATTGGTGATTCTTACAAACCAAAAGATAAGTATGATTTATTAGGACTAATAATTGAAGACATTGATAATGAAGGTGTAAAAATTATTGATATTAATTCTGATGGTGAAGCTTATAGTAATAATATTAGAAAAAATGATATAATTAATGAAATCAATAGAATTGAAATTAAAAATTCAGAAGATTATAATAGAGAAATTAAAAAATATTCAAAAGGTGATGTAATTATGTTGAGGATAGTAAGAAGCGGAAATAATATTTATGAAGCTTTTGAAATAAAATAAATTTTAAAATAAAAAAGCCTCCAATATGGAGGCTTTTTTATAGAAATAAGAATATTCTTTATTTTATTTAAACATACCAGCTAGTGATTTGCTTACATAAACTGTTAATCTTGAAACTTCTCTATCCCATGTTGAATTACCATCTGTCATTTCATTTGTATTAGTGACATAACCAAGACCAACACCATAAGTATCATTAACTCTATAGTGCGCACCAAGACCATATGTTAATCCAGTACAAGTATTTTCTGAGTTTTGAAGAGCTCTTGCATAACCTAGTGACATCCAAGCAGCAACTTTTTCACTAAAATTCCACATAGGTAATGCGTACCATGCTAAATATCCCATACGATCATTAGTTGCATTATCTGCTCCTGTAATCATCATATCACTCATATTAATTGATGTTCCAAAAGATAATACATACTTACCATCTTCAGACATATGAACAGGATGATTGTAACCTAAAACCATTCCACCAGCATCCATATCCATAGCTCCTGAACCATCATCCCATTCAGGAGTTTGTTCTAAACCTAAATAAACTGTGCCCTGAGAGAATGAAAGAGACATAACTGTAATTAAAAAAAGTAACTTTTTCATTAATACTCCTTATTTATTAATTGTATACCATTGAAACTTAAAAATAAATTATTATTAATTTATTATTTTTTTGCATATAAGATTAATGTTCCATTCCAATCTTCTTTTTTATTATGTATAATGCATTGAACATTTTTAAAACCATTAATCTTAAATTTTGAAACCCACTCCTGAATTGATAAGGTATTTAAAGATAAATTAAATTCTTTATCCCAACTTAAAGAGGGTTTATTTTCTAGATAATGATCAATTCCAACTATAATCATCCCATTTTTATTAAGATTATTATAGATTTTATTAATGATAGAATCTAGGTTACTAAAATAGTAGAACGTCTCCATACTAAAAATAATATCGTAAGTTTTATTAAAACCCCAATGCTCTATATCAGTATTTATATAGTCACCTTTTTTATCTATTTTTCTAGCTTTTTTTATCATTTCTGGTGCACCATCTATTCCTAAAGCATATTTACAATTTTTATTATTTAATGCTTTTCTTACAACCCAACCATTACCACAGCCCAAATCTAGAAAATTAAAAGATTTTTTTATTATAGATGATTCAGATGAAATAATCTCAAATATTTTATTTACAGAACTAGTATGACCTTTCTCCATTCCTTCATCTTTATTTTGTAAGGCCCAATTATTAAAAGTTTTAATATTAATATTCATTATTAAACTCCAAAACTAAATTAACTAATATAATTATATCTAAAATTGTTAATACTTGATCTTGATTTAAATCATAATCAGAGTTTTCTACATTACTAAAAACCATATCAACTAATAAAACTATATCAATAATATTTAAAGAGTTATCATTATTTATATCTCCATAAATAATATTTATAAATTCAATATGAGGTACACTATCTTGACCATATTCATCAGTAACAATTAAACTTACTTCATAAGAACCAAAATCTTGAAATGAATGTGTCGGATTTAATTCATTAGAAGTAAATCCATCTCCGAAATTCCATTTATATTCAGCTATATTATTTTCATTTATTTGATTAGAAATATTTGTAAATATTACAGTAAAATCATTTATTGAATAATCAAATAAGGCAATAGGGACAGCAATACCTCTTGGGAAAATATTAATTAATGCAGCTTGGCTTTCAATAAAGGAAAAACCCTCACCATTTAAATTGTTAAAATAAAAATATCCATTGGATGACCCTCCCCAACCCCAATTACAATGTAAGTATTGATCTTGGTACCCATCAATATTCCAAGCATGTCCACCTCCATCATTTTCTTCATAACCTCTATAAATAATAGGCCAACCGTTATCTATTTGTTCCTTAATTAAAATAGACCATTCATCATCATTATAGTTCAATTTAGATTCACATCCTGCTTCATCAATAAAATTAAAATGACTTGATAAGGCATCTTGTGCTGATGGTCCTTCCCAACAAACAGATGCACCTGAACCTGAGTAACTATAATCCATATTAACTGCAACGCCAGCATGATACAGTAAACGCTGAGAATCTTCTGTTGCCTGATTGTCCAGCATATTATCATAATTGTATGAAAAATTATCAAATATAACTCCTATCGGTCCAAATTGCTCATCATAATATTGAGCATATCCTATAGGCTGAATAGGGTTTTCCCAATAATACATAACTTGTCCCATCGCAACAGCTACACAACCAACCAAAGTCTCTCCAGGACATTGATTATTCCATTGACCACCTTGATTCCAATTAGCTGATATTAATGGAGATACGTCCCTTATATGTCTATTTAAATTTTCTTCAGATAAATATTTTGTCCATAAATCTTCCACAAACTGTGTAGGCCTAGTATTATTATTTATAATTGATTGTATATTTTTTCTGTAGCTTTCAATTATGGCATCAAGCTGAGGAGGTAAATCATCAAATTCTAAATTATTATTAAAACTATAACCTATTATTGGGATAGAATTTTTATTTGCAGATACTAAAACAAATCCTTTAGGATAAAATTGAAAAATATAAAAATTATCTACTTTATTTTTACTATCAAGAAAATATGAGTCAATAATATAGTTAGATTTATTATTCTCAATTAAAATATTTTTAGCAACTTTTTCTGCCATCTCATAAGTAACTATTCCAAAACAAAATTGAAAGATTATAATAAACTGCAAAAAATTATAAATGTATTTTTTATAAAGAATGTTCATATTTAAAAGTATTATAATACCACAATTAATTTTAGTAAAATTTTGTAATAAATTATTTTAAATATTTAGAAATTAATCTATGGAAATGATGGACACCTTTTTCATGTTTCACAGAAAATCTACCTCTAGAATAATTTGATGATTGAATACCTTTACTAACACTTTGAACTATTTTTTGATCTTCATTCTCAACAGTATTTATTCCTGATGGAATATCTTTGGGTTGTTCCATCCCAATTTTAGGAAATGATAAAAATTTTATTTTTGTTTTATTTTTTTTTAATGGTGATATAATATTCATAGAAAGGCCCCAATCATAAAAATTCAACATTAAATTTGGAAAAATCCAATAATAATGAGCATAAATTTTATCATTTTTATCTTTAGCAATTTGAAGTACTGCATCATCAAAAGTTATTGTCTCATATTTATTATAATTAATATCATCATTTAAGCCTTTATGGACAAAAGGTACATGGAAACCTTCTAAATAATTTTCACAATATAATGCCCAGTGTACATCAACATAGTATGTTTCTGATGATTCTGAACTAAACAATAAATTTTCAAAATTATAATTTGGTAATCTCTTCTCTATATCATTAAAAAAACTTTTAATATTTATATTAGATTCTTTTGAACAAAAAATAAAATTATTCCAATTAAAATGTTCAATTTTAATAAGATTATCTGTTGAGGAAGGAAAATTTTTCACTCCTTCAAATCCATAATGTTTTATGAGTTGACCCTCTAAATTAAAAACCCTACCGTGGTAATTACATTTAATTTTACTATTATTAGATTCATCTAAGCATAATAATGCAGCTCGATGAGTGCAAACATTACTTAATATTTTCAAATTATTTTCCGAGATAAGAATATAAGGATCGTTAATTAAACCCTTCATAAAAAAAAATGGATATATTTTTTTTTGTATTAATTTTTTATGAGTAACAAATTGCCAGGATTTCTTAAAAATATTATCAATACTTTTGATAAAAATATCTTCCGAAGTATAAAAGTAAGATGGTAAAGTTTGTGCAATTGAAATATCTTTATTTACAGATATTTTTGAATTTTTATTCATAAATTTATTTTTAACTATCTGTATTTTTAATATGTACTGTTCTTTGGGGGAAAGGAATCTCTATTTTTTCTCTATTGAAAGATTCATAAATCAATGTTGATAATTCATCTATTACTCTACCTCTTGATTCTGGTTTTTCAATCCAAGCTAATAATTGTAAAGTTAATCCAGATTCTCCAAAAGTTCTGAATCTAACAACTGGCTTTGGTTCTTTACAAACGTTTTCAGAATCTAGTGCTATTTGAGACATTATGTGTTTAGCTTCATCAATTTTAGTACCATAAGCTACATCAACAGTGATTCTAATTCTTTCTTGTTCCGAAAAACCTCCACTTTCATTAATTATTTTTGATGTTGCTATTACAGAATTTGGAATTGTAATTTCAACAGCATCTCTAGTTAATATACGTGTTGATCTGATACCGATATTACGAACAAAACCTCTTTCTCCGGTATCTAAGTTAATATAATCTCCCTCTTTATATGGACTATCAGCCATGATAAATATTCCCGCAAATAAGTTTCCAAGTGTGTCTTTTGCTGCAAAACCAATAACAACACTAAGTATACCTGCTGATGCTACCCATGCTGTAACATCAATACCCCAACTTAACATAATAAAATATATTAATAATAAGAAAATTACTATTTTACCTAAATTTTCAAACAATGGAATTGTTTTTAATTGGATAAAATTAAATGAATCTGTCTTCCTAGATAGCCATTCTATTAAAATTATAAAGGATTTATATATTGAGGTTGACCATGCAAAAATTATAATTGTTTTAAATGATGCATCAATATAAAACATTAATAATTCTGATGGTCCTAACAACTTAATTGATATACTAAGACCAAAAAATAAAATTGTAAAATATAAAGGTTTGTGTAAAACTTCTACAATTTGATCATCTATATTTGTTTTTGATTTTTTTACAACTGTTCTAAATACCCTAATGAAAACTTGATCAATTATAAATGCAAATATAAATGAGAGAAGAACATATATTAAAGATAACAATAACTTGTTATCATTTAATGTATCTACAAGATTAATAAATTCCATTTTTAAATTTAAATAATTTTATTGTAATTAAAAAACATACAATAATATTGCATATATTTTTATTTTATTTTTAATTTTCATAAAAATTAAACAAAGGAATATAAATTTTATGGCTAAACAAAAATTTAAAACAGAAGTATCTCAATTATTACAATTAATTATACATTCTTTATATTCAAATAAAGAAATTTTTTTAAGAGAACTTATTTCAAATTCATCAGATGCACTTGATAAGTTAAGATACTTAACAGTCACAGATAAAAATTATAAAAAAATAACCTTTAATCCTAAAATATCAATTTCCTTCATAAATACTGATAAGAAAAAAACATTAACAATTGAAGATAATGGTATAGGAATGAATAAGGAAGACCTTGTCCAAAGTCTTGGAACAATTGCTAGGAGTGGAACTAAAAAATTCTTAGAACAATTATCTGGAGATTCAAAAAAAGATAATAATCTAATTGGACAATTTGGAGTTGGGTTTTATTCTTGCTTTATGGTTGCAGATAATGTTGAAGTCATTACAAAAAAAGCTCTAGATTCAAAAGCATATAAATGGAAGAGTGATGGAAAAACAGGTTTTAATATTACAGATGCAGAAAAAGAAGAAAATGGAACTAAAATTATATTACATCTTAATGATAATGGGAGCGAATATGCCAATAGATGGTCGATTGACAATGTAATAAAAAAATACTCTGATCATATTGCATTTCCTATTGAACTTCAATATACTGAAGAGGTTGATAAAAAAGTTGAGAATAAAACTGAACAAATTAATTCAGGTTCTGCTTTTTGGAAAAAAAGTAAATCATCAATAAAAAAGAAAGATTATAATGAGTTTTATAAAGCGATATCTTCTGATTCTGATGATCCTCTTTTATATATTCATACCCAAGCAGAGGGAAATTTAGTTTATTCGACTTTATTTTATATACCTAAAAAGGCTCCATTTGATATGTTTAGAGCAGACTATAAATCAGGGATAAAACTTTATATAAATAGAGTTTTTATAACTGATGATGATAAAGAATTAATGCCTACCTACCTTAGATTTGTAAAGGGTATAATTGATTCTGAAGACTTACCTCTTAATGTTAGCAGAGAAATTCTTCAAAAAAATCAAATTTTAGAAAAAATCAAAAAAAACAGTGTCAAAAAATTATTAAATGAATTTAAAAATCTTCTAGATAAGAAGAGAGATGACTATACTTTATTTTTTGAACAGTATGGTATACCTCTAAAAGAAGGATTATATCAAGATTTTGAAAATAAAGATTTACTTTATGACTTAATGTTATTTAAAACTAATAAAAATGATAATTACATTACTTTAGATGAATATGTGAAGAATATGATTAAAGATCAAAAATCAATATTCTTTCTAACTGGCGCCAAAATCAATGAACTTAAAAACTCACCTCTTTTGGAGGTTTGTAATAGTAAAAATATAGAAGTACTTCTTATGGATCATGAAATTGATGAAATGATTTTTGGTAGTGGAATGCATAAGTATAAAGATTTTGATTTTAAATCAATCAATCATGCAAATGCTCTTGAAGAACTTGATGATAAAGATAGTGAAAAAGATAAAAAGTCTACTAATGTTGATGACTTAATAAAGAAAATTAAAAAAGTTTTAGATAATAGAGTCAAAGACGTCATATCATCAAAAAGATTATCTGATTCTCCTGCTTGTGTAGTCGCAGATAGTAATGATCCGACTGCACAGATGCAAGATTTAATGAGACAAATGGGACAAGCTAATTTTGATACAGTAAAACCAATTTTTGAAATTAATCCAAAACATAAAATTGTTAAAAAATTATCTAAAATGTCAAATAATAAACAATTTAAAGATTCCGTATTTTTACTTTTTGATCAGGCACTACTTGTAAGTAATATCAAAATAGAGAATCCAGGAGATTTCATAAAGAGAATTAATAATATCTTAGAAAAATCTTTATAAAAACTATAATTATTTTTGCTAAATGAAAATATTAATTATAAGATTTTTAATTTTTTTATTTATGAGTCTTTTGGGAACTCTATTGATTTTTGTAACTATATTTTTATTTAGAAAACTATTTATCTTATAAATGAATTAATTGTAAACTTCATTTGTGAAGTTACCATTATCACCTGGGAATTTTTTCTTATCAAGTAGACTATCTAAAAAGATATCAATATAGTTCATTCTCTTTTGCTCATTCTCTAATTCTAGAAAATCCTGCTTTAATGAATTTGGGAGTATAACATCTTTTGTAAAATCAAATGATGTTTTTTTATTCATGTATTGAGATATATTATTATTCAGCTTACTTGACAAAATTAATCTTAAATACTTATCTAAAACTAAATTAAAATAGTTTTTATCAATATCTTCATAAGATTCATCTAAAATTCTAATTTTAGCTTTCCATAATTCGTGCTCTTTATATGATTTTAAAATTTTAAATCTTTCTAAACCTTTAACTGATAAATCAAATCTTCCATCATCATATTTTTTATAGATTTCATTAATTTTAACTACTGTACCAATTTTTGACATAACTTTATTTTTTGTATATACTATACCAAAATTTTTATTTTCATCTAATGAATGATTTATTAACTTTTTATATCTATCTTCAAATATATGAAGATTGACTTTCTCATATGGTAAGACTGAAAGATTAATAGGGAATAAAGCTATTTCTTGATAGTTTTCTTGCATTAACATAATCAATAAGTTGTTTTAGTATTTTTACTTTTTTCAAAGTCTTTTTCATTATACCATTTTCTATCGACAATCTTTCCAGTATAAGTATCAAAAACTGTTTCATAAAAAATAGTATTATAACCTTGGATTAAGTGACTATTTAGATGGTACCTTTGATTATTTGATTTTTCATAGGTTTGACCCATGAAAAGAAAAATAAAAGTTGAAATTAAAAAACCAACTATAAATGATTTATTTTTTTTCATTTATTCCTTTCAATTAAATTAACTCCATTGATTGTAAAAAAATAATCGATGTAATAACTAGCATTGTAACAGAAGCAATATAAACTCTAAAACTACTTCCCATTCTAATATGATTTACAACAGCACCTAACATTAAAATAACAATTCCAAATGAACCTATCATTACAACTTCTACCAAGCTTGAATGTAACATTACAGTAAATGAAATTTTTAATATACCAACTAGATCTCTAAACCAAGTTGGGAAGCCATACAATTTGAACTCTTTTCTAATATTATCATATCTAATGAACCAGACAAAAAATATTGCTACTGTAACAACAATCTTTAATGCCTCAACTAAATAATTAAAATCAACCATGATTTGCCCTTTCTTTTTTAAAAAAAATAATTACATTGATTTAATATTTGATAACCCACCATCAACACTTATTGTTTGACCAGTAATCCAATCAGACTTTACATCAATTAATGATTTAACAATAGGTATAAAATTTTCAGGTTTCCCAACACGTTTTAAACCATGTAAATTCAATGAATAATCTAAGGATAATTTATTATTAATTATACTTTCAGTCAAAGGCGTATCAACTAAACCTGGTGCAATGGCATTTACTCTAATATTATATCTTGCATAGGTAGATGCAGCTGATACTACCATTGATGATATTGCACCTTTAGCACTAGAAATTGTCTCATGATTTTTTAAACCAACTTTTGATGCAGCACTTGAAAAAAATAAAAATGAGCCTCCATTTTTTCTCATAAATTTGAACCCATATTTTAATAGTCCTAGACAGCTAAAAACATTTACTTTAAAAGTTTGCTCAAGTTCTTCTTCTGATGTTAAGTGAGCTGGTTTCAAAATAAGTGAACCAGCGCAATTTATTATTGTATCGATAGAGCCTAAATAGTCATTTGCTTGATTTAGAAAATTTTCAATCTGACTAAAACTTGTAACATCAACTGAAGATCCAGATACTGAACTTCCAGTATCTTCGCTATTAATTAATTCAGAAATACTATCTGAATTTCTTGATCCTAAAAAAAGAGAGTTATTTTTTGATAATTCTATGCTTAAACATTTACCTATACCACCTGTTGCTCCAATAATTACGATATTCATATTATTTCCTTAAAAATTATTAAAATTGAAAATATAGATTTAACGATCCATAAAAAGGTTCTTATCCAATTAGTATTAACTAATTTTATAATATGTTTTCTATTATTTGCAAGCTTCAATTTATTATGTAAAGGTACTTGTATAATAAAAGTTGAAATAAAAATTAAAATAATAGATAATAAAATCATGAATCCCAAAAAAGTACTAAAATAATAATAAACTAAAGTTGAAATGAACAACTCTCCTAGCATAACAGGTACTGCGATGAAAGAGATCCTACTAACATAATCATCGTGAAAAATAGAAAAATTGTCCACTTCAACTTTTAAAAAAAGAGGGTATGATACGATTTGAGTCACTATTATTAAACCTAACATAAAACTACTAATAAAAAAATTTACTATTAATAAAATGTACATATCTATTTATTTAAAGTTAAGAATCTGGATCCATCATTCACATTTGACACTACTTGAAGGGCTATTCTCATGATGATATTTATAAATAACGTCTCCAGATTCTTTAAGGAGGAGTACTGCGAACTATGTTTAAAACTTAATATCATCTTTTCCCTTTCATTGCACGTTTTGCACGATTTAATTTAAAACACTTTTTTTAATAATGCAAATAAATTCGTGCATTACGTGCATTTTTTTTTATATATTATATATTATGACAAATAAAAAATATTTAAATACAAAACAAGTTGGCAATCTTTTTGATGTCAATGAATCGACGGTAAGGCGCTGGGCTACTAATGGGAAAATTGAGTGCATTTCATCTGCTGGGGGACATAGAAAATTTTCTTACCAAAACGTTATGAATTTTGCAAATACGCAAGGTTTAAAGATAAATTCAAGTGAGATTCCATATAATGTTAATAGGAAAACAGTGATTTCAGACTCAGTTAATCATGTTTTTAAAAATGATGCAAAATCTTTAGAGTTGATTTTCGTACAATTATTTTTAGATGGCACACCTCTTACTGATTTGATGGATAATTATGTTGAAAAAATACTTGTGGAAATCCAAAACAAACTAGATAGAAGGGAAGTATCCATCGCAGAAGAGCATATTGCAAGAAAAATTGTATCAAAAGCGTTAAATAATTTTAAATTAACAGTAAGTGATAGTTCTTCAGATAACAAAGAAAATATATTATGTCTGAATTTGGAAAACGATATACCCGACCTTCCAATAGATATGATTCAAATATTACTTGAAAATAAAAACTACAATGTCCATAATTGTGGCGCAAATACATCCATAAAAGATATCAAAAAACTGCTTAGTAATAAAAAATACAAAGCTATTTTTATTTACTTGTGTGACAGACAATGTTGCACTGCAACTGTAAGAGATAATTTAAAAAAGACAAATCAAGACTTAGATGACATAAGTGTCCTCGCAAAAAAATATAATATAGAATTATATTTAGGTGGTCCATCTTTTAAAAATATTGATAAGAAGGTTTTAAAAAGTTATAAAACTTTTTCTAAGTACTCAGAATCACTTCAAATAAATTGATTTCAAATAATAGATTCAGCTATTTGAATCAAAATTAGTCAAGAATATAGTTTATCAAACCAATAATATCTGTAATATTAATTTGTCCATTGAAACTGTAATCAGATGCTATTTTACTACAAATATCCAAATCATCAAAAGATTCATTTAAAATAACATCAATTAAAAGAACTATATCGGTAACATTTAAAAAACCACTATTATTAATATCGCCATTTATTTGGTTACAAGCTATTTGATCTTCATTATCTCTTAATACCATAATCAAATGACCGTGGTAATAATTAATATTTGATTGAGCAAAACCACAATGACCTAGCTGATCACCCACTTCATTATTCCAAATACTTGAATTATAATCATTGAAATCATCCAACCATTCAAAAGAAAAGTTATTGCTTGTACCATATTCTCCTTGACCTGGTGTATAGCTATAGTATTTAACATAATCATAATATGAGAATTTAGGAACATCTTGATAATCCCAATCGCCTACCCAGCTAGGAGCATTAGCCGCCCATAAATTCATCATTATTTTTTGAGAAATATTTAAATCATTAACGCTAGGAGATACTTGCTGATATACTTCAACATTATCTATAAACCATTTAATGTAACTTGGAGTCCATTCAAAAGCGTAATCATGGAATTCTTCATGAGGATTAAAATCAACATTTATAATTTCTGTAATTGACCATGAATTAGGGTCACCTGGATGATGAGTTGTAAACTGAACTGATTGATCCATATTTCCAGTCATTTCAATATCAATCTCGTTCCAATTTAAATTTCCCAGTCCATTATTAAAATCGGTATTATATGTAAAAAATGAGCTAACAAGACCATCTCCATCTGCAGATTTCATTCTTGTTTCAAATCTACCATATAAATATGAATCTTGTGTTCTTATACCAGCTCCAACACAACCATCCCAATTAGAATCAACACATTCTATTTGATTACAACATCCCCAAGGATAAACATCTGTTTCATAATCTGAGTTATTTATATTAAAACCATAATTTGCCCAACTATCCCACCACTTAAAATCACAAGAGCTTCCAAGAGGCGGATTTCCAGTCAAACCCCAGCCGCTCCAATTATCAAATTCTCCTGTTATTACAAATATATATTCATAATCACCATTATCGAATGAACAACTTGTGCCAGTATGTACCCCATCATTATTGTTATCATTTAAAGTTATACCTGCACCCCAATTGTTCCAATTTCCATTAGCTCTTGCTACCCAACTACCATCAGGGATATCATTAAAGTTATTTAAATCTAAATTGAACGTGACACAATAAGGAAAAATAAAATTAATTAAGACCAATACTTTAATCAAAAACTTCATAGTATAAAATAAGAATAGTAAATAAAAATACAATGAAATGGTTTTAAAAAAATCTTCTAAAAAAGATTCTATAAAGAATGCTAAAGATAAATCTTAATAATCTTATCCTTAATAATCTATTAATTTTCAATGTTTCATAAATACTTTTAAAAAAATAAGCATTTGATCTTACAAATAAATAAGCAGCAATAAGTATTAATATAATAATAGATATTCTTGTCATAGCAGTAATGAAATTTACAAAAAAACCCCTTAATTTCTTAAGGGGCTTTTGCTGCTCCGGTACCAAGACTCGAACTTGGGACACGCGGATTAACAGTCCGCTGCTCTAACCAACTGAGCTATACCGGAATCGAAATGT
>MDTE01066533.1_pt1 | contig 16271 bp, 13 predicted proteins | sample 811231 | NCBI WGS metagenome assembly MDTE01 (sample SAMN05326651, study PRJNA326480) | marine metagenome | isolation source: seawater | place: Indian Ocean: Red Sea | collected 2010
ATACCGTGCGTCATAGTATATCGAGCTTAACCGAATTTTAATGCTTCCACAAAAATCTCTTGAAAGTCCGGGTGGGTCGCTAAAGCCACGTGATTGATTCTTTCTGCTATAACATCAGCTCTATTTCGTTCCTCTTCGGACAAAAGAGCCATTTGGGCTCCAAGATGAGCGGCATTTCCCACGTAAGTTATTTTTTGAACAGGTAGCTTTGGAAGTAGCTTTATATCTACTGCACTTTGAATGCTAATGTAATTGCCAAAACCTCCACAAAGCATCAGTTCGTCTAATTCCTCATCCGCAATTTCCATTACTTTTTGCAGCATAATTATCCCGGACACGATAGCACCTTTAGCTAACTGCAGCTGCCTAATGTCATTTTGTGTAAGCACAATATCCTCATCTCTTCCTGAATCATCCTTTTTTACTAAAGTGAATTGATCTTTACCATCATCCGTTTTAGAAAAACGCTGACTTAAGGAATCAGGCAGATTGTCTCTTCTATCTGCTTGTAACAGGCCTGACGGATTCATCACACTGGATTTAAGCATTGCCGCTGCTGCGTCAATTAAACCCGAACCACAAATACCAATGGCAGGGGCGTTTCCGATCACAGCGCAATTGACATCATTTTGTATATCAACTTTTTCGATGGCCCCTACAGCTCCCCGCATTCCATGGCGAATTTGAGCTCCTTCTAAAGCGGGTCCGGCAGGAGCCGAGCATGCCATCAGCTCCTCTTTATCTCCCATAACGACTTCTCCGTTAGTGCCAATGTCAACTAAAGCCCGCTTCTTATCGCTTTCGTAGATTTTAGTGGCAAGGATGCATGCAATAGTATCGGCACCTACAAAACCAGCGACGATTGGCAAGAAACAGACAATTGCATTGGGAGCACCTTTTAGAGGCAGCTCCGACGCGTGAAAAACAAGAGAAGATCGAACTACTGGTGCGTATGGGGCTAATCCTACATAAGTAGTGTCCACTCCTAAAAAGACATGATGCATGCAAGTATTCCCAACAATTACCACTTTGTGAATCTGCTCAGGTTTAATGGAGGCGGTTTCACAGGCCTCCTTAATGAATCCAGTGATTGCGTTTAATGCTTTCGATCGAAGTGCAGTCAATTTTTTTGTATCAAACATTGCATAGGCGATACGGGACATTAAATCCCCGCCGAATTGCGCCTGAGGGTTAACATTACCCACCGTAGCCAATTGTTCTCCGCTGTCTATATCAAGAAGATTTCCTACAATGCTTGTGGTACCAATGTCGAACGCCATTCCATATTTTTTTTCTGAAGTATCATCGGCTTCAATTGCGATTATTTCGTCATTGAACGTAGTAACTGTCATACCGCCGCCTTTGGCACGTAGGACAGCTGGAATTTGCCGAAGTATATGTAAACTTAGTTTCCTGTTTACAACCTTCGGGAGGCAACTTAAAACCTCCTCAATATCGGATGTTTGGTGGTGCTCTTCAACTGGTGCTTTTGCTTTGATATAGTATTTGCTAATCCCACTTCCCAAATTTAAGCCGGCAGCTGTGGCTTGCAAGTCACTCCCCATTATTTGATAACCACTCTCTTCAGTAGGCGGCGCTAAGAGCACGTTAGCGTCACCAATAACGCGTGTTTGACAAGCAAGTCGAAAATTATCTCGAATTTCCTCTTCACCCAGCTGTATTCGATCTTGCATAGTTGGAGGAGGCACTTGGCCGCTTAAAATTTTGATACGGCATGCTCGGCATCTACCTCTTTCGCCACATGTAGCGGTAATATTAACCCCGGCATCATGAGCTGCATTTATTACGGTTAGAGTTCCGTCCGGGGTAACTTCTTTTTTCTTTATATCGTTTGTATCATCGGATAGAGTAAATATTAATTGGGCCATTGATTATTAATCTTGATTTGAATGTTTGTATAGATAGGTCCTTTTTAGTTTTGTGACCTTATAAATTTTAAATATCTCGTTGCGTATTCATCCTGGGCCAAAAGAGCTTCAGCAGCGAATCGGAATTCAATAAACTTCTGCGGAGGATTCATGACAGGATCTATCATAACCGAGTCACAGCCTGCAATTATTGACATAGTGACGAAGGAATCATTTAGAATTTTTCGTTTAGGCAGGCCAAAAGAGACATTACTGTGTCCGCCAAATATTTTTACATCAGGATACATGGTGCGGAGAGTTTTTACTGCCAAAACATAATCTTTTCCATATTCTGGACCTGCTCCAATTGGGAAAACCAATGGGTCTAAATAACGATCCTCCATAGGGATGTCTGCTTTGTCCATCATATCCATTAATACTACTAAATTATTGACGCGCTCCTTATCATTTTGAGGCATTCCGTCTCGGCCACTAGCGTTGGCAAACAAAATGGCATTGTTATCTTTGGCTATAGGTATAAGAGCTGAACGCCCTTCTTCTAAATTTATTGAATTGATTGCTGGACGGCTCTTATCAGTATCGTAAGCCTCGATTCCAGCGACGATGGTGTCTGAATCGGATGAGTCAATAGCAAAACTTGTTTGCGGAGATATTTCTTGGGAAAGTTTTACGATCCATCGCATCCACTCATGTCGTTCCTCCGGCTCGGTTGACATTGCATCAACACATAAATCAATTATATGAGCTCCAGTAGAAAGCTGGGATTCTATTAACCAACGGATGTATCCAATATCTTTTTGACCAACGGCTTCTGCGACATGGGGAATTTTTCCAGTTGGCACGTCGGCTTCATCTTTTGGGTAAGTTCGTGAGATATCTAATCGGCCCTTTTTATCAAATCCGTAAGTTACAAATGGCTTGCCACCCTCTATTACTACTCGAGGGCCGTTTGCTCGAAAATTTCGAGTGGTATTTATATTCTCCCCTATTACAATAAGACCTAATTTTTTTACATCAAAGTCCACAGTTCGCGCTCTCCTTGCTAAAGTGAATGTTCTCTACAGGTGATACCATGACTAAAGGAAATTTTCCTTTAGTTAATACCAAAATTGGATGTTTAGGTTACTCGGGACCGCGGTCCTAACTTTTCAAGATATCCTTTTATCATGATGGCCTGAATTGCAATTACAGTAACTATATCTAGGATTTCTGGAGTAATCTTTAAGCAGCTTCGGTGATTAAATCCTCCACCAGGAGGTTTGCTAGTTTAACTGTATGGGCTGCATCAGGGGCGTAACCGTCGGCATCAATCTTTTCAGCCCAATCTGAGGTTACTGGTGCCCCGCCAACCATAATTGCTGCATCCTCTAATAGTCCCGCTTCATCAAATGCTTTGATGGTTTCACGTTGCATTGGCATCGTGGTAGTTAGTAATGCTGATAAACCCACCAAATTCGCATTAACTTCTCTGCATTTATCCATAAATTTTTCAGGCGATGAATTCGGTCCGATATTATGGACTTCAAAACCATTTCCTCTTAGCATCATGGATACTATATTCTGACCGATGTCGTGTAAATCTCCTTTCACAGTACCTATTACCACGATACCGCGTGGCGGTTCATTGGACGCCTCCAAGATTGGTCTCAATAAATTCATGCAAGCATGCATGACCTTTGCTGAGAGTAACACTTCCGGAATGAAAATCTTTTCTTGCACCCACAATTCAGAAATGATATCCATACCAGCTATAAGACCGCCATTTAAAATTGCTTTAGCGGCTTCAAGGTCGTCGAGACCTTCTTGCTTCAAAATTCCGAGATCTTCTTCTACCGCACCGACCGCCGTGTCGGTATCAGCTTCCACAATCGCATTTGCTATAACATCGTAGTCAACTGGCATTTCTTTGGCTCCTAGCGCTTTTAAGTGTTACAGGGATCTGAATTTACGTCTTCTTTTTGCTTTGCTTGTTTTACCTACAGCAAGGGTTTCCTCACTTGTAGCGGATTTTGCTATTTCCTCTAACGTTTGTAGGGTTTCGGCAGGCAGCTGTTCTGGCGTGTAGTTTTCAAGAATATCCTTGACCTTTTCATTACAGACCTGGTGTGTATATTTTGCACCCTTTTCGGTCCATGACTGAAAGTTATTTCTGTTGAACACATCTGGCTGCCATTGTTCAGTAAGATATTTTTCAGTGGTGTGGTCGCGATCAATAAAAATAGCGTTCGGTAAATTATCCCCTACCTCTTGCACAACATCCATTGCTAAGGTTGAATTATCAATGGGAGCACCCTTCATGAACCTACGAACTGCGCCAATAATTTCATTACACAGAACCATGTGTTCAAAAGAACCGATTAAATGAGATTCAACGCTACCGGCGCCAATATTAAGGTGACAGCCGCTTAATGCTGCGCAGAGGTAGCTCCATAAGGCTTCCGCGCCTGCTTGCGCGTCGACTACCTTGGAGTCAGTTATGCCAGCTGTCGCCATAACAGGTAGACTTAGTTCGTGGCATAGCTCTGTGTAGATGCCGTGAAACAAGTGATACTCAGGGGCGCCGGAAGACAAAATGCCGAATTTAAGATCCATGATTCCGGGTAAAATTGCCATTACATACGGCGTACCGGGACGTTTCAATTGTACGGCGATCAATCCAACTAACGCTTCAGCCAATGATTGTGCAGCCGCACCTGGCAATGTCACAGGCGAGGAAGCGCCCGACATTGTAAATGCGCCGTATCGTACAGGAAGTCCTTCACCTGCAAGGTACATAAATTTATCAAAAGCGTGATTTTTATGCTTCAAGGGCGATAATACTTCATCATATTGCAGAATGAATGGTCGTTCTCGTAGCTTATCCCAGCCACCTGCAATTACTGCCGCCATTTCACATATAGCTTTAGTGTCCGGCACATCATTTGAGAGATAAATAATGGGTTTTGTGGTATTCATCATCATGGCATGAACTTCGTGTACAAAACAGTCGAACCCATAATCATCCGCTAGCGAACCCAGGGCGAACATTGCATCGAGGTTCGGCAGCGCATCATTTATTTTTGTGGCGTTACCGATATCCTCTTTTTTCCATGCTCGTCGTTCTCCAGTATATGGATCCCACATTTTTGGACATGCCGAAGTCGGCGAAAAGTAACTGTTCCGGCCTTCGCAATAAAGAGTCGGTTCACCTTTACGATTGTATAGGAGGAGTCTTTTCGGAGTGAGTCGTAAGCATTCTTCTATCAGACGTTGAGGAAAAAATACTTTATCACCTTCATCGTCTAATGGCTCTATTCGGCATCCAGCTTGTCGAAATAGCTCGAGCGCTTCTTTACTGCCAACACGTTGCCCAGTACGCTCTAACATTTCGTAGGCGGTGTTTATAAGAATATGTTTTTGATCCTGAGATAGGATGCTCAACGATGGTGACATTTTCTGGGTTAATCCTGCCCAACGTAAATCTTTTACTGTACTCATCTTTTAAGTTGTACCCCTCTGTTTTCTTCTTCGTTAATGTGTGTTCAAATTATCTGACAATAACGTGCAATTTCTAGCTTCCAAAATTTTGTGCTGCATCAACAATAAGGCCTGGTAACCCTTTCATAGCTGTGCCTGAAAGTCTTTTGGCTGCCGATTCTCTTCCACTTTCTGCTAGATCAGTCATTGGCCCTGATTTTATAGCGCCAGTTGGGCATATTTCCTCACATGCTCGAGGCATATCTAATGGACGTTCCTTGCCAGGGGTTTGGCAAAAATTGCATTTTTCCATCTTACCTTTAACCGAAGAGAGCTGTGGGGCATTAAAAGGGCAGGCCCATGTACAAAAACCGCATCCGATGCAAGTGTTTTGATCAACAGTAACAACTCCATTTTCAGCGTCCTTGCTTATGGCGCCAACTGGGCAGGCATCTTTGCATGGTGCATTTCCACAATGCATACATGCCATTGATACGTTCATACTTTTTACATTGGGAAATGTCCCTTCCTCAATTTTTACAACCTCTCTCCATCTAGGCCCAACGTCTACTTCATTCCATGTTTTACAGGCGATTTCACAGGCATGACACTTTACACAACGTGTATGATCAAAGTAAAAACCGTGTTGCATTTTAAAATCCTCCTAAATATTCGGTGGAGCTAATTGTTAAATATCGAATTAATAGCATTAAGTTCATACTGCTGCTCGAATACGGACTTTACATTCGTTATAGCAGTTAGCGCCTGTAATTGGATTAGTGTGTGATTCCATAAGGTTATTTGAATGCGCTCCCTTACCTTTTGCTGTAGAACCCATGGCCCAGTGTCCGAATCCGTGACCATGACGGATACTAACGCATCCTGGAACCAAGCCTTCCGTTACTTTCACCTTGATCTTTATTTTGTCTTTGGGTGATTCAATCAGAACGTAGGTATCATCCACGATCCCATATTTAGCTGCATCTTGACTATTAATCTCCACCCAATTCTCTGGGCAAATCTCCATGAGTAAAGGATTATTTTGAGTTACGATATTGCAATGCATGCTTAGTTTGGAATGTGTTAATTGAAGAGGGTATTCGGAATCTGGAATGACACTTCTTTCTGTATAAATTGGGTAGGGACTGAAGCCAGCGTCTGAATAAGCCGAGGACCGAATTTCAATTTTACCCGACGGAGTTGGCAGCCCATCCGGCACTCGGTTATATTTCCTATCTCCTACCCAGAAGCCTTTCTCTTTCAGTTCACTGACACTCATCGGAACATTTTCCATCATCGGTTCTGCCCAATCCTCCCATTTTTCATAAGGGAAATGCTCTGCCCAACCCATTTTATCTGCGATACCTTTTACAATTTCGTATAGAGGTTTCGATTCCCCTAAAGGCTCAATAGCTGGTTGACACAATACCACCTTTGGGTCGATGTACATACCTTGCCGGATTTCAGCGTGCTCATAAAACGACGTTTCTGGCAATACAATATCGCACTCGATAGCCGTTTCGCTCATAAAAAGTTCAATTGCGACACTTAGCTCCAGATGTTTGAACATTTCTTTCATCATATCTGTATCAGGGTCACTCATAACCGGATTACTGCTTTGAACAAACAACGCTTTTACGGGATATGGGTTACCATTAATAACCGCTTCAGGGAGTCGCGCATTAGGCAGATCAGGCGCTAACGGATACCCCATTGCGACATGCAGTGGTTGTGCATCGTTAGTTGCTTTTGCCTCATCAGGAATGCTTACTGGTAATCCTAACGGAGCCCAGTCTTTCAAATGGAGGTTTCCTGGCTTATCTACTTCACCGCATATAGCGTTCAAAATATAACATGCGCGCCCTGCATCTGCGCCATTCGTATAATAACCAGATCCCTTGAAAATAGCTGACATAGCCGGTTTACTAGTTGCAAACTCCCGAGCGAGACGAGCAATGGTCTCGGCTGGAATTCCTGTAATATCAGCTGCCCATTCAGGAGTGTAACCGCAACTTTGGAGGTGTTCCGCAAAACCATCAAAACCTTCACAGTATCGGCTGACAAATTCAGTATCAAAAAGTTCTTCATTAGTAATGACATAGCACATCGCAAGAGCCATCGCGCCATCTGTGCCAGGCTTTATAGGAATCCATTCATCGGCTTTCTGGGCCGTCTCGGTGAAATTTGGATCAACTACAACCAGTCTTGCTCCTTTTTTCTTTGCTTCAATTAATGCCCGACTCTCCCATAGACCCTGATTCGCTCCCAGCATGTTCATTCCCCACAACATGATATAACGAGAGTTTCCAAAATCATGCATTGGAAACAAATGGCCGAAAAGTGTTAGGCAGGCTGAGCGTCTATCCATTTCACAACCCGACGTATGTGTATAGTTATTTGGCGATCCATAAAGATCACCAAGGAGGTGACGGAAAAACTGAGTGTTCGGATCGTGGTGGCAGGTATAGACAACAGATTCTGCACCATAATTAGACTTTATCTCTTTCAATTTATCAGCAATATAGGTAAAGGCTTCATCCCATGTTATTCTTTTGAATTCGCCAGGCTGTCCTTTAGGGTTAGTTCGTAACATAGGATATCTGAGTCGATCAGGATCCTGAGTAATATATGTGCTCGCCATTCCTTTTGCACAGCGGGAGCCAATGTTATGCGGTGATTCCGGATTTCCTTTCGTATAAACCACCTTGCCATCTCGAACAAATACTTCGGTTGGACATTGCCAAGGGCAGGTATAACAGAAGCTTTTTATAACCTCTGCACCTTTTATGTCCGCCAACCTAGTTCCTAAATCTTGCGTTTGATTCATTTTGGTTCCCCTATATTTTGAATCCACTTTTCCGTTATTAACTCTTGCAACCGTTACACCATTTGCTGTACTTGCTGTGTCACTGTTTACGGCTACCGAAGCCTCGGTTGAGCTTTTTACTAAGTTTACGCCTAATAGGTCACTTTCTCCTAAAATTCTCCGCAACCGATCACTCTTCCAGGTATATCCATGCGATTCTTGAATGGCTCCAGTAAATTTATCTTCTGCCTGAGTTATTTCAGTATTTTTCGTAGCTCTCTGCAAAAGATTAGATTCGTCTTCGACTTTCTCTTTTGCGGAGCTGCCCTCTTTTTGGCCCTTCGTATTGCTCAGTCCGTTGTTTTCTGGATGGATTTCATCACTTCCAACAGCGTTTTGGATAATAGCACCTATCTGCCCGGGATCTTCTACCGACTCCAGATCCATTATTCGGCGCAAGCGGTCACTGATCCAAGTAGTTGTCGCCTGGGTAGCTCTTGGGCTAGATTGAGCTGTGTTTGGTGTTGGCTTGAGATTATTTTTTGGAGCAAGAGGTTTTTCTACTGTTCGAAGTGGCACGCTTTTCCGTATACCCGTCTGTGTCTCAGTGCTGGGTTCCGATAAGTCTCCAAACAGTAATTCTCCCATATGTTCAGACACTGCTGATTCTCCTTAATTCTGTGAAACTTGATTTTAACTATAAAAAAAGTTTTTTGGTTTCTTATTCGTGGAATTTAACATAAATAAAGATCGGATATCCAAACTTCAAAGAACTTAAGCAGTCAGAAAGTATTTAATAATTCACCATAATCAAAGTTTCTCAAAAATCAAAAAAATCACCACTTCGCTTTGATGCATTACCTGTGCAATTGCCGAAGCAATATGGTTTGTTATCACTCCGCTTACAGCCGCACATGTAAAAAACACCATCCACCGGAGCTTTGAAGGTTATTGGTTCGAAACCTGTAGACCCGTGCGAATCGTCGCACCACGGTTGGGTTTTACTTAAACCACAGCTACACCAACGGTATACAGCACCAGCTTCAACATCGACTGGATAAGGCGCGTTTCGTGGGGATTTCGGATGTTTCATATCTGGACAGGAAGATATGGTATAGCTTAAATTATGTCAGTTTATTTGGTTCTGCATGTTTTACCAAAAAATCACGAAGCACATTCAGTCTTTTTGCATTTCTCATCTCTTCAAGATAAACGAAATAAACCTCGATTTCAGGACCGCTGCACTTTGGCATCACTTCAATAAGATTATCGTCATCATCTATAAGATAGTTGGGTAATGCTCCGATACCAGCCCCACTTCGAATTGCATGGTGAATACCATGAACGTTTGCAACACTTAAAGCGGGTTCAAATTTGGCGTGATCTTTTCGGATCAATTCGAGTATCCAGTTAATATTAGTTACAGGCGCTGGGACGTCACTACCATAAACGATAATGTCATGGTCTTTAAGATCCGTAATAGTTTTAGGAGTACCATTTCGATCTAAGTAGGATTGGCTTGCATAAAGATTGTAACGGAGGTCCATTAATTTTTTTTGAATTAAACAAGGTTTAGTTTGTGGAGCGAACCGGATAGCAACATCTGCTTCGCGCGTGCTCAAATTCATTTCATGATGATCGCTAAGGAGTAAGGATATTTTAACGTCAGGAAATTCTTGATGAAAACTTCCCATTAATGGCGACAGCCAAGCTGCGCCGAACGCGACGGATGTGGTTAGACGTAACGGCCCTACCGGAGCGTCTTGATTATTAGCGATTCTGGATTCCATAATATCAACTTCAGCCTTAAGGCATGCGGAAGTTTTAAATACCTCTTCACCAATCTCGGTTAAGACCAAGCCTTTGTAATCTCGATGGAACAAGACTACTCCCAATTCCTCTTCCAGGGTGCTAATCTGCCGACTTACAGCAGGTTGGCTGAGTTTCAGACGCTTTGCTGCAGCGGTAAATGTTCCGCACTCAACTACTTCAAAAAATACCCTTAAACGATCCCAATTCCAGCTCATATCCACTTTTCCGATATTAACCAAAGCTTCTTATTCATATAGGTCTACCCCGTTCTGATCATCAAAAGAAGTAATTTTATCGCACATTTATCTGTCAACAACCAGTTCTAAGTCAACAGCTCTAAAACCTCCCACTCCATCCTCTTCTATCTCGTATCGCAGGTGTTGCCCCTTTTCCAATGGCGGCAAGCCAGCTGATTCGACGGCCGACTTATGAACATATACTGGCTTCCCACTTGTTTCATCATCAATATAACCACCGAACGGATTTCGGTTTACACTGTACACGCGAACAATCCCTGACGATGACCCAGGACGGATTCCTTTTGTTAGCTTTTTGTCCATCGCGGGCTTTCCCGAGGTTGATCCAATTAAATCTTTATCGATCGGCTTACCTTCAAACGCACTCCAAATTTCAAACGCACAATCCTCTGCGGACCTTTCCGAACTATCGATAAAAATTTGCGCTACTTCACCCACCTCCGTGGTGCCATATAAATTTTGTTGCAACTCGGCATCATCCTTGTCCCGAGCAGCCAAGTTTTCGCCAATTTGACGAGTTCGCCCCCCGCCTTCTTCTTTGCGTTTAGACCATCTTTTTCCCCGGATATCATCGTTGGAATTGATATGTACGCGAAAAATATCGGATTTGCCATTCAGCACTAAACCAAGATGAGTGCTCTCTACAATTATCGTTTGATCTGCGCTAGTATTTATCCACTCCCTAGTGGAATCGTCTATCTCCTTGTGATACCCGATATCGACTGCCAACCCGGAGTCTTTCCCTTCTGTTTTAGCTTTGGTAGTGATAGCCTCACCTGGATGTCTAACCTTGAATCCAGTGAGTCTTGATATTTCCCTTGCAATATCTGATTTCAAAGAACAACTAGGGCCGTAAATAGCGATTGTTTTTGGCATTTGAATCTAGTCCTATTGGTAAAAATTGCGGTATTCGAAATAAAAATTAGTTGGGTAATATGTAAGTAAACACCCATTAAAATTATGATTCTCTAAGGTTACGTCCAGGTAAATTAGACAAAATTGCACGTTTTTTAACCCGTAGGAGTGTGATTTGGGAATTCATTAGTCGCCCAAATGGCGTCGCAAACATATGAATCGCACGTTTCAATGGGATGTACGCCATAAATAAACACGAACCGATAACATGAATAAGCCAAAGAGCATCATAAAATTTCATTAGACTGTCAGACCGCCCAACCAGCGGTAGTGCGATTAAATAACCAACAAATTCAATGGGAATATACCATGCATCCATCGGCTCTGAAGATATCCTTAAAGCTTCAACAAGATAACCACTAATCATAACAAACAAAATAAACCACACTGTCGGGGTATCCGAGAATTTTTTGTCTTCTGAATCGCCAATCGCGATACGCCATCCAATTGCTATTACACAACCCGTCGTCACCATTAAGCCGAAAAAATCATATAAAAAACCGATTATTAATCGAACAGGATGGCCCGGTATATGCCAAACATCTCGCAATCCAAAGGCAGGAACTGCCTCTTGAAATACCACTCTTACTAATTCAGTTACTACCAGAAAAGCGAATCCCCATAGGATTAGAGTGTGACGCAACCATCGTACAAAACTTACTTTATAGAGGGCCTTATGTAGGATTACATCATCGATCAAAGTTTTCCTAAGTGATTTATGGTCAATCGATTCTCGTGATAAAAATCGCCGATACCTTTTGAAAGTTGGTCGATTGTTTGTAATTAACGCTCGATACACTCCATATTCAAGTACACCCAACGCAGCTAATACGGTGGGGCCAAAAATTATGTATTTATAATCTACATTACCTAAGAAAGCTTCATTGGTGAAAAATCCTCCAAACGATGCTATGCAATAGATATAAAACCACAATCCAACAAAAAAAAATGTCTTGCAAGATTTTCGAAGTTTATTAGTCTCAATATATTTGGTAAATAAGAATATGAGTGACAAAAAGATCGCAATACCCCAGAAAATTGATGCGCCTAGGAAAAACGCATATCCCCACGCAGCAACCAAAAAACCAAATAATCCCGCTATCAAGACGCCCAACGCGCCTAAGAGACCAACGATAGCTCTTGGATTTGCAAGAATAGTTGTGGTCGGACTTGTCATATTACTTCGAAAATCGATGAAGGTGAAATCCTAACACTAGACCAAACGAGACAATAATAACTAAGCGTACGCCGCCTGCGCTTTTTCAGCTTTTTGTCTTGTAGCATCAGTATCAATTTCGAGCATTGCGGCATGAAGTTCTGGTGCCCCACCTTTTAATTCTTTGTAAGTACTGACACAGGCCTTTGCCTTTTCTACCGCTATCAATGCGTCAGCTGCATAGGCGTCAGCTCCGATTTTATCGCACCAAACCTGACTAATGGGCGCTCCACCCACAAAAATTTTAACATCTTCACGTAAGCCTTCTTCTGATATCGCCTTAATCGTTTCCCATTGCATATTCATAGTCGTGGTCAATAAAGCCGAAAATCCAACGATTTGCGGTTTATGTTCCTTGATTGCAGAGATAAACTCTTCTGGTGGAACCGTCACTCCTAAGTCATGTACTGTGAAACCCGCAGCCTCCATCATCATTGCTACTATTCGCTTACCAATATCGTGCAAATCTCCTTGCACCGTCCCTACAACAACAGTGCCTAATTCTTCTGTTTTTTCTGCGATAATCAGCGGCTTAAGGATGCCTAATGCTTGATGCATAGATTTTGCGGACATCATAACCTCTGGCAAAAAATATTCATCAAATTTGAAACGGCGTCCTACTTCCGCTATTCCTGTGGCCATTGGGCCTGCTATCAATGTTCGGGCACTGACATCGCTTTCGAGGGCTGGGTTGATAAGTCCCACTGTGTCAGCGTGTTCGCCTTCAATCACATTCCATTCAATTTGGTGGAAAAGATCTTTTACCTCAGCTGGGGCATCATCCCAACGGTCGGTTTTACGAGAGACTTCAATGTCTTCCTTCAAATCCTCCAGATCAAATTCCTTTTCGGTCTCGATTTCCAAGCTCATGTTTTATTCCCTTTTGAGTATTAGCGCGTTAATTTGATCAGTTAAATTTCGTCATCATCAGGAGCCCCAGTATCAGCACCTGGTGGTGGCTGACTTGGTAATGGATACACACCATATTCGTGAGCTTCTTCGATCATTGCTAAAGTATTTTCTATTGGTACATCGTGCTCCAAACGGTGGGAGGAACTTAGAAGGAAGCCCCCTCCATGCCCCATCTCCCAAATCCGGGAACGTACCTCGGATCTAACATCTTCTGGTTTACCCCAAGGCAGTGTTTCCTGCACATCGATACCGCCGTAGAAAAACATTTCTTCACCAAGAGCCCGTTTTTTTGCAGCTGGATTACACTTTCTACTAACCTTCGGAGGTAGACTGTCATAACCATCAACACCGCAGTCCATCAAACCCCTCATAAAAGTCTCAGGTACTGCCCCACAGCTATGAAATTGGATTTTTCCATTAGGATTTTGCTTTAGGAAATTCTTCTTTGTTTCTTTTGTGGCGCGCTCATAATGTTTTTTCAACTGCTTGTTAAACATCCTCAGAGAAATGAAAGTTGTATTTTCACTAGCTAGATCCTCAGGACTCATTCTTAACCAATCTATATATTCTCCACAACGCTCCAGAAATACTTTATTGAATTCAATTTCGATATCGGTTAATTTTGTTAACAAAGCTTCGAGAAACTCAGGTGCTTCGATGAAATCTGAGAAAATTTTTGCGTAGCCCACCATATATTTTGCTTGCTCAAACAGTCCACCTCTTCCAGCTTGGCCCATAATTGCGAATGGTGTTTCCTTTCGAATGAATTTGCAGTAGTCGACAAGGGACATACCCGGAATTGGGGAATCTTCCCAACAACCTTCATCGTGGGGGTCAGGCCAAGGAAATTCTTCTAATATCTTCAACCCTTCATCGAGCGGCGCGCTTGTTGCATGAAATAATGGGTATCCAATCATTTCGTAATAACCGCCTTGTTCGTGAGGCGTCCACTTTCTAACTACTCCCCACTCGTCTACATTTATATCAGCATCTGGAGGAGGTATCCCCATATCGAAAGGAACTTCTTCAAATCTTATAGGATGGAAGCCTGGCGAACCTCCCGGAGGCCCCATTGAAATACGGATAGCGTCTACTTCTAACTTTTCTGCAATATCTAATTCGAAGCTTACGTCGGTGGTCCACGTTGTCGAACCGGTACGATAATCTCGAGGATCAGCTTTATATTCTAACCCCAGGCCTCTTCGTAAATTTTGATAACCTTCTATGGTGCCCCACAGTACAATTGGAACCCGGTCGGGCTCCCTGAGATGAAGCGCATCGATTACTCTTTTTCGCTCCGGTGGCATCGCATTCTTTAGTATTTCAACCACTTTCTTTTCTCCCAATGAGTTCCATTGCTTTAGTTTGGTTTAAATTCTACCAAAAAACTATCGGCAACCTCTGTATCTAAGTTATATCTCATTTAGTTGACATTATTGTAAATGTAACCTGTAAGCCTATAAATTTGTTCTATAAGCTAAATGCATTGTCATAATAGAACCCGGCCCAACGATTTAAAGATCGTTGGGCCGGGAGCCGAATAATCTTCCGGCTTAAGGAGTAAAGTCCTGAAAAGATCCATCTTTAAAAACTACCCATGACATGTCTTTAACGATGAAATGATCTGGTGCTCCACCCGTGCCAATACTTACAGAAGGAACCACGCTTTCAGTCCAACCTTGTATTCCTTCCAGGGTTTCTACTAACCGGTCTCGGGTCAAATTGTCTCGACCCATTCGACGCATAGCTTCAGTGAAAACCTGCGCGCCCGCAAAACCCCAAAGGTGTACTGCTCCTGGGGTTTCCTCTGGATAATACTTCAACAATAATGATTTTGCTTCTTGTATTTGAGGGGCTGGCGAATCAAAGTCGCGAAAAATAGTAGCAAAATGAACGCCTTCAATGGCTTCTTCGCCTGCTAACTCAGGCACCTTAGGACTTTTCCCGAAAAATACATTCACAACAGGAACATCCCAGCCTAATTTTTTTCTTTCGGTGTAAAACCGCGCTGCTGGCTCAGGAGCACAAGAACAGACAACTGCATCTGGATTCTTGTTTTTCATTGCAACAGCTTGCGCGCTGACATCAATCTCTTTCTGTTCATAACCTTCTTTTGCGACTAAGGTAACTCCATGCTCATCTAAAACTGACTCGATACCTTTAATATGAGTTTGACCTGATGGGTCGTTTTGGTAAAGGAGCGCAATTGTTTTAGCGCCATAAACATTCTTAGCAAATTTAACCAGCTCTTGACCCTCAGTGAAATAACTTGGGTAAAGTGGGAAAACATACTTGCTTGGATGTTCTAAATTTTTCGCTGCACCCGTACCAGCACCTATCAGAGGTACTTTCATGTCGGTGATATAATCTATAACCGCAGAAGTAGGCGCCGAACCAAGAGGAGCTACGATCGCGAAACATTTATCTCGCTCAATAAATCTCTTTACAGCAGTTTTTGTTCTTGCCGGCTCGTATTTATCATCAACCATGCGGAAATTCACCATTCGTCCGTGAATACCGCCTGTCTCGTTGACATGTTTAAACCAGGCATCAGCTCCTTTGCCCATTCTAAAATAACTAGATACCTTTCCAGTCATCGGTTGATAAGAGCAAATTAAAATTTCATCATCACTTATCCCCGGCCCATTTTCAGCTATGGCGACTGTGCTACCAAAAATCATTAAGCTCGCGCATAGACCCCCAAAAATTGATTTAAAACTTCGTTTCATTAGGATCCTCCTCCTAAATATAATGTTGATTAATTAAAAATTAATTCAGTCAATCGAATTTTTAACTGCGAATTCCCAAATATGAATTAATCACTTCTCGCTTATTTTGCAACTCCGAAGAATCGCCTGCAATGGCAATTTTTCCTACCTCCATAACATAACCAAAATTGGAATTTTTCATAGCTATATTGGCGTTTTGCTCCACAATTAATAGTGTGGTTCCATTTTCTCTATTTATTCTCTGTATAGTTTCAAAAATTGCGGAGACTATTATAGGCG
>MDTE01084965.1_pt1 | contig 16271 bp, 10 predicted proteins | sample 811231 | NCBI WGS metagenome assembly MDTE01 (sample SAMN05326651, study PRJNA326480) | marine metagenome | isolation source: seawater | place: Indian Ocean: Red Sea | collected 2010
AAGTAATAAAGTTTGTGCAGTGGATCTAACAAGAATTCTTGTCGCATTTTGTCAATTTGAATCTTGTGGAAAATGCTTCCCATGTAGATTAGGAATGGAGCATCTTCTTGAGATTGTCGAAAGGATTTCTAATTTTGAAAGCCAGCCGGGAGATATGGATTTAATGAAAAGTGTGGGAGGAACAATGGAATCTGGATCACTTTGTGGTCATGGGCAATTAGGTTTTGGACCAATTCGATCTGCAATTACTCACTTTGAAGAAGACTTTCGTTTACACATAGAGGAAAAGATATGTCCGACGGGATCTTGTAACAACCCAAAAATTGTCCCAAAAAATACACGTCCATATGCTCAAGACTTTGTCGCAGGAGTGAAAAATGACTGAAAAGATAAACTTGATTATTGATGGAAAAGAAATACAAGCTGAACCAGGAAGCATGATAATTCAAGCTGCTATGGACAATGGGATGTACATCCCATATCTATGCTATTATCCAGGAATGAAACCTTACGGCGCGTGTCGAATGTGCGTTGTAAAAGCTGAAACACCAACACCCGACGGTTCCTACAGGTCGTTACCAGGAAATCCTGCTTCCTGCACTACGCCCATTTCTGAAGGAATGCGTGTAGAGACAAACACTGACGAATTAATTTCTCTTCGTAAAGGAATAATGGAATTACTTATTTCTGAGCATCCTCACGGATGTTTGAATTGTCACAGAATTGATCTTTGTGGACCTACAGATGTCTGCCTAAGACATGTAACAGTAAATGACAGGTGTGTCACTTGTCCTAAAAATGAAAGATGTGAACTAAAAGATACTGTTAGATACATGGAAATGGAATTGACTACACCATTAACTTACAACAATAGACATTTACCATTAGAAGTTAAAGATCCTTACTGGGATATGGATATGAACTTGTGTATTGTTTGTTCAAGATGCGTGAGAGCGTGTGATGAAGTTAGAGTTGATCAAGCTATCACATTAAAAGATAGATCTGGAAGAAGTATTATTGGAACGTCAAATGGAATCTCATTATTAGAATCCGGTTGTGAATTTTGCGGTGCATGTATAGATGTATGCCCAACAGGTGCTATAGTCGAACGAGATTATAAATGGGATAAAGCAGAAACCAAAACCACTACAACCTGCCCTCATTGCCCAGTGGGATGCCAAACATCATTGGATATTAATAAACGAAATAAATTAATTCGCTCAATTCCAGTTCGCGAAGCAGAAGCAAATCAAGGCATGACTTGCTTTAAAGGTAAATTTGGACTTGATTACGCCAATAATAGGAATAGAATCAAAACTCCTTTAATCAAAAAAAATGGACAATTAACTGAATCTTCTTGGCCAGAAGCCTTAGATTTAGTAGCTTCTAAATTTTCTCAATATAAAGGAAATTCGTACTCATTAATCTCTTCTGACAGAGGAACTAATGAAGATCATTTCATTGCTCAAAAATTTGCTAGACAAGTCATGGATTCAAATAACATAGATTTCTCTTCCAACACTAATTCTGAGATATTCGATAATTTGTCAGATATGATTGGGCATCCATCCGCTACAAATACAATTTGGAACTTATTAAAATCTGAATTGTTTGTGATAATTTCTTCGAATATAACAGAACAACACAACGTATTAGGAGTTCCTATAAAACAAGCTATATCTAAGGGAGCAAAAGCAATAATTATAGACCCTAGAGAAACAGACCTTTCAAGATTCTCTGACAATTGGATTAAACCCAATATCAACACAGAACACATATTAATTGGCGGAATCATTCGGTCAGTAATAGACCAATCATTAGAAAATCATGATTTTTCAACTAAATCATGCGAAAACTTTGACGAGTTTCGAAACAGTATTTGGGACTTCGATCTTTCTAGAGTTTCTACAGAAACAGGAATTGCTCAAGATGAAATTCAAAATTTAGCAAAACTAATTGCTGAATCTCAATCTACATCATTTTTATATTCATTAGATACAATATCTTCAGAATTGAAATCTTCAGCATCAACATCAATAATAAATTTGGCTCTATTAACTGGAAATACAGACAAACCTGGTGCTGGTATTTACCCATTATTCTCAGGGCCTAATGAACAAGGAGCTAGAGACATAGGCTGCACACCCAATTTCATGCCTGGGTACAATCACAATCCTACAAGTGGAATAGGTTTGAAACAATTAAATGAATCTATCAATCGAGGTGATATTAAGGCTTTACACATTTTAGGAAATCAAGCTTCAATAGGTTCTGAATCAGGCAAAACTATTAAAAACATAGTCGATAAAGTAGAATTTCTTGTAGTACATGAAAGTTTCGAAAATGAATTCACTGACTGTGCAGACGTAGTTTTTCCGTCCAGTTTATTTGCAGAAAAAGATGGAACTTTTACTAACCTCGAGCGACGAATCCATAAGGTCAATCCTGCACTTGGGAGTAAATTTGACGAAGACGAGGATTGGCGAATTCTCTGTCAAATAGCCTTACGAATGGGATCAAATGCATTCAATTACACTACGTCCCATGAAGTATTCACTGAGCTTTCAACATTTATCCAAACTACTGATGAAATTAGTTTTGATAAAATTTCTGAAAGTGGTCAAATTTATGGAGTTGAAAGAAATTATAAATTTAAACCTTTAAGCATGACTCTATCTAAAGGATCTATTGCGACTGACACATTCCCTATGATACTAACACGAGGAAGAATTTTAGAAGAATCAACAGTAGATGCAAAAATCGAATTAGTGAATGATAAAAACTCTATTACAAGAAACGAAATAATTGAATTAAACTCTCAAGATGCTGCCGATATCAATATTTTGGAGGGTGATCCCGTAAAAATTATTGGAGAAAATTTCGAACTTTCTGGTGTAGCTCACCTCAACGGAATAAACAGTGGGACTGTTTCCACAACTCAACTTTTTGGATCGCTTATAGAAAAAGTTCAAGAGCATAAAACTGAAGATCCTATGTTGTATTTCGACGAGTTGACTTTAATTCCTGTGAGAATAGAGAAACCTTAAATATTCTTGTTGGAGATAATTTGACTAAATCAAATCCTTCAATCTTTCTCCATGAAACACAATGGTATATGCTTGCGGGCATCTTGAAATGATAGAAGATATAAAAATAATGATCTAAATTTATATCTTTAATTCTAGAAAAAATATTTCGAAAAAGAGATTAAGTGATATCAGTGGAGTCTAAATGAAAAAGATCAAAGTTGGCATTGTAGGTTGTGGAGCAATTTCACAATTAAATGTACCAGGATATTTAGAAAATTCTAACTGTGAAATAATCAGTTTGTGTGACACTCAACATGCACGAGCTGAATCTCGATCTGAACAATGGGGAATCAGTCCTAAAATATATACAAATTTTGATGAATTTATCTCTGATAAAGAAATGGACGCAATAGAGATATTAACTCCAACTTTTCTTCATTCAGAACAAATTATTAAATCATTAAATCAAAAAAAACACGTATCTTGCCAAAAACCCTTATGCACAACATTAGATGAAGCTGAAAAAATCAAAACAACATTAAATGAATCAAAATCAAAATTTCGAATTACTGAAAATTATTTATATTACCCTCCCATAATTAAAGCAAAACAGCTCATCGATTCAGGAGCAATCGGAGAGCCTAACATGATTAGAATTAGGCATCTTCGAGGAAAATCTTCAAATTCATATAGACTAGAAGATGACACAAATGTATGGCGTAGAGACTCTAATAAAAACCCTGGGGGAGGACTATATGATGGTGGTTGGCATCATTATGCGACTGCAGTACATTTAGCAGGTGAAATATCTAAAATTTCCGCTTTTGTTTCAAAAAATGAAGATTTTATTGATGAAACTCCTAGCTCTACAATCTTTGAAGTAAAAAATCAAAAATGTCTTGTATCCATTGATTATGCATCATCTCCTGAAATGTATCTAAGATCAAAATATTACTCGGTAGACGAATTCTTTGAAATCATTGGAAGTGAAGGAACAATTTGGATTACTAGATGTACTGGCGAGATGTTAGATTTACCTCCTTTAATGATATTTAATGGAAATAAATCGACACACTATCAAATTGACTCAGATTGGATTTCAGGATTTAAGGGAGCAGCACACGCGTTTATAGAATCAATAAATAATGACTCTCCAATCGACATGAATATAGATTTTTCTACTCACGTTTTAAAAATAGCATTAGGGGTATACGAATCTTCAAATACCCTCCAAACTGTCACAATCAGCTAACATTATGACCACACCTGCTAGAGTTCAATATCTTAAAATCAAAGAAAAATATCAAAATGAGATTCTGTTTTTTAGGATGGGGGACTTTTACGAGACATTTGACAATGATGCAAAAATTTTATCTAAAGAATTACAAATTGCATTAACCTCAAAAGAAATGGGCAAGGGCAACAAAGTACCATTAGCAGGAATTCCTTATCACGCGATAAATAACTATTTACCTAAATTAATTAATAACGGATACAGGGTCGCTATTTGTGAACAAACTAGTGACCCTAAAGATTCAAAAGGAATTGTTGACAGGTCTGTGGTTCGAGTTGTGACTGCAGGAACTGTCACTGAGGACAATTTAATTGATAAAAACCTAAATAATTTTCTAATGTGCTTAGTCGCTGACAACAAATCTGCTGGACTAGCATATATAGATATCACTACATGTGAATTTTTCACAACAGAACTTCCATTAGAATATTTGCACGCAGAAATAGCTAGAATTAATCCTAAAGAAATTTTAGTTTCAAATAAATCATTACTAAATCCCCAAAACAAATCTTCATTTGTAATTCAAGAAGATTCTTCAATAATCCCATATTTGGAATCTGCAGAACAAATCTTAAAAACCCATTTTCAAGTGAAATCTCTTGAACCATTTGGGTGCTCTAAATTACATTTATCAATTAGAGCTTCTGCTGGAATAATTTCATATGTACAGAAAAATCAACCTTTATCTATTCCCAACATCACAAATTTAAAAACATTTTCAACTAATTCTTTTATGACTTTAGACAGTCAGACTATAAATAACCTTGAGCTATTTAAGGCAGGACGATCAGAATCTAAAAACTCTTCTTTGTTTAATATTCTAAATTTCACTCAAACTCCCATGGGTAGTAGGCTTTTAAGAAATTGGATTAGTCAACCATTGTTAGATATTAAAGAAATATCTCAAAGAGCAGATTCGATTACAGAATTTAAAAATAATCCGGAAACTTTTAAAAAAATTTCAGATCACTTAGAAAATATTTCTGACCTAGAAAGATTGATTACAAAAGTAAACTCAGGAACAGCTAATCCTCGAGATCTAATATCAATATCAAGTAGTTTAGAACAGATAACTCATATAAAAACTATTCTTAAAAAATCTAATATTTCAAAATTGAAATGGCTCGAATCTCCTATTAAAACTCACTTAAAAACAATAAGTTTAATTAACTCAGCTATTAATATTGATTCATCAACATTGGTAGGAAACGGAAAAACAATACAAAAAGGGTTTTCAAAAAATTTAGACAGCTTATTAGAACTTTCTCAAAACTCTCAAATATCTATAGCAAATCTAGAAAATAAAGAAAAAGAAAACAGTGGCATAAAATCTTTAAAAATAGGATTTAATAGAGTGTTTGGGTACTATATCGAAATCAGCAAAAGTAACCTTTTGCAAATACCAGAAGGGTATATTCGAAAACAAACTTTAACAGGTGCAGAAAGGTTTATTACTGAAGAATTAAAACAACTTGAAGACGAAATTCTTACAGCAAAAGAAAAAATAGAAATCATAGAAAATGAGATTTTTCAAAAAATTTGCCATCAAATTTCATTGTCTATTAACTCAATCATTATTTCGGCAAATACTATTGCAATTATAGATGTCATATCGAGTTTGACCATTGCAGCACAAGAGAATAATTATATCCGACCCAATATTTCCAATAATCTGAATACAGAAGTCATTGACAGTCGGCATCCAGTAGTTGAAAAAATTCTCCCTAAAAATGACTACATTCCCAATGATATTAAAATTGGAAATCCTGAGAATAAAATTAATGTTTTAACAGGACCTAACATGGCAGGTAAGTCCACTTATTTGAGACAAATCGGATTAATTAATCTAATGGCACAAATGGGTAGTTTTGTTCCAGCTTCATCTGCAGAAATCAGTTTAGTAGATAGAATTTTTACTAGAGTTGGACTTCAAGATGACTTAAGTATTGGACAATCAACATTCATGGTTGAAATGGTTGAAACAGCAACAATTCTGAATAACGCTACTTCTAAATCTCTAATTTTATTGGACGAAATTGGTAGAGGAACTAGTACCTATGATGGACTAGCTATTGCCCAATCAGTTGTAGAATTTATCCATAATCACCCTAAACTACAAAGCAAAACAATTTTTGCGACTCATTATCATGAAATGATAGATGTAGCCGATCAACTTGAAAATGCTAACAATTTACATGTTACTGTAGAGGAAAATTTTGGTGACATAATATTTTTAAGAAAAATAGATCAAGGTGGTGCAGGTAAAAGTTATGGCATTCACGTTGCTGATTTAGCTGGAATACCCAAAGACATTATCGACAGAGCTAGAAAGTTACTAAATGAATTTGAAAACTCAACTGCGACAAAAATAAATCCAGAATCGTCCAAACAATTATCGTTGATACCATCAAAAAATCAGGAAATCAAACAATTACTTTCAAGAATCAACATTGACGAAATCACTCCATTAGAAGCATTAACCATCCTAGATGATCTAAAACGAAAAATAATCGACTGAAAATCAACCGAGAGATTTGAAATGTTCCATAGCTTTTTGATACATATTCTGAACAGGAGCAGATTTACCTGTCCATAATTCAAATGAATCTACTCCTTGAAAAATTAACATCCATAACCCTTGGATTATTTCAGCTCCAGCTTCTTGAGCATTTTTTAAAAGAGGTGTGATTAAAGGGTTATAAACTATGTCATACACAACACAATTTACAGGAATTTGATCTGGACTCAATAATGATTCAAGTTCCATTGAGGAATGCTTCATTCCTACGGATGTAGCATTAATTATCAAGTCAGATCTAAGAGAAATTTCTGAAATTTTTTCATCATAAATTGAAAGAATACTAAAAATTTCTTGGTTTACTCCAAAATCGTTTATCAGTTTTACAGCCCTGTCTACAGTTCTATTAGCTATAGTAATTGAATTTACTTTTTCATTGACTAACCCAAAAATAGCAGCTCTAGCAGCTCCTCCAGCACCTAAAATTAAAACATTTTTCCCTATAGGATCAAAAGATGCTATTTCCTTCAAAGATCGAATAAATCCTGAAACATCAGTGTTATAACCTTTTAACTTTCCTGAATTATTGACTATGGTATTAATAGCACCAATTTGTTTTGCAGTTCCATCCAAATCATCAACCATACCATAAGCTAATTCTTTATATGGAATAGTAACGTTTGCTCCCAAACTATTAGGTTTCCTTAACAAATTTACTCTTTCGTGCAATTCATCCTTAGAGAATTCCCAAACTTCATACAATGCAGGTATTTGACAATATTTAAAAGCTACATTTTGAAAAACAGGCGAAAGAGAATGCGAAAGCTTTTCCCCAAAAATTCCGACTTGATACAAATCATTCCTCTTATAGTTGATTTCAAACTTTTTGACTGTTAGGATCAATTTAAGTTAGTTACTAGGATTTTATCATTCATCTACAATCTTCATCCCAAAAAATCGAACGAATAGCTCACTATATCTCAAATTGCACTAACTGCCCTCTACATAAATACAGAAACAAAACAGTCCCAGGGCAAGGCAATCCAAATGCAGACATACTTTTGATTGGTGAAGCTCCAGGAGCAAAAGAAGATCTAGAGGGGAGCCCGTTTATTGGGAGAGCAGGCAAAGTTCTTGACGAACTTTTAAATCACATCAACTTATCTAGAGAAGATATTTTTATTACTAATATGGTTAAGTGCAGACCTCCTAAAAATAGAGATCCTTTTAAATCAGAAATTTTGCAATGTAACACTTTTTTGGATCAACAAATTGCATATATAAATCCTAAATTGATAATCACATTAGGTAAATTTGCATTCAAAAAGTTCTTCCCAATTCAATCGATGAGTGATAATAGAGGAGCCCCTCAAAAATGGAATGATTTAATGATTTTCCCGGTATACCACCCTGCTGCAGCTTTATATAACCCCAATCTAAAGACAAAAATGTTGAGTGATTTTGAACAAATCCAAAATATCCTTAATGAAGTTGTCTTACATAACAAACTCAAACAAATAAATTTATTATGAATAATGATTCGAAAATCAAAATTATTCACTTGGGCGGACTAGGCGAAATCGGCCGAAACATGATGTTAATTGGATTCGAAGAAGAATATCTAATCATAGATTGCGGAATTTCTTTTCCTCCTTCTGATCTATTAGGGGTAGATTTAGGAATTCCTGACATGACATTTATTGACAAAATTTCCAACAAAATCAAAGGTATTCTTATTACGCATGGACATGAAGATCATATAGGAGGTCTTCCGTTCTTATTAAATCACACTAACGCACCTATTTTTTCTTCAAAACTAACACACGGATTGATAAGTGTGAAATTAAAAGAATTTGGAGCAATTTCCAAAACTAGTTTAAATATTATTCAACCATTTAAAAATATCAATATTTCCAAATTTTCTGTCCAATTTTTCAACGTATGCCACTCAATCCCCGATGCGATGGGTATTACAGTAAACACTCCGTTAGGTATGATTGTGCATACTGGAGACTTTAAAATTGACCACTCTCCTACGGATGGCAAATTAATAGATTTTCAAGCTCTCGGATCATTATTTTCAAGTGGCGTTTTAGCACTCTGTTCCGATTCAACCTATGCTGAACTCAAAGGATTTACGCCATCTGAGTCTCAAGTCACTCGCACTTTATATGATGAAATCAGAGAATCTAAGGGAAGAGTAATTATTTCTACTTTTGCTTCTCAGATTTATAGAATTCAGCAAATTATTGATGCCTGCAAAATGACTGATAAAAAAGTCTCAATCGTTGGAAGAAAAATGAGTACTAATATCAAAATGGCATTAAAGTTAGGCTACTTACAAGATTCAAAAAATTGTATTACTGATATCAATTCTTTATTAAAATTACCTGATAAAAAATGTGTGTTAATTACTACAGGATCACAAGGTGAACCCACTTCAGTAATGACACAAATTGCAAATCAAATTCACCCTAGAATTATCGTTAAAAATGGAGACAAATTCATATTTTCGTCCTCTCCTATTCCAGGAAATGAGCTTCAAGTTGTAAAGAATATCGACAAACTTTTTAAACAAGGAGCTGATGTAATTTACAACAAAATTGCAAAAGTTCATGTCAGAGGGCACGGGAGTCAAGAAGATTTAAAATTAATGATTGGAATAGCAAAACCTAAATATTTCATCCCTGTTCACGGAGAACACAGACATTTAATTGCACACTCTAAATTAGCACAACAAATGGGAATCTAAAGTGAAAACAACTTTGTCATGCAAAATGGAGATATACTGGAAATTGATTCAGTAAAAGCATCAATAGTTGATCAAGTCCCAGCTGAAAACCTATATTTTGACGGTAAAACAATCAGAAATGTAAAAAGTCATTTGATTTCTGACAGAAAAGATCTTTCACGTAACGGCATAATTTATATTCATATTTCCTCTTTAACAAATACTCGATCGCAGAAATCTTTTACTTTAAATTCTCATGGATTATTTGAGCATGTAACTGATACTGAAATCCTAGAAAATACTAAAAATTATGTACAAACACTGCTAGCCAATTCCACTTCTAAAGATATAAATTTAGATAACATAAAAAGTAAAATAATTACAGAAGTGAAGTCATTTGTTTCAAAAAATACTGGGAAAAAACCAGTAGTCATAGTTGAAATCCAACACTAAATTAGGGACAAAAATAGTGACCAGTCTAATTGAAAGTATAGAAAAAATTTTTATGATTGGGGGATTAGGAATTTTCTTAATCACAGCTTGGATATTTTACTTTTTAGGTGCTTTAAAATTTAAGTCAATTAGAGAATTTTTGTTATTTAGATATCAAGTGATTCTAGGATTTATAATTTTTACCGTAGCTATATGGGGATTATTTAGTCTAATTAATCCTCCAAACGGATTTCCTGGATGGACAAAACAATCCATAAACTCCAACTTGGGAGGATCAATAGGATCAATGATCTTAGGGGATTCTCTAATTAATCAAATTTTAAGAATCTCTAGTTTGATTTTTCTGACCCTAATTGTAATTAAACCTAAATCTTCAATTTTAATAGTTAAATTTATTAAAATTATTTTCCAATTACTTCGAATTATGTTTAAGAAGATTATTTCAAATTACTGGTCTAAAAACTCAACAAACAAGTCAACACCAATTCCTGAAAACTCCCCACTAATTACTAAAACTGTTGATGACAGGAGTAGGAGTACCTCAAAATCATCTTGGGGCTCAGCAGCAAATAACCTAGGATATTTTGTTGTTAACGAAAAAGAAGAACAAAAACCTCATCAAGAAATTTTATCGGGGGAAAAATCTGAGGGAACAGTCTCAGATATCAATAATCAACATAATGCTCGATTCAGTGACCCTAATGAGGAAGACACTGATCCCAAACGCCAAAACCAATTTTGGGAAACTTCTCCTATGAAGGATCCAATTAAAAATACTGAGGAAATCACCACAACAAATACTTCAAAAAAAAAATGGGCTTTACCTGACGTATCACTTCTATCTTCAGCATCTCACGGAGGCATTAGCCCTGAAGAAATTTCTGAAACATCCCAAATAATTAAAAACACCTTCGCTGAATATAAAGTAGAAATTGAGGTTGAAAAAGTTCGGCCTGGCCCTACAGTAACTATGTATGGGATTCAGCCAGGTTGGGTCAGAAAAAACAGAAACGAAAAAACTAAAGATGAAAATGGGAACCAAATCATCTCAAAGGTTGAAGAAAAAACTAGGGTAAGCGTTGACAATATTTTAAGACGAGAGAAAGACCTTGCCCTTGCACTTAAAACTCCTAGCCTTAGAATAGAAACTCCTGTAATGGGGGAATCATTATTAGGGATTGAAGTCCCAAACCCCAATCCTAGCTTAGTTGCTCTAAGAAATGTAATGGAAAGCAAAATTTATAAAGATTTTGAATCTAAAGCGGCCTTACCTATAGCTCTTGGCAAGGGCTCTGATGGAGATGAAGTAGTATTTGATCTCACTAAAATGCCTCACTTACTAATAGCTGGGGCAACAGGAAGCGGTAAAAGTGTCTGTATAAATGCAATAATTTCTTGCTTGATAATGGAAAGAACTCCAGAACAACTTCAAATGGTATTGGTAGATCCAAAAAGAGTAGAACTGACACCATATAATCAAATACCGCACCTAATAGAGCCAGTAATAGTTGAAACTGATCAAGTTGTGAATACTTTAAAAGGGATTATTCGCGAAATGATGGACAGGTATCGACAAATGGAAGAAATAGGAGCAAGAAATATAGAATCTTACAATCAAAAAGCATCTTCAAAGTTTCCTTACATTGTCGTTGCTATAGATGAATTGGCTGATTTAATGATGACTGCAGCATTTGATGTAGAACAATCCATTTGTAGGCTAGCACAGTTAGGTAGAGCTACTGGCATCCATCTGATAATTGCTACTCAACGACCATCCGTAGATGTAATCACAGGCTTAATCAAAGCAAATTTCCCTAGTAGAATCAGTTTTGCTGTAACTTCTCAAATCGATTCTAGAACTATTATGGATACTTCTGGAGCAGAAAAATTATTGGGAAGAGGCGACATGTTATACCAACCTATTGATGGAACAAGACCTTCTAGGGTTCAAAATGTATTTATAAGTGATGATGAAATTAAAAATTTAGTCTCACATTGGAAAAACAATCCTAAAGGGTTTAAACCTCAAATCGATATTCACACAATAGGCGACCCTATAGGTTTACAATCTAATATAGATGCATCTTCAAAGTCGGATCAATTGATTGATCAAGCAATTGCAGTAGCACAAAAAAACAACAAAATATCCACATCTCTGTTACAAAGAAGGCTGAGAATAGGTTATCCAAGAGCTGCTAGGCTTATGGACGAACTTGAAGAAATGGGAATTGTCAGCGCTAGCGATGGATCAAAATCAAGAGATGTTTTAATCAGTTCCTAACTATAACACTCCTCCATACTGCGATCTGCTAGACTCAAATGAATTAATACTATCCTCTTCTTCTAACGTTAACCCTATATCATCTAGTCCATTTAATAGACAATGTCTACGAAATGGCTCAATATCAAAATCCAATACAATTTCTTCATTAGAGTCCCATATTTTTTGCGACTCTAAATCTATTGAAAGACTGTAATTTCCGTCTAATTCTGAGTTAGATATAATTTTTTTCACAATTTCTTCAGGAAGAACTATAGGTAAAACACCATTTTGAAAGCAATTGTTATAAAAAATATCTGCAAAACTAGGAGCAAGAATACATTTAATACCAAAATCTTGTAAGGCCCAAGGAGCATGCTCTCTTGAAGAACCTGAACCAAAATTCCTACCGCTAACTAATATACTTGCATCTGTGTATGGCTTTTGATTTAAAATAAAATCCGGATTTTCAGACCCGTCTTCTAAGTACCTCCAATCGTAAAACAGAAATTCTCCAAACCCAGTCCTTTCCACTCGTTTAAGGAATTGTTTAGGGATAATTTGATCCGTATCTACATTCACTCTGTCTAATGGAGCAACATTGCCTTCAATTACTCTAATAGGTTCCATTATTTCCTCTCATTTTTGATGTTTACCAATTACGAATATCAACAAAATGGCCTTCAATTGCTGCTGCTGCTGCCATTTCAGGACTGACCAAATGCGTCCTCCCACCTTTTCCTTGCCTACCTTCAAAATTTCTATTAGAAGTCGACGCACATCTTTCCCCAGGCTTAAGAATATCAGGGTTCATTCCTAAACACATAGAGCATCCAGCTTCACGCCAATCAAATCCCGCTTCTGTCAAAATTTTATCTAGACCTTCATTCTCTGCTTGTCTTTTTACAGCCACAGATCCTGGCACTACCATTGCATACACATCATCACTAACTTTTTTTCCTTCAGCAATTTTTGCTACAGACCGTAAATCCTCAATCCTAGAATTAGTACATGACCCAATAAATACTCTATCTATAAAAATATCTTCGAATTTGGTACCGGGTTCTAAATCCATATACTCTAAAGCTCTTTCTACAGATTCTTTTTCACTAGGATCATCATAATCCATAGGATTGGGTACTTCAGAATTAACGGGTAAAACCATTCCAGGGTTTGTTCCCCATGTAACATGAGGTTCAATTTCACTACCTTTAATTATAATAACTTGATCGTATTTTGCGTCTTTGTCAGAAACTAATTGAGCCCATTTCTCAGTAGCGATATCAAAATCAGTTCCTTGCGGAACAAATTCTTTCCCTTTCATATATTCAAAAGTTTTATGATCTGGTGCCACCATCCCGGCTCTAGCTCCTGCTTCTATGCTCATATTACATACTGTCATGCGACCTTCCATTGAAAGAGATGTAATGGCTTCACCTGTATATTCAACAGCAAATCCTGTAGCACCCGCAGTCCCTATTTTTCCTATAATAGCCAAAATTATATCTTTAGCAGTAACCCCTTCTGAGACCGATCCTTCCACTCTGATTTCCATAGTTTTAGGTTTAAATTGTCTCAATGTTTGAGTTGCCAAAACATGTTCCACTTCAGATGTACCTATTCCCATAGCAAATGCACCAAAAGCACCATGAGTAGAAGTATGACTATCACCACAAACAATAATTTTCCCAGGTTGGGTATGCCCTTGTTCAGGTCCAATTACATGGACTATACCTTGCATAGCACTAAATCTGTCATATAAAGTGACTCCAAATTCATCACAATTATTAGACAAAGTATCCAGTTGCTGTTGTGCAATAGGATCAGTAATAGGCAAAGACAAATCCCATGTAGGGGTATTATGGTCAGCGACAGCAACGGTCAAATCTGGCCTTCTAACTTTACGACCTGACATCCTTAAACCATCAAAAGCCTGAGGTGAAGTTACTTCGTGCACCAAATGTAAATCAACATACAACAGTGAAGGCTTACCTTCTTCTTCTTTGATGACATGTGAATCCCAAATTTTTTCAAATAATGTCCGAGGCCTCATCAATTAAATACTCCTTATTTAATCTTGAAATTTTTCATCTATACTTACAGCTCTATTCAAAGCATTCATGTAAGCTTTAGCGCTAGCTACGATAATATCAGTATCACTTCCTCTACCAACAAAAATATTCTCATCTTTTTCTATTCTAATAGTCACATCACCGATAGCATCTATACCTTCAGTAACAGAATCAACTCTAAATTCTGTAAGAACATTTTCAACAGCTATAATTCGATTAATTGCTTGGTATACAGCATCTACTGGGCCAGTGCCTGTAGCAGCATCAGTAAACTCAGTTCCATCTCGATCAATTAATTTGACAGTAGCAGTGGGTATACCTTGATCACCTGTTGATACTTGGACATGTTGCAATTGATACAAATTAGGGACATCAGAAGTTCGTCTAGAATTAGACATCAAAGCTTCTAAATCTTGATCATTAATTTCTCTTTTTCTATCAGCTAAAAGCTTAAATTCTTCAAAAACTTCACTTAGCTCTTCTTGATCTAAATGAAATCCTAACTCTTCAAGCCGAGAACGCAAGCCTGCCCTACCGCTTAATTTACCCAAAACTAATGAATTACTTGGCCATCCTACTTTTTGGGGATCAATCAATTCAAAAGTAGTTTTATCCTTAAGAACTCCATCTTGATGTATCCCTGAAGCATGACGAAATGCGTTGGCTCCAACAATTGCTTTATTTGGCTGAACGGGAAAGCCTGTAATGTCACTTACCAGTCTACTAGTTCTATAAATTTGTGTAGTATCAATATCAGTAGATACATTAAATAAATCTTCTCTTGTATCAATAGCCATGATGATTTCTTCCAAAGAAGCATTTCCTGCCCTCTCTCCTAAACCATTAATACAACCTTCTACTTGTCTTACCCCAGAACCAATAGCAGCTAAACTATTTGCAACAGAAAGCCCTAAATCATTATGACAATGTACACTTAATACTGCTTTAGATATATTTGGAACATTAGATTTAATATCCTCTATTCTTTTTGCAAATTCTGAAGGAATCGTGTATCCAACTGTATCAGCAATATTCACAGTAGTAGCACCAGCATCAATTACTGCTTCTAATAATTGATATAAATATTCAGGATCAGTTCTAGTAGCATCCATAGGAGAAAACTCAACATCTTCGCAATATGATTTTGCCCTTTCTACAGAGGATACAGCGATGTCTAATACCTCTTCAGGATTTTTTCTAAGTTGATTCATTATTTGAATATCTGAACTAGATATGAATACATGGATTCTAGGTGATTGTGCATCCTTTACACCTTCCCATGCTTTATCAACATCGTCTATATAACACCTAGCTAATGAGGCAATGATAGGTTTACGTACTTCGGAAGCAATAGTTTTAACTGCCTCTAAGTCACCAGGAGAACTAGCAGCAAACCCGGCCTCAATAACATCAACTCCTAGCTTTTCTAATTGCTTAGCAATTTCTAGTTTTTCAGCAGTAGTCAAACCTATGCCTGCAGATTGCTCTCCATCTCTTAATGTAGTATCAAAAATGATCACCTTATCTTTTCCCATCATAATCTCCTCTTATTAGTCGGTATCAGCAAGAAAAGTCATCATTCCTCTAAGTTCTTTTCCAACTTTTTCAATCGGATGACCTGCATTTTCTTCCCTCAATTTGTTAAATGTATGCCGACCTTCATCGTTTTCAGCAATCCATTCTCTGGCAAAAGTACCGTCTTGAATCTGCGCCAAAACATTTTTCATGTTTGCTTTCACATTCTTATCCACTACTTGTGGACCTCTAGTATAATCTCCATATTCGGCAGTATCACTAATAGAATATCGCATGTACTCCATACCACCTTCATAAAACAAATCAACAATCAATTTTAATTCATGCATACATTCAAAATATGCCGACTCAGGTTGATATCCTGCCTCTACTAAAGTC
>MDTE01155808.1_pt1 | contig 16264 bp, 14 predicted proteins | sample 811231 | NCBI WGS metagenome assembly MDTE01 (sample SAMN05326651, study PRJNA326480) | marine metagenome | isolation source: seawater | place: Indian Ocean: Red Sea | collected 2010
GTTATCTTCAACAAATGTGAGTTTAGGAAGAAACTTAATATCTAGCCTTTTAGACAGCGCTTTTCTAACAAGATGAGAGTACTCCGTCAAGATTTTTACAGTTTCCTTTATTTCTGCTCCTCCTAAAGGAATTACGTAAACTCTAGCTGTTTTGAGGTCTGGCGTCATCCTTACCTCGGTGACAGTGATTAATTTTGAATTAATAGATGGAATTTTTGCCTCATCTCTTATAAATAACTCCCCAAGATTTTGTTTTACAAGTTCGCCAACTCTCAATTGCCTTTGACTATATGATCTGTTTGAAAAACTATTATTCATCTAAATTGACCTCCTTATTTCTTCAGATTGATATGACTCGATCACATCCCTCTCCTTAAAATCTAGGAAATCTTTAATGCTTATTCCACACTCATAACCTGATCCAACTTCTTTAACTTGATTTTTTTCCCTAAATAATGATGAAATCTCACCACTGTAAATTACTACTCCATCTCTTATAACCCTGGCTTTAGATTTACTCTTTATTTCTCCACTTGTAACTTTTGATCCAGCCACTTTACCGGCATTCGATACCTTAAAAATTTTTAATATTTCAGCAGTGCCTAACACGGTCTCTTTATAATCAGGTTGTAATAATCCAGATAGAGATTTTTCAATATAATCAATAGCTTCATAAATAATATTGAAATATTTAATGTCAATTTTTTGTTCGTCAGCAGATTTTTTTGCCTCTCTATTAGGCTTGACGTTAAATCCGATAAGTACAGCATTTGATGCTTTAGCTAAAGAAACATCGGTCTCATTGATCATTCCTATATCAGATAAGATTAATTTCGCCTCAACTTCATCATGCTTAATCTTCTCTATAGCCATTTTTAAAGCTTCATTAGAACCCTGGACATCAGATTTTATTATAATGTTCAGTTCCTTTTTACTTTTTACGTCTTCAAAAAGAGTAGTTTTGTCTTTTACAAGAATTTTGTTTTTTGAGGAATCGTTTTTTCTTTGTTCTGCTATTTTTTTTGCTTCATCCTCATTTTTAGTCACAATAAATTCAGCTCCTGCATAAGCAGAGTTGTTCATTCCTAAAATTTCTACAGGCATTGATGGAAATGCATTATCTAGCGTCCTCCCCTCATAACTAATCATTGCTCTGACTTTTCCCCAAGTATCGCCGCATGAAAAATAGTCACCTTTTTTCAAATTACCATTGCTAATTAAAACTGTAGAGACTGGTCCTTTGCCTTTATCAATTTTTGACTCAATTACAACTCCTCTAGCTAGATCGCTAAAAGAGGATCTTAAGTCTAGCATTTCAGACTGTAAAAGTATGTTTTCCTTAAGCTTTTCCAAATTAATTTTTTTAAGTGCGGAAACTTCAACAAATAAAGTTTCTCCGCTTAGATCCTCCGCGATTAATTCGTACTGCATCATTTCATTTTTTATTTTATTTATATTCTTTTCTTGTAAATCACATTTATTTATCGCAACTATTATAGGTACTTTTGCTGCTTTAGCATGTTTTATAGCCTCGACGGTTTGGGGTTTGATTCCATCGTCGGCTGCTACAACTAAAACAACTATATCAGTTATTTTTGACCCTCGTGCTCGCATTTCGGTGAACGCTGCATGTCCAGGAGTATCAATAAACGTTATCAGTTTGTCTCCAGAAGTTTTTACCTGGTAAGCGCCAATATGTTGCGTAATACCACCATGTTCTCCAGATACGACGTTTGAGTTCCTCAAAGCGTCTAATAAGGAAGTTTTGCCGTGATCAACATGTCCCATTATCGTTACAACAGGAGGTCTAGTCTTTATTTCACCCTCTAGTTTCTCTTTAATTTTATCTTTTTTAATTGATGTATCTGTCTCAATAATAGGATTATGACCAAATTCCTTAACAATATATTCTGCAGTGTCTTTATCAATTGAGTGATTAATTGTAGCTACAACTTTCATGTTAAATAAAAATTTAATTATTTCGTTCGATTTTTCGGCCATCCTGTTAGAAAGTTCTTGTATAGTTATTTGTTGAGGGATTTTTACATCCTTTATTACTTTCTTAAATTCTTTTTTTTCTTCTCCATCAGGTTTATTTTTTTTCTCTTTTAACCTTGCTCTTTTTACAGAAGCTAAACTTCTCTGCTTAATTTCGATCTCCTCAACATTTAGTGCTCGTGAAACAGTCAACTTGAAATCTCTTTTGTCAATTGGTCCTTTGAGTTTTAATTTGCTTTTGCCAGCAGGTTTATTGTCTTTTTTAATAAATTCTTTAGTTGTTTGTTGTTCAACAAACTTTCTTACAAAATTTTTTCTTTTATCATCATGGTTTGTATTTAAATTTGGTGAATTGTTTGTATTTTTGAAGAAAGGTTTTGTTGATTTAAAAGGTTTTTTTTTCTCTATAGAAAAAGATTTTTTGTTGCCTGAAGAAAGTGTTCTTGTATCTATCTTTTTTTTTAAATTTGTTGATATAGTAAGTGTTTTTTTTTTGTCTTTTTCCATAAAATCAATCTTTAAAAACAATCTCTCTCGCTGACATTATTAAGTCATCAGCCTCTTTTCTTGATAGAGAAAATTCTTCAAGAAAGCCTTCGATTCTAATTTTCTTACCTTTTATTTCATCGTAACCCCCTATTAGCTCGTCAGACGATAAGTCGGCAAAATCTTGCAATCTTTTTATATTTTTTTGTCCAAGAATGACTAACATTCCTTGTGTCATTCCTTTTAAATTAATCAGTTCCTCTTCAACTCCGAGTTCTTTCAACTTTATAGCAACTGCCTCTTTTTCTTTTATTAAAGTTTCTTTAGATCTTTTAATCAATTCTTTTGCTGTCTCCTCGTCGATAGCATCAATCTTAGCGATATTTTCTGGAGTTGTTTGTGCAATTTCTTCAATCGACGCAAAGCCTTCTGAAATTAGAAGTTGACCTAAAGTTTCATCAACTTCTAAATTTTTAATTAAATTTTCTGTTCTTTCTTTGAACTCGGCCTGTCTTCTTTCTGAATCTTCTTTATCTGTTAAAATATCTATTTCAAAATTTGTAAGCTTAGAAGCTAATCTTACATTCTGCCCTCTTCTCCCAATAGCCTTGCTCAAATTTTCTTCTGTTAAAATTATATCTATCCTTTTATTTTCTTGATCGATTAGAACTTTTTGTATTTCTGCAGGGGATAGAGACTCTGAAATTAATGTCGGAAGATCTTCTGTCCATTTTATAATGTCAATTTTTTCACCCTGAAGTTCATTTACAATAGTTTGAACTCTGCTACCACGCATACCAACGCAGGCGCCAACTGGGTCTATAGATGAGTCTTGAGAATGGACACAAATTTTTGCTCTACTCCCAGGATCTCTTGCTACTGATTTAATCTCAATAGTTCCCTCATATATTTCTGGTACTTCTTGAAAAAATAATTTTGCTAAAAATTGGGGGTGCGCTCTTGATAAAAAGATTTGATGGCCTTTGAATTCTTTTTTTACCTCATAACAGTAAGCCTTTACCCTATCTCCTGTTTTTAAAATTTCTCTTGGTATAAGCTCGTCTTTTTTAATTACACCCTCAGCCTTTCCAAGATCAACTATTACATTTCCATATTCTAATCTTTTAATTATTCCACTTAAAATTTGTCCTTGTTTGTCAATAAAGTCATCATATTGTCTATTTTTTTCTGCTTCTCTAACCTTACTACTAATGACTTGTTTTGCACTTTGAGCTGCTATTCTACCAAAATCAATTTGAGGTAATTCCTCATAAATTTTTTCACCTATTTTGATTTGATCATGGTCCTTTTTGATTTTTTTTGCATCACTTAGTGTTATTTCTCGAGCTGGATCTGCAACTTCCTCAACTATATCAAGAACTTTTTGAATTTTTATATCTCCGCTATCTCTATCAATCATGACTTCAATATTATTGTCGTTGCCAAATTTAGTTAGAGCGGCTTTCTGAATAGCACTTTCCATAGAACCAATCACTAGTTCTTTATCGATAGATTTCTCATTAGCAACTGCCTCAACTATCCTTAAAAGTTCTAATTTATCTAATCCTCTATTTAACATTTTGTTGCTCCTAAAAAAAAATGGGCTACTGCCCATTTTTGATTTTTAATAATGTAGGATATTACTAAAAGAAATTTACTTTTTTTTCAAGATTACAATTTAAATAAATCTACTTTATCTGTTTTTTCCCAAGAAAATTCACCATTATTTGTAGGTTTTCTTCCAAAGTGACCGTAAGCAGAGGTTGCCTCGTAAATTGGATTATTAAGCTTAAGCATTTCTCTAATTCCTCTTGGAGAAAGGTCAAAATTTTTATTTATTATTTCTTTAATTTTTTCAGTTTTTGTATCATCATTTTCAGCTAATTTAATAAATATAGATAAAGGCTTCGAAATTCCAATTGCATATGCTAGTTGAATAAGACATTTATCTGAGGCGCCGGCTGAAACGATATTTTTTGCAAGGTATCTAGAAACATAAGCTGCAGATCTGTCAACTTTTGTAGGGTCTTTACCTGAAAAAGCTCCGCCGCCATGAGGAGCTGCCCCTCCATAAGTATCAACTATAATTTTTCTTCCAGTTAAACCTGTATCACCATCTGGCCCTCCAATAACAAACTTTCCAGTTGGATTGATATAAATTTCATTTTGATTTAAGTCACTTAAATAATTTTCAGGTATAGATTTTGTTATATAAGGGAGTATCAATTCTTTAACCTTATTTTGATTTAAATCTTCTGAATGTTGAGTTGATATTACAACTGAAGTAACTTTTAAGGGTTTATCTTTTTCATACATCATTGTTACTTGACTTTTTGAGTCTGGTTCGATCCCCTTTAATGATCCCTCTTTTCGATCTTTTGCCATTAAACGCAATATCTTGTGAGAAAAATAAATAGGTGCAGGCATTAAATCTTCTGTTTCCTTGCAAGCATAACCAAACATAATTCCTTGATCTCCCGCTCCCTCATCTTTATTGTCTTTTGAATCTACACCCAAAGCAATATCAGAGGATTGTTCATGAAGATGAGTTTCAATATTAGCGGTCTTCCAGCTGAAACCTTTTTGATCATATCCTATATCTCTAATACAGTTTCTTATTTTTTGAATTAGTTCATCTTTTTCTAATTTGGGACCTCTTGTTTCTCCAGCTAAAACTACTTTGTTTGTTGTGGTCAATGTCTCACAAGCAACTCGAGAAAAAGGATCTTTCTGTAAATATGTGTCTACAACCATATCGGAAATTCTGTCACAAACTTTGTCAGGATGCCCCTCTGAAACTGACTCACTCGTGAATAAATACTTATTTTTAGACATTTTTATTTTTGTAAAACCTAAAGATAAAAATATATGTAAATAAAAGAGTAAAAAAGATCAAATCATTTTTATTTTTATTTTTGCTATTTATCAAGGGGACCTCCAACTCAATAATACCTGTTTCACTTGGTTTAAGTTTTTTTAAAACTTCACCTTTGTTGTTAATAATTGCGCTAATACCCTTATTGGCTGATCTTATCAAATAAGAATTTTGTTCAACGGCTCTCATAATCGCTTTAGCAAAATGTTGGTGGGGTCCTATTGAATTTCCAAACCAGCCATCCTCTGATATGTTTATAATAATATTTGTTGACTTGCTAGCGTCTTGGATAAACTTTGTAAAAATAATTTCGTAACAAATTAATGGTAATATATTTAACTCTTCTAATTTCAAATTATCTTGTTTAGTTCCTTTTAAAAATGATCCATGCCCCTCGGTAATTTTTTTTAATCCAAATTTTGTTAATATAGACTCAAATGGTAAAAATTCACCAAATGGTACAAGTTTTTGTTTGTTGTACTCATTAATAATTTCAAAATTATTATTTATGATTACTAAACTATTGTAAAAACCGTTGTTTTCACTATGAAATCTATTAATTCCAAATAAAATGTAATGATTTTCATTAAAATTATTTTTAAATTTTTCTTTGAATATTTTTAAATCGTTATAACTGTAGCCACTAAAAACACCCTCTGGCCATACAAAAAGAGTTTTAAAGTTTGCCTTAGGTTCACTATACCTTACTAATTTATCAATCCTCTCACCAATAAATTTTTTGCTAAGATTATATTCCAATTTAAAATTTGGAGAAATCACTTTTATTAAATATTTTTTTGTTGAATTATTTAAAATTTCATTATTTTTATTTATAGAAAAATTTCCAAATATAAATAATGACAAAATAAGAAAAAATATTGTTGCTAAATATAGAACTTTATTAATAAATTTTATGTTAAATATTAATGTTACAGGAAGAACAAATATGGTGATTGCTATTAGATTAAATGCAAATAGTCCTACAATATTTACGATTTGAATAATTTCCTCGAAGGAGGACAAACTATAAACCCATAAGTTCCAAGGAAACCCGGTAAAAATCTTCGCTCTTATAAAATCTGAGATTGCTAGTCCAAAAGAGAAAAGCAATATTGAGGGAAAATTATTTTTTAAAAATGGTCCTACTAGTATTGTAAAAAGTGCAAAAAATAAGCTTAAAAATAATGGAAGTAATATTAAGCTAAAAGGTATTAATATTTTAAAACTCTCATCAAAAGTCAGTGAATTTGTAATCCAATGTAGTCCACTTAGAAAATAACCAAATCCGAACAAAGTACCAAATATAAATAAGTTTTTTTTATATGGTTTTTTTCTATAAATATTTTTTGATTTTTTATTAATAAAAATTATTAAATAAAAAAAGAAAGGCAATATAATGAAATTAATAATTGCAATGTTAAAAGGTTGAAAAGAAAATACAGTTAATGAACCAAGAATAAAAGGTGATAAATATAAAATAAGAAAACGATTATTAAAAAATTTTTCATTCATTATTTTAAGTATGAAAGAAATTTTTTTTCAATTTCCAACATTTTATAAAAATCTTTTTTCTTTTTGTGATCATATCCTAAAAGATGAACTAATCCATGTATCCAAAGTCTATTAAATCTAAGCCTAGAATTTTTTAGATTTTTATCTTTGATTTTATTAATATTAACAATTATATCACCAAGATAAATTTCTTTATCTATTTTTAGTCTTTTTTGAAAGTCTTTCTTATTATAAAAAGGAAATGATAGCACATCTGTTGATTTATTCTTATTTCTAAATTTTTTATTAAGTTTTTTAATCTCCAGATCTCCAGATAAAAGTAAGGTGCAATATATAATATTTTTTTTAAAATTTTTATTCTTTTTATTTAAGTTTGTTACCTTTCTTTCAATATATGTATTAGGATCAGATAATAAGTTATTCCAACCTAAGTTGTTTGAAATAACGTTAATCTTTAGCATCAGCGCTTTTTTTTTGATAAGCTCTAATAATTTTTGAAACTAAGGGGGGTCTTACAACATCGGAGTGATCAAATTCGATAATCTTAATTTCTTTAATGTTTTTTAAAATTTTTTTTGATTTTATAAGTCCTGAATAGGATTTATTAATAAGGTCTATTTGAGATGGGTCACCATTCACAACTAGTTTTGAATTTTCACCAATTCTAGTTAAAAACATTTTTATTTGAGTTTCAGTGGCATTCTGAGCCTCGTCTAAAATTGCAAAACTATTCTTTAGAGTTCTTCCTCTCATAAAAGCTAGTGGTGCAATTTCAATTTCTCCAGATTCTATTTTTTTATCGATTTTGTCTGCACCAAAAAGCTCGTATAAAGCATCGTATAATGGTCTTAAATAAGGGTCGACTTTTTCTTTCATATCTCCAGGTAAAAAACCAAGTTTTTCACCGGCTTCTACCGCAGGTCTTGACAAAATTACTCTTTCTATTTTTTTTTCCATCAATAGAGTTACGGCTACTGATACAGCTAAAAAACTTTTTCCTGTGCCTGCTGGTCCTAAAGACATTACAATTTCATTCTCCTTTAACGCCTTAATATATTCTGATTGTTTTTTTGAACGAGCAATAACTGACTTTCTCGGTGTTTTTATTAATTGATTAAAGGTTTGAACTTTTGCGTTTTCTATTTCCATACTTTTTTTAACGGAGGATTCTATATCCTCTTTTTCAATAATTTTTGTTAAATAGTATTTACTGCTTAAAAATTTGACAGCATTACAAAACTCATTAATTTTTTCTACTTTGCCTTTACATGTTATTGAGTTTCCTCTGAAATATACTTCTGTATTTGTTAGTCTAGATAAATCTTTAAGATTCTGATCGAATTGACCAACTAAAGTCATAAGCATTTCATTATCATTAAATTGAACATTTATGGTTTGTTTATCTATTTTTTTTATAATTAAGTTTTGATCTAATTTAGTGATTTCTGACATCTAGGCAGCGAATTCCTTATTGTTATTTTTTTCAATTAATTCTCCAAACAACGTGTTTTGATTTCCATTAAAAATTTTGACATCTTTGATTTTACCAATCAAATTCTCGTTGCTTTTAACTATTACAGAATTTAAATATTTATCTCTACCAAAAAATTCATCTTTATTTTTTGACCTATTTTCAAACAACACCTCACTTTTTTCACCAAATAAACTTTTTTTATAATTTAATTTAATTTCTGCTGCTTTTTTTTGAAATATTAATAGCCTTTCTTTAGCAACTTTGCTTTCTATTTGCTTCAATCTTGCTGCTGGAGTACCTGGTCTAGGGCTAAAGATAAAGGAGTAGGTGTTTACATATTTAATTTCTTCAATTAATTTCAAAGTTATTTTAAAATCATCATCTGTTTCACCAGGGTAACCAATAATAAAATCACTAGAAAGTTTAATTAAAGGGTTAGCCTTCTTTAATTTTTCTATTAATTCGATATAGCTTTCAATTTTATGCCTTCTATTCATAGCTTTAAGAATCTTGTTTGAGCCACTTTGAACCGGAAGGTGAATCAAAGGCATTAATTTTTCTGACTGGCTATGCGCATCAATTAAATCTTGTGAAAAATCAATTGGATGAGAAGTCGTATACCTAATTCTTTTAAGACTTTTAATTTTAGATATTTCATTTATTAAATTAGAAATTTTAAAACCATTAAAATTATAAGCATTAACATTTTGACCAAGAAATGTAATTTCTTTTGCTCCATTATTTGTTAAATCTTTAGTTTCTTTTACTATTTCGTTAATTGATCTTGAAAATTCTGAACCTCTTGTGTAAGGCACAACGCAAAATTTACAAAATTTATCACAACCCTCCTGAATTGTTACAAATGATGATACTTTGCTATTTGAGTTTTTAATTAAATTTAAACTATCAAATTTTTCAATTACTTCAAACTCAGTATAATTTTTTTTACATATGTTTTTTTCTAATTGAAGAACTAATTTATTAAATTTGTGATATGATTGAGGACCTATTACTGCATCTATGTAGTTTTCAGATTTAAGTAAAACTTCACCTTCTGCCTGAGCTACACATCCAGCTATAATAATAACTGGTTTTTTTTTATTCCTAAATGCTTTTTTTATTCTTCCAACATCATGATAAACTTTATCGGTTGCTTTTTCTCTTATATGGCACGTATTTAATACATAGCAATCTGCGTTATTAAAATTATCTGTCTTAACGTAGTTAATTTTTTTTGCTAGATCATAAATACGGTTGCTATCATACTCGTTCATTTGACAGCCAAAAGTTTTTATAAAAATTTTTTTATTCAATTTATTTTTTTATTTTTGTTCCGTAGAGCTCAAGCTTATGGTCAACAAGATTATAGCCTAATTTTTTAGCAATTTTTTTTTGTAATTCCTCAATGTCCTTATCAACAAATTCAAGTATCTCACCACTGTTTATATCTATTAGGTGATTATGATCATCATTAATTTCGTACCTTGCTTTCCCGGCTTTAAAATCATGTTTAACTAATATTCCCGCTTCCTCAAATAATTTCACAGTTCTGTAAACTGTTGCAATACTGATTTTATCATCTAAGGAAGAAACTCGCTTGTGTAACTCATCAACATCAGGATGATCCTTTGAACCATAAACCTCTTTTGACTCTGATAGCACTTTAGCAATGACTTTTCTTTGATCAGTGAGCCTGACTCCTTTTTGTTTACACTTTTCCTCTATTATACTCATGACTTAATTTAACTTAAATAGATAGGCTTAATCAATTTTTTTTCAATTAAATTTTCATTTAACAGTTTTTCAATATTTTTCTTGTCAAATGCATCCAAATCTTGATTATTAAAGCCAAATAAATTAACTTTTTTTGTTATTTCAAGACCTTTAGCTACAGCTAATGAAATTCTAATGCCTGAAAAACTTCCAGGCCCTTGGTTTACAATTACTGTAAATTTTTTGTCTAAGTTAACATTATGTTTTTTAATCAGTTTAAGTATTTCGCCAACAAGTTGCTCACTATGATGCTTTTTTTTTGGGAGACTATAAATAAAAAATTCTTTATTTATCCTTAAACCTAATTTATCATCTTGCCCTATGCAGCTTATAATTAAAAAATTTTTAATTTTATTATCTTTCATTCTAACACTTCAAATTTTCCAATCAAAATCTTTAGCAGAAAATAATTTTTATTTTGAAGATTTTGGTTTAATTTCAATAATGTATCACAGATTTAACGAAAATAAATATCCCTCAACTAATATTCAATTGGATGTTTTTAAGCAGCAATTGGAAATAATTGAAAATCAGGGAATTAAGTTTATTCATCCAAAAGATTTTTTAAGGAGTACTACTGAAAATAAAAATGAGAGAAAAGTTTTGCTTACTATAGATGATGGCCTTTTGTCTTTCTACCAGCATGCTTGGCCAATTTTAAAGGAGAAAGATATTCCTTTCATATTATTTGTAAGTACAAGGGAAGTTGGTTCCTATAATTATATGAATTGGGATCAAATTCTTGAATTACATAAATCAACAAATGTTGAAATTGGTAACCATAGTCATTCTCATGAATATCTTGTAGAGAAAAATAGCAAGACTATTAAGAATGATATTTTAAAATCTATAAATATTTTTAAAGAAAAACTTGGCAAGAATTCAATTTTTTTTTCATATCCCTTTGGTGAATATAGCCTTGAATTCAAAAAGATTATAAAGGATTTAGGTTTTAAGTATGCTTTTGGTCAACACTCGGGAGTAATCGATGAAACAAAGGACTTTTGGGAATTACCAAGGTTTCCTATAAATGAAAAATATGGAAAATTAGATAGATTTAAAACATTAATGAAGACACTTCCACTTAAATACAAAAGTATCACCCCAAATGAAAGATATTTACTACAGGCTGATAATCCTCCTGAAATTAAAATTAAATTTTATAACAACATAAATAACCTTAAACAAATATCTTGTTTTTCAAATGAATGTAATAAATGGAGAGACTCTGAGATTTTTTTTGAAAACGAGAATATTTTAAATGTTAAAATTACTGAGAAATTTATAGGTGAACGCGGAAGAGTAAACTGCTCTCTTAAAGAAAAAGATGGCTTTTGGAGATGGCTTGGAATTCAGTTTGTGGTAGCACCAAGATAAATATTAAGAGGTTATCTCAATAACTTTTTTCGATTTTGTCAATGTAACAGGCTCAAAGTCGGTTAATTTATTTTCTTTGATTATCTGAGCAATAACTTTGGTGTACTGTTTCCCAGTTTCTGCATAATTGTCTAAAGTCTCTGTAAGTTTAAGACCTTCAATCCTTTTATTTTTTGATCTGAATTGAGATCTTATTTCCCTTAGTTTTTTGTAGCTTTTGTGAGTATTCAAATTATTTATATAAGATTTTACTGACGCTCTTAGTATTGGAAATTTTAAAATTTTGTGAGTTTTACTTTTATCCTTAAATAAAGGCTCAATACCATTTCCAGTCCAAGTCCATTGCCCAAACATAGCATTCCCTTCAAGGGCAAACCTTGAAGTGCCCCAACCACTTTCTTTCGCTGCTTGTGCTAATGCCAATGATGTCGGAATTATATCCATTTTCTTTTCTAATTCTTCAACTTTGCCATTTTTGACTTTATATTCTAGTAGTTTTTGTCTTAACCACTGTTTTTCATTATCAGATGTCATTTTTTTTCTTGTGATCTTTTTAAGTTTTTCTCTGTCTTCTAAAATTTTTTCATTTTCCGCCACAATTAATGGCAAAACAATCTTAATAAATGTTTCTTTTTTTAACTTTACACTTTGTAATTCATCTAGATCCCTTGGAAATTGAGTAAAATATATCGGCTTTACTTTTTTATCTCTTCTCACTTTGTTTAAATCATAATTTACATCTTCAAATAAATTTAAAACTGTCTCTGTTTTCAAATTTAAATCTGGCAAAATTGACTCTGTTACTTTTTTATCTTTTTTTGTTTTAAGCAAAGGTTTGTTCGTCTCATCTTTTTTTGCTTTAAGTTGAGGTTTTTTTGTCTCATCTTTTTTTGCTTTAAGTTGAGGTTTTTTTGTCTCATCTTTTTTAGTTTGTGGTTTTATTTTTTCAGTTTTTTTATCTAATTTTACCTCAGGCTTTTTCACGGTTTTTTCTATTTTAGGGGGAGTTTTTTCTGCTTCAATATTTTCCAAATTCAAACTACCCGGTTTTAAATAGTTTATAGTTGCTATTATTGCAGTTGTTACTCCGACAATGATGAAGAAACCAAATACTACATTTCTTACGCTTTTTTGGTCAACTTGTTGATTGTAAATTGAATAAAATACGTCTGTAAAAAGTTTACCGAAAAATTTTGTTAAAGTTGATCCCAGTTCTGGGAAAATATTTAGAGTATTTACTGCACCTCTTCCAAAATTTCTCCATAAACTGCTAAAACCTAGATTAATTTTTCTTGAAGTATCATGCTTATAATTCTCCACTCTTCTGAAAAATTTATTTTTATCTTTAATTTTTTCTTCTTTATAATCCGCTAAATTAGATTTAAATTTTGAAATTGGTTTTGAAAAATTCTCCTTGAAAAAACTAGTATTGAATTCTTTAGGTATGACTATTTTATTTTTTTTTAGTATTAGTTCTATTTGACCTGTTGTAAGGTTTTTTCTTCTCTTTATATATTCCTGAATTTCTCTAACATTATATATGTAAGCTAATTCAATAAGCTTATCTCTGTATGTTAATTTTTTTTTCATAATCTATATGGCCTCAACTGAATTTACTTCTTTAACATAATGTTTTAAAAGATTCTGAACACCTTGTTTTAGTGTCATTGTGGAACTAGGGCAGCCCGAACAACTTCCTCGTAACTCTACTTTTACAACTCCATTTTCAAAAGATTTGAATTTGATGTCTCCACCATCTTTTGCAACTGCTGGCCTAATTTTAGTATCCAACACTTCTATTATTTTCTCGACAGTTTCATTTGCACTAGTTTTTTTCTTTAATTGTCTCTCAATTTTTAAAATAGGTTCTTTGTTGTTCTCAAAATAGTGATTAAGGTGTGAAATAACCATTGGTTTCAACTCATCCCAAGAAATTTCATCTGTTTTTTTTACTGAAATAAAATTTGTTGACAAAAGAACCAGTTCTACTCCTTTAAAATTCAATAGTTCTTTAATGAAATCATTTGATAGCTTTGATGACTTATTTTTTTGAAATTCTTCACTACCTATTGCTGAAATTACATTTTCAGAAATAAATTTAATTGAATTTGGATTTGGAGTTGGCTCAGTTTGTATCATAAGAAATTTATATTATATCAGTCCCACTTTTTCACGTATATTTTTTAGGTTTTCCTCAGCAATAAAGTTGGCTTTTTCCTTGCCTTTTTTTAGGATTTGTTCGAGATGAGCCTTGTCATCTAGTAGTTTTTTTATTTCTATACCCACAGGAGTTATCTCACTAATTAAAAGCTCAGCTAAATTATTTTTTAAAAAAGAATATTCCTTTCCTGACATTTCATTCAAAACTTTTTCCAAACTCACTTTTGATACTTCAGAATAAATATTTAATAAATTTAAAGCCTCAGGTTTTTTTTCTAATACTTTTATGTTATCTGGTATTTGTTCAGAGTCTGATTTAGCTTTTTTTATCTTTTTATTTATTTCATCTGCATCATCTTTCAAATTTATTCTCGAGTAATCCGACTCTTCTGACTTACTCATTTTTCTTGTTCCATCCCTTAGGCTCATAATCCTTGAAACTTTTTTTGAAATTAATGGTTCGGGCAATGGGAAAAAGTCCTTACAGTTAAAATCATTATTAAATTTTAGTGCAATATCTCTCGATAATTCTAGGTGTTGTTTTTGGTCTGCACCAACCGGAACATGTGTTGCTTTGTAAAGAAGAATGTCTGCAGCCATTAGATTTGGATAAATGTATAAACCAACACTGGCATTTTCTTTGTCTGAGCCAGCTTTATCCTTGAATTGTGTCATTCGATTTAGCCATCCAATTCTAGAAACACAATTCAAAATCCATGCTAATTCTGTGTGTCCAGAAACTGCGGATTGATTAAATATTATGCTTTTATTGGGATCTAAACCAGTTGCCAAAAAACCAGCAACTGTCTCTAAAACATTGTTTTTTAATTCATCTGGTTTTTGATACGTTGTGATGGCATGCAAATCAACAACAGAATAAATGCAATTCATTTCTTTCTGAAGAGAAACAAAATTTTTCAATGCACCAAGATAATTGCCTAAATGCAAATTTCCTGTTGGCTGAACCCCAGAAAAGACTAATTTTTTTTTACTCATTTAATTTATTCTATAATTTTTAATTTTAAGCAATCCTAATAAGTAACAAGATAACAAATAAACAATTCCCACGAAACCTACAATAATAATTAAATATATTGACTTATAAGTGTACATATAATCAAGATATTTTGAGAACTTATCTAATATAAAAACAAGCATTATAACCATGAAAACTGAAGATATAATAATCTTTAAAATGTTTTTAAATAACTTGTATCGTAAAAGTAAATAATTTTTTTTATTTAAAAAATATAAAAAGATTAACACTCCTATCCATGTTGATATAGATGTGGCTATTGGAATGACAAAAAACCCTATAACATTAAAAAAGCTAATACTGATCACGACGTTTAAAAAAACAATAAATACAGATATATAAAATGGTGTTTTGGTATCGTTTCTTGCAAAGAAAAAATTAGCTAGCACTTTTACTAAAGAAAATGCAATTACTCCGTAACCAAAAAACATTAATGCATCTGAGGTTATTTCCACATCCTCACTTGTAAAAGAGCCGTACCCAAATAGCCCATTAACTATTTCGTCAGATGCAATTACTAAACCTAAACATGCTGGTATTGAGAGCAATAAAGATAACTGTATTGAATTATTTTGAATTTTTGAAATTTTATCATAATTTTTTAATTGAAACGCTTTGGATAACACTGGTAGTGAAACCGTGCCCACAGCTATTCCAGCAATAGCTAGGTTAATTTGGTAAACTCTTTCAGCATAGTATAAATATGAAACAGCTCCAGGCTGAAAAGAAGCTATTATCGTACCTACTAAAATATTTATCTGTGTGACGCCTGAGGAAAAAATACTTGGTAATAACTTTTTAAAAAAAAATTTTACTCTATTCGAAATTCTAAATCTTAATTTAATTTTTGGTTTATAAAATTTTAAAGTAAAGATTATGAGAAATATTAATTGTATTATTCCAGCTATCGTTACTCCAAAAGAAAGTTGTTTAGCAATATTAAAACTCTGCAAATAAGATATTAAAATAGTTATTATTAAAATTATATTTAAAATTATCGGGGCCGCGGCCGCTACTGCAAATTTGTTGTTTGAGTTTAATATGCCCGAAAAAAAAGATGACAAACTTACAAATAATAAGAAAGGGAATGTAATTCTTGTAAATTCGACAGCAAGATTAAACTTAACATCATCTGAAATAAATCCGGGTGCAATTAGATAAACTAAGTTAGGAGTGAATATTTCTGCTATAGTTACTATAAAAAGCAAAATGAGAAAAAGAAGGCTTAAAACATCATCAGCAAAAGTTTTACCTATTTTATTATTTTTTAATTTTGCTGAAGAATAATTGGGTATGAAAGCTGCGTTGAAAGTACCCTCAGCAAATAAACGTCTAAACGTATTAGGTAACCTGAAAGCTACAAAAAAAGCATCAGCAAAAATTGAAGCTCCTAAAAAAATAGCTATCAATATGTCTCTGAGATAGCCCAAAATCCTGCTTATTATTGTAAAAAAACTAAATATTGAAGCTGAAGAAAGTAAGTTCATAGAAATCTAAATTAAGCCATAAATTTATAGTGAATTAAATTTCTTTATATTACATACTCATAAAATAAAATGCCAAAGAAAACAGA
>MDTE01046389.1_pt1 | contig 16263 bp, 10 predicted proteins | sample 811231 | NCBI WGS metagenome assembly MDTE01 (sample SAMN05326651, study PRJNA326480) | marine metagenome | isolation source: seawater | place: Indian Ocean: Red Sea | collected 2010
AGGTGAAGGGTGACTTCATCAGGGGACCCGGATTGCCGAAAAATACATCGATCGAAGCGGGGGGCTTTTGGCCGTGATGGCGATTCAACGCCGGTTTCGGATCAAAGGTGTCCATGGCGCTTGGCCCGCCCTCCATAAAGAGCCAAATCACTGACTTTGCCGTTGCGGCATGATGAGTGCGGGTATTGGCAAGAAGGTTTTGCCGATCAAGCAGATCGAGTAGGGCCACCGATGCAAATCCGCTGCCCGCCTTGCGGAGAAATTCACGACGGTTGGTGAACCGGTTGTCGACGAGACCGCAAGGAAAGGGAGTGGCGTTTCGGCGATGATTAGTCCACATAGATGAATTCATTGAGGGTGAAGAGAAGATGACAAAGATTCTCAAGCTCTGAATGCCTCAGAAAAACAATGGCTTCCTCGAGCTCGGTGTCCCCCGGGAGGCGGCTGAGAGCGATTTGATAGGCGTGTTTGACTTGCCTGGAATGATCGGGTCCAACATCCCTTCGAACCCGGGTGGCAAAGTCGCGAGCCCAGCCACGGATTTGCGGGTTGTTAAGGAGCGTGAGCGCTTGGGGGGCAACGGTCGTCACGTTTCGCCTTCCACAACTGGCATCGGCATTGGGCGCATCAAAGATCTCCATGACGGGGTTGGGAACGCTGCGTTTGCTGAAGGCATAGAGACTGCGTCTCCAACGGTCCGGTCCGTCCTCAAGGTTGGCGGGATAGGCGTCCTGGCTGCGAGTCGAGATAGCTGCCTTGGGAATCGGCGGCTTAAATGGAGGCCCATCCATGGCCAGATTCAGTTTTCCGGCAGCCAAGAGCATTGCGTCCCGAAGAATCTCTGCTTCGAGGCGGACGGGCCGGCCCTCCCGTCGTTGTGGCGCTTGGTAGCGTTGGCTCATGAGCACGAGTTTGTGAATGGGTTTGAGTCGCCATTCCGATTGGACCAGGGTCGCCGCCAGGGTTTCCAAAAGCTCTGGATGATCTGGTGAGGCGCCCCTCGTGCCAAAATCATTGGGCGTCGTGGAGAAACCTTGCCCGAAGTGATGTTGCCAGATCCGATTCACGGCGACCCGGGCAAGAAGTGCTCCGGCCCCCGATGGCACATCAGTCATCCATTCGGCGAGGGCGGCCCGCTGGTAAGTGGTCTTCGGGCGTATGAAGCCCTTGCGGTTGATTTGATCGTGTTGAAGGTCCGGCCAAAATGAACGACGGTAGTCATGCGGCGTTCGGGTGCCGGTCAGGATTTGGAGGAATCCCAAGCTAACCGGTTCTGATGGATTCATCACCTCTCCTCGTGAAAGGAGAAAAGAGGGAGCGACTTGGTGCTGTCGGTCGGTAACGACGAGGGCTTGCCCGATGGCTGACACAGGATTGTTGTCGCTTCGGATAGCGGATTGAAACTGGTGCCAGATTGACTGCTGGTCGGTCTCGAGCCATCGAAAGAGATCTTGGTCGTCGGGCCTTAATTGCTCTCCATACGCCTTGAAGAGTTTTACCGAGATTGGTACGAAGAAGTGCTCGGGTTGGCGAAGCCAGAATCTTTCTTCCTCGGTGAGGTTCAGTTGCTGCATTTTCCACTCGCGCCACCTCGCCGATTGCCTTTGTTTCCACTGGTCGAATTCACGGCGGGGTTTTGAGAGCGACACCGTGCGGCGTTCGCTGGTGACAAAGGCCGAGAGCATGCGGTAGTAGTCCCGTGTGGGAATGGGGTCGAATTTGTGGTCGTGACATCGAGCGCAGCCGACGGTCAGACCGAGAAAGGCCGAGCTGGTGGTGGAGAGCATGTCATCGAGTTGGTCGTAGCGAATCTTTTGTTTGTTTTCCTCTGTGTCTGCCGGGGTGGTCGTCCGCCATGGTCCGGCAGCCAGAAATCCCGTGGCGATCACGGCTTGGGGATCGGTGGGCGCATACTCGTCACCGGCAATCTGCCACTTCGCAAAGGTGTCGAAGGGGAGGTCTTGATTCAGCGCCCGAATCACCCAGTCGCGATACGGCCAGGCATGGGAGCGGTCGAGGTCGGATTCGTAGCCATCGCTGTCGGCGTAACGAGCCACATCGAGCCAGTGCCGCCCCCATCGTTCACCGTAGCGGGGGCTCGCGAGGAGTCGGTCGACGAGCCGCTCGTAGGCATTGGGCGCCGGATCTTCAACGAACCGTGTAATGTCCTCGGGACTGGGGGGCAGGCCGTGGAGTCCAAAGGTGATCCGGCGGATGAGCGATTCTCGGGGGGCTCGCCGCGGGGAGATTGCGTGCCCGAAATACCGGTCAATCGGATTGCCCCGTTGCGTGCCCAGGTTGGCCAGATCAAGAGGGCGAAAGGCCCAGTGTTGGCGGTCGGCCTTGGTGACGGCGAGTTCCCTAGGTCGGTGAAGGGGCAGGCTGGCTGCATCTAGCCGTTCGGGCCATTGCGCGCCCGTGTCGATCCACTCGCGAAGGATGGCCGTTTGCCCGGGATCGGGGCGCGGTCCGTTCGGGGGCATTCGGACGTTACGATCGGTCGACTCTAGCCGACGCATCATTTCGCTTTGTCCGCCATTTCCGGGAACGATCGCGGCTCGTTTTGATTCGCCGCCCTGAAAGGCTTTCTCCCGGGAATCCAGCCTGAGACCTCCTTTTCTTTTGGCGGCACTGTGACAGTCGAAACAGAACTCGCGGAGAATGGACTGAGCCTTCTGCGGGACGTCGTGCTCGCCTGATGGGGAGGCGGGAATGGCGTCAGGTGCCGCGATCGATGCGACAACGACGATCAAGAGAACGAGATCAGAGGCTGGTTGTCTCGATCTTTTGGATTGGAACAGGAGAGGGGTCATTGAGGTCGATGGAAACGATTGGGGCAGACTAGGGGGAAACATCATCGTCGTCAATGAGGCGCAAGGTCACCGTCACGGGAGTTCCCAGCGGAGGAATGGCAGCTTCGTTGGGGAACCAGATTTCATCGTTTTCGTTACCGGCCCGGGGGTTATTCACCAAGGCGTCTCGGTCCAATATGATGGCGACAATGGACTGGTCCGTGTTGGCGGTAAAATAGCCGTTGGTGATCCGGGCCCCGTTGTAAACCCATATCCCATGCGGGATCGGAACCTGGCTGTTTTCCAAGCGAATCCAGTCTTCGAGCCGAACTTGCTTCCATTGCTCCCCCTGCCGCCACTTGAGGAGGACATCGATGGGTTGTCCCTTGGGGCCTCGGCGTCGGGTTGACGGGAGGGGCAGGTCTTTCGGTCCCAGGAGGAGCATAGCGATGTGCACGTGAGATGGAGAGACCTCGGTTGAAAGCAGTGCTTCGTGGAGTTTTCCCTTTTGCCCTACAACCGCGTACTCGATGAGGACGTCTCTAAGGTTGACCTTCGTTGGAAAGCTTACCTCTCGTTTGGCTTTGTGGAAGGTGACGTTGCCGATTTGAAACCGTCCCTCTCCCAGGGGAGTTACCAGGTGTTTGATCCGCTCGGATGAGAATTCAGAGACTCCTTTGGACCCGTCGTCGGCTTGGGCCATTGACAGGGTCAGCCAGCAGACAACAGAGGCGATCCAGCGTGTCATAGGGCCAAGAGGTTAATCAATGGAGCGATCTTCGCAAGGTTGCTCGGCCAGACAATGAATTGGTGCCAAGGGGTTGAAGCACCGGGTTAAAGATGACCGAGTGAAAAACGGGTGGTTGGGGGCGAAGGCCAGGAAGAATCTGATGGTGAGTTGAGGGGCTTGGATTGGGCTGGTCACGAGTGAAGGATCCGCGTCGCCGGGATTGGAAGACAAATGGGTGTTCCTACTTTTGAAGATACTGGATGACCGCCTCGGTACGGTTATGGATTCCCAGTTTTCTGTAAATCCGCTTGAGGTGATTGCGGACCGTCCAGTTGCTGATCCGGAGGCGATGGGCAATTTCTTTATCGAGGTAACCAGCCGCCAAGTGTTCGAGAATCTCAAGTTCCCGACGGGTGAGAAGATTGAGGTTTGAGGAAAGCGGGGCATGTGCCATTTCGGTGAAGAGATGCTGGAAGTAGGTTTTGACCGTACTTGGAATAGTGGTGGCGAGGGCCGTCTTGTTCGCGGGGAAGGCAATCGGCTCAAGGAGAGCAGAGGGAGGACGGCGGCGAAGATAATAACCACGGTTCACCCCGGTGACCGAACGAAAAATCTGGTTGCTGTCCTCGTAAAGACCATAGCCGAGGATCGCCGGCGGGGGGCGGTTGCTCGTTCCTAGCCGCGTTCGGGTTAACGTTGTGAGGTCAAATGACTGCCGGTTGAGAAGTACCAAGTCACAGCGGTTGTTCTTGAGGTGTTCTTGGGCCTCTTCAGGGGTTTCGAGCACCGAGACTCGGAAGCCCCGATTCTGAGTAAGCCAATAAGCAATGGTATTTCGAATCTCTTCGCGGGGTTCGATCACCGCAACCGTCCTGGCCTTCGCCTCCCATCTCCTTCGCCGAGGGAGTTCTTTTTCAACTAAGGTGAGCATGGTGGAGTAGGTGCAGGAGAGGGGGTCGACTGACCAGAAGATTGCCATTGTGAATTCGCGAGAAAAGCGCCGGCAGGCGGAATGCCAACCCTCGTTTTCGATCACTTGAAGAAGTTGGTTTCCGAAGGTGACGTCTGAATCGATTGTTTTGGATTGGGTGGGGAAATAGTCGTTGAGACCAGCGCGCTCGATTTTGACGGACCATTGTTCGCTGGACGGAAGGCCTGCGTGATCAAGGTAGTTTCTCCTGGAAAGGCGTGGCTTCCAGTAGCTCTGGGTATGGGTGCCGTCGGGGTGTCCGAGGGAAGGTTGGCGAGGTGAGGATAAAGGGTGTGGCAACTGGTTGAGTAGTTCGTCCGCTGCGCTCCAGCCTCCCGATGAAATGGCCTGATAAATCTGGGCGGCCCTCTTGGTCGCCATGCCACGCGAGGTCGTTGCCAGAGGGATGGAACGGCGGATACCTTGGTGCTGGATCTTGATGGACCAGTTCTTGACGTGCCGAGTCTTGCCATTCCGTCGATAGCTGGCCTGGTAGATTCGGTGCTCCCAGTAGCGAGCTGAGGTTTTGGATGCCGGGCGGTACATTCGAATTCGTTTCAGCCGAGGCCAATCATTGCTTGGACGGTGCTTTGACAGTGATGGAGACCTTATGGAGAGGGGGGGAATCTTGCAAGGGCTCAAAGAGTGCCCCTTTTCCCAAGGTTGATTCTCAGACGGGCGACCCATTGCAATGCGCTTTAGGCTCGAGGGCCCCTGATTTTTGCCTGTAAGGAGGTGACAGGGATGAGATCTTGAAAACCATGTTTCCAATCTGTCACGTGGTTGCCGTAACGTTGCAACCCCTTTCCAGTTAACTCCGAGAGTGTGGGCAACGGTTGTGGTTGCAGTTCTGGGAGCCGATGACCGCCGGGATCGGAGCGAAAGGTAGCCACATCTGGTTATTGGGGGCACGGGAACATATTAGTATAAAAAGGGTGCCAAGTCGGACATCGATCAAAGCGTGTTGTTTTTCGCCGGACCTAAGAAAATGAAATTGGTTTTTCTCTCATCGGATCAATCGAACAAGGATGGTCAACCCCGCGGGTTTACCCTCATCGAGTTGCTGGTCGTGATCGCCATCATCGCCATCCTGGCTGGGATGTTGTTGCCGGCGTTATCCCAGGCGAAGGAAAAGGGGAAGAGCGCTCGGTGTATGAGCAATCTCAAACAAATCAGTTTGGCAACAACCATGTATGCCGATGACAATGATGATGAGTACTTTAATCTGGGAGGGAGTATTCCCAATCACGGGATGTGGTTCAATGGCCCAGACTCGAACGTGCCTTTGGAGAAAGACGACTCCTTGGCTTATTGGGCGATCGGCTACCAAGATTATTTTGGGCGGTCCCGCGAGTTGTTTAACTGTCCCAGTGCCAAGGTGGTTGACGAATGGCGCGAGAATGGGTTGCGTTATCCCCATAGTTTTTGGCTAAACTCCACATACGGAATCAATGGAATGTTGACGACAGGGGGGCGGCCCAAATTGTCCCGATTTCAAAGTCCTAATACAACGATTCTTGCCCAGGATGCTGCCGAGCAAAAAATGGATGGTGGATCGAGTGATACCCTGGGGCTTTTTCCGGGAAGTAAGGAGATCCTGACCCAATGGCGGTTTTCGCTCGCTGGGTTGTATCCGGAGCGGAAGATGTGGAAGGAGTGGTATCGGCACAATAACATTTGTAATACCCTCTGGTTGCCGGGGCATGTTTCGACGATCAAATTCAACGGGTTTGACCAAGGTGTCGATTATCGCTGGTATACTGGTGAAACACCTGTCAGTCAGCCCTAGCAGGGTGCGGCAGTTTGAGTGATAACAGGACTGTTTTTTGGTGGCCCATTGCCTGGAGATTAGGGCCGAACATCTAATAAGGTGGTATGAAGAGACTTCATGATTTGATAGGGAGTGTGTTTGTGGTTCTCCTTTTTGGAGGATGCGGAAGCGGTGTCTACAAAGGGCCTGTTGCTCTCGAGGAGGATCAACTCCCCACTGTCATTCGGGAGGCTTTTGCGGCGGCGCCCCAGCAAACCCGTGAAATTGCCGAAAAGGCAGTGTTGCTGTTTGAAGAAGAAAAATTTCCCGAATCGATTGCAGAATTCCGAAGGATCTGCGCGCTCCGTGAGATTACCGATGAGCGACGAGAGATTGCCAGTCGCTGCCTGATTACGTTAACCGCCAAGATTCAAGAAGCGGCTGATATGGAAAGCGACACCAGCGCCGAGAAGTATATCCGATACAATCAAGTGACCAAATAGAACCAAGCACGAGTATGGGACGACAAAGTGATCTGAAGCGAGCGATGATCGCGGTATCTTCACTTGCTTTGATGGTGCGAATACGCTGACGCATCTGGGTGCGGGAGAGGGGGGGCGTCCGGACACCTGTCATCGAGTGGCTTGGGTGACCGACGAAGAGGCGTTCCGGGTCCGGAAATACGTCGACGGTCGCTTGGTGGGAGCTGGTAGTGTGACGGATCTCGATTTCGAGGAGGGTCGTTTGACGGTCGACAGCTCGTCTCTCTTGGTCAGTGACGATTCGGATGCCGATTTGGCTCGGACTGAGTCGGGTTTTGTCACCAGCATTCAGTTCCGTGCTGAGGCTTTGTCAAACGAGCAGATGATTGCCATTGGCGGCCCGTCTGCTGGGGGGATTCCCCAGGAACCGCCCGCCGTCCCGAGTTTTATCGTGGAGTGGTTTCCCCGCGGCGATGTGGCGCCGCTTGATACCTCGTTGGGGGCTCCGACCAACGAAACCATCATTCTTGATTTGGGCAATCCAGCCGGTGCTAAGAATCTAGTCATCAACTTCAGGATGTTTGACATGGGCAACGACTGGTGGTGCGCGATCGGCAATGTCACCGTGAACGCAGGGGCTAAACCGCCCACGGTGACTAGCAGTCCGTCGAGCCAATCGGTTGCCGAGGGGGGCTCGGTGACATTTGAGGCGGGCGACTCTGACCTGGACGGGGTGACCGAATGGGCGGGTAGGAGCTTTGCTACGTTGGATTGGTGGAATTTGGTAGCGGGCAAAAGCCGTGATGAATTCACCAAGGCGACCGGGGCGGTTGCGCTCGCTGATGGCGACGAATGGGATGATCAACCGCGTGCGGATGGTCTCATGGATACCTGGTTGAGTACACCCGTCATTCCGGTGGCCGGTGTCGCCCCGATTCGATCGTGCTGCGGTTTGATTCGAGTTGGCGTCAGGAGGATACCCGGAGCGCCTCGGTTTTGGTGTCCTTCGACGTTGGTGAGCCGATGGAGGTTCTGGTGTTCGACTTGGATTCGGGCTCCGGGAACTTCAAAAATCACGCTCCCAACGATACGGTGGTGGCGCCCTTGCAGAATCCTGAAGGGGCAGAAGCCGTGGTGCTCACTTTCGGTTATCTGGATGCCGGAAACAATTGGTGGTGGGCCATCGACAATATCCGGCTGACCTCTGCGGTCTTACCGTCGGCCGCACCCCTGATCGTGCTGCCTCTCATCCCCGGACAAGAACCGCCGCAGATCAATGCCTTCTCCGTCAATGAGGATGGCTCGATCACCATTGAGTATCGCGCTACCCTTCAAGGTTCGGAAACGGTTGGGGGGCCTTATCAGGCGGTTAACGGAGCGAGTTCGCCCTTCACGGTGAATCCGGGTGCGGGTCCCGCCATTCGGTTCTACATCGCTCGTTAGGACCTTTTGGAAAGCCTTCTGGTTGAGTAGGGCTGTCGCCGATGCGACAGCCCTCTCTTTTTTCCCGTGGTTGCTTGCCCCTGGAGCTTGGCACGAGGAATCCAAGGGGATAGGCTCCCGCCGTCCCAGAGATCAGCGAACAACAAGAGATGGAGGCCCGTCAGCCTGAAATGTGTCGAGTGATTGATTCCCTTTTTCTTCTAGCAGAGATCAGGGGTTGGAACCTCGTGTTCGGGACTTGTTTCGCCTTGCTGCTGCCCTTTATGGCACTTGGGGAAATGGTAATTGCCGTGACCGAGACCGAGGAGGGGATTCAAGTGGACGGGCGGGGAAGGGTTAACACCAGCGGCTTGGGCTTCTTCTTTGATGATTTGGTATTCAACAGTGATTTTGGTTTTCATCCCGGTTCTGGGATGGTGAGGGTAGGCGATCCTCGGAGCGTTCCGGCCCGGTTGTTTCGAGGCATTGAAGGTCCCACTCAGTTTGGATTGAACGAGGTGGGTCTTGAAGTGTATGGGGGAGGTGATGTTTTTGGAGTGTTACCAAAGCGACGCCTGCTGGTGTTGCCCCGGGGTTATCTTTCGGGAAGCGAGTTGTCGGGATTCGCCCGTTACCCCGGGATCGGCCTGCACGATCTTGGTTTGGAGGAGGGAGTCTATGTCTGGCAGTGGGGGGGGCGGGAACGGCGGGATCGCGTCACCGTTCAGGTGGCGTCAGATTTGGCGCCGGTCTCTTACGACCGAACCTTGAATCTGTTGCAAAACGGCAGTTTTGAATCGGGGCAGCAATACTGGGCATCGCCGGGGGGCAGCGGGGTCGAGGGGCAATCCATTTGCCATGGAGAACGGTGTTGGAATCTCGAAACGGTTCCATTCGCCGAACAGGTCCTCAACCTGTATGCGGGGCATTACCGGTTGGTTTTTTCCCTTGCCGTTCCGACGGATTCTGCCGGGGGAACGGTTTCTCTCGTGATTGAGGAACAGGGTCTCTCTTTTCCGCCTGTGATCGAAACCCAGTATCACATCACCGATCAGAGCGACCCGGTTTCCTGGAAGTATCGAATCGCCGAGTTTGAGGTTCCGGAGAGAGTGGGGAAGTCGTTTGGGCAGTTTGTTCTACGCTTTGAAAAAGGGAAGAGCTCTGATACGAGAACCGAGAAGCCCGCGGTTGGCGTTCTTCTTGATGATGTTCAGCTGTATCGGACCTCCTCCCCATCGAATCCATTGCTTCGGTTCAGAGCGGTTTTGAGCCGTCCCAACCGGATTGAGATTCATGCTGGGCGACCCGGTCGGGTTTTCTTCGAAGTTTCGGAGGATCTTGAAGCCTGGAGCATTTTGGAAAAGCCTTTTCGAGTATTTGGATCACCTGTTGCGGTCTCTGATCCGGAAGAATCGGCTCCGAATGTGCGTTTCTATCGAGGGCGCTTTGACTCCCACCTCTTTCCAAGAACACCATTGGATCAGACGGAGGCGCCCGAGATGGTTTGGATTGAGCCGGGGACGTTTGAGCTGGGAAGCCCAGAGAGTGACCCGGACCGAGATCGCGATGAGGCACCGATCACGACCGTGACGCTCACCCAACGATACGGCATCGGGGTTCATGAGGTGACGCAGTCCGAGTACTTCAGCGTCATGGGATTGAACCCTTCCCGTTTCCGATTCGACTGGAGTCATCCGGTCACCAATGTGCGGTGGCAGCAGGCGATGGATTATTGTCGGAGACTGACCCATCGGGAACGTCAACTGGGGCGACTACCCGAAGGCTACCGTTACCGTTTGCCGACCGAGGCCCAATGGGACTATGCCTGCCAGTCAGGGCAAACGGCCCGTTATCACTACGGCGATGATCCCGCCTATGAGACGCTCGGCAAGTTCGCCTGGTATGAGGCGAATAGCGAGGGGGTGACCCATCCGGTCAAGACAAGGGAGGCGAATGCCTGGGGCATCCACGGCCTTTATGGGAATGTACACGAATGGTGCTTGGACCGCTATGGAGCCTATCCTGGCGGCCAGGTGATCGATCCAAGCGGCGCCCCCGGCAATGATGATACGAGCTTTCACGTGATCAGAGGAGGGAGTTGGATGGAGGCGGCGTCGAATTGTCGGCGATCGGACCGACACCGGGATTGGTTCGAGGTCTACAGTGGTAATCTTGGCTTTCGGGTCGCATTGGTCTCTGAAGATGGAACCCATTGATTGACTGCCGGATTCCCCGAGCAGGGTCCCAAGACGGCGATTGCGAGGGTTTTGAGGGCCAGGGTTTCACGAAAGGAAGAGACGGGATGAAGTCGGGCCTGGTGGTGGCGCGCCGGGGATTGTTGCCATTTCCCGTGAGGGTGCTACAAATGGGTTATGCTTGGAAAGCGACGGCCTGATTGGAATTACGCATTGAGTCTCTTGTCATCGGTTGCCTTGACGTTTTCGCTTGGCGCAGCGGTGCCGGACAAGGTCGTGGTGTTGACCTTTGACGATTCCATCAAGTCACACTATTCCGTCGTTGGTCCGATGCTCAAACAGTATGGCTTTGGAGCCACCTTCTTCGTGACCGAGGGTTTTGAGTTTGGGACGGACAAGGAGAAGTATATGACGTGGGAGGAGATTGCTTCGCTCCATCGGGATGGGTTTGAGATTGGCAATCATACTCGGGACCACATGGGGTTGACCGAGGGGAATCTGCCTCGGCTGACCGAACAGGTCGAGGCGATCAACCGACGATGTCAGGAATATGGAATCCCTCGGCCGACGTCGTTCGCCTATCCGGGGAATGCCATTTCCGACGGAGCCATCGAGGCCTTGGCCCGGTTGGGGTTTACATTCGCCCGTCGGGGAGGCGCCCCGGAGCACCCCTACGAATTGGGAAGGGGATTTGCTTATGAACCGGGGCTCGATCATCCATTGCTCATTCCCTCGGCCGGTGATTCGCGACCGCATTGGCGGCTCGAAGATTTTGTGACGGCGGTGGAACAGGCCAAGTTCGGACGAATTGCGGTAATTCAGTTTCATGGGGTGCCCGATCGTGCCCATGCCTGGGTTCATACCCCCAAGGAGCGGTTTGTGGAATACATGGACTATTTGGCGGCCAACCAGTTCAAGGTGATCGCCCTGCGGGATCTGAAGCATTATGTGGATCCCACCCTCGTTCCGAATCGGCATCACGAGGTGATCGAGGATCGACAGCGAAGCTTGCGCCGCGGCCAATCTCGCGATTCCTTTCGCCAGCCCAGGTCGTCGGATGAGCAAGCGTATTGGTTGCGAACGATGGTGGAAGAACACGGCTACAGTTCCTGGGAAGTGCGGGCTGCGACGGGATTGAGTGTCGAGGTGATCAGCCAGGAGTCCTCTCGCCTCGGCTTGAGCAAGGGGCGAACTCGGTCTTTTTCCGGGCGTCCTCTGACCCTTCGTCCCTACCCCGGCGGGCGCCATCCTCGGATTGGATTCCTGGATGGAGCCATGCGGCCGCAACGAGAGACCAAGTTTAGTTTGTTTGCTCCCTGGAAGGACGGGGGCTACGCGGTGGTTGATGTCCCGGAAGCGATTTGGGAAGGGACGGGAGAAGACCGACACCTACTCTATTTGGCGCACACCCATATCGATACCAAATGGTCCGAGGAAGGGATTGAATTAGAGCCGCTGGAATGGGAACGAGAGGGAGATTCAGTGCTGCGAATCGAGCGAGTGCTTCCGAATCAAGTCAGCTTTGGCGCTCGAATTCAAAGTGGTCCTTCGATGGTGGAAATGGAACTATGGTTGAAGAATGGAACGGAGACGACGTTGACCGGCCTTAATCTTCAGAACTGCGTGATGTTGCGCGAACTGAGGGGTTTCGCCGATCGAGATAATCGAAACAAAGTCTACTCGATTCCTTATGCCGCCTGTCGTAATGAAGAGGGGAACCGCTGGGTGATCACCGGGTGGCAAGGTTGCCGGAGACCCTGGGGGAATCGTCATTGCCCCTGTCTCCACGCGGATCCTCGTTTCCCCGATTGCCCCCCCGGGGTGACGGTTCGACTGAGAGGGATGGTTTCATTTTACGAAGGGACGGAGATCAAAGCGGAACTGCGGCGACTTGATCCCCTCTGGAGGGGTGAGTTCTAGAGCAAGAAGAGACGACGAAGCGCCTTGTTTTTTCTGGGGGAAATGGTTTTCTAGACGGCAAGGGGGAACCACCTTGGGGTGCCCCTTTCTCTGAGGGTTAAAATGCAAACATCAATGATTCGAACGGTTCAACTCTTGACAGCCATCAGTGCTGTCGGAGTGTTCCTCTCGCAGACGAGCAGGGGCGGGACCATCTCGCTTGGCGAGTCTCTCGACGAGTTTTCCTTATACGATTGTCAGCGCCGGCTCCGCTCATGGGACGATTATGCCGATGCCAAGGCCGTGGCCTTTGTTTTTGGTTCGACCGCATGCCCACTGGTCAATCTCTACCTTCCGACTCTGAAATCGCTTCATCAGGAGTATCAGGAGCGGGGTGTAGGGTTGGTCATGATCAATTCCGATCCGGGTGATTCGTTTAACCGGGTCGCGGGACATGCCTGGGAACATGAACTTCCTTTTGGTGTGCTGAAGGATTTCGACCAGACATTGGCTCGCCGGCTCGGGGCGAAACGAACCCCGGAAGTCTTTCTCTTTGATGAGACCCATCGCCTTGTCTACATGGGGCGGATCAACGATCAATACACGGTCACGCATCGACGCCCGAAGGTTGGGGATCATGATCTGAAGGTTGCTCTGGATCAGGTTTTGGCAGGGCAGTCGGTGACCCGTGCATCGACGACGGCGACGGGCTGTGTGATTGATTACGCCGAGAACCCGTATTCAAAGAGGGCGTTAACTTACGGCAAGGATATCGCGCCGCTGATGTCGCGGCGCTGTTTGGAGTGTCATCAAAAGGGGGGAGTCGGACAAATTGCCTTCACGGCTTATCCGCAGGTGAAGCGATTTGCCGAGACGATCCGTGAAGTGGTTGCCGAAGAACGAATGCCGCCGTGGCATGCTGATCCGCACTATGGCGATTTCCTCAACAACCGGTCGCTGTCCAAGGATGAGCGGAACCGGCTATTGGCCTGGATTGATGCGGGTTGTCCGGAAGGGGATTCGAATGATGCGGAGCTCGCGACGGTTGCTCAGGACGGGGAGTGGACGATCGGAACTCCAGACCTGGTTCTCGCCATGCCGCAAGAGGAGCGTGTTCCCGCCTCGGGGGTCGTGGACTACCAGTATTACACGGTGGATCCGGGGTTTGAAGAAGATGTCTGGGTTCAGTCTGCGGAAGCTCTTCCCGGTAACGCGGAAGTGGTTCACCATATCATCGCCTACATTGTGGCGCCGGGCAAACGGGTTTTCGATCGAGATGGTGAGACCTCGATTCTAGTGGGCTGGGCACCTGGGGACATGCCGTCTCGGTATCCTGAGGGAGTGGCTCGTCGGATTCCGGCCGGAGCGAAACTGCGATTTGAACTGCACTATACTCCCAACGGTCAGGAGACGGTTGATCGTTCCAAGATCGGAATTCGCTTTGCCAAGGAACGTCCAGAACGGGAGATCCATACCAATATCATGTGGCAACGGGAACTCAGTATTCCTCCGGGGGCGAGGTGGCATTCTCGAAAGGCGACCTACCGGTTTCGGGACGACGCTCGTATTCTTTCCTTGATGCCTCACATGCATCTCCGAGGGGTGGCCGCGCGATACATCTTGCGTGATCCGGACGGAAAAGAGGAAATGGTGCTTCAGGTGCCGAGTTACGATTTCAATTGGCAAAGTATCTATCGTTTTGAAGAGCCGCTTCTCGTGCGGAAAGGAAGCCGACTCACCGTTACCGGAGTCTGGGACAATTCAGCGGATAATCCGAATAATCCGGATCCAAAGCGGACGGTGTCGTGGGGGGAGCAAACCTTTGATGAGATGTTGAATGGTTGGGTGGACTTCGTCTACGAGCGACCAGATAACCCTCGAACCCTCGCCGCGACGAATCCCTAGCTCAATGTTGTCTTGGGGGCGAGAGGAGGCATCGACCCACGTGAGATCCTGCTGAGGGTGCGGCGGCTCAAACGGAGCGGGGAACCCACCGCCGTGGAGGCCGTGGGTTTTCGAGTGTTCCGGATTCAAAGGAGTGGTCGATCCCCATTGAATCCTCTGAACTAACGCCGGTTGGGTAGTGGGTCGTCTCGTTTGAAGTCGAGAATAATGCCGTTGGTCTGGGTATGGGTGAACCCATCGATGTGGGCGTCCATGAAGAGGGTGTTGGCGGAGCCCAGGGGATGTCGCTGACCGTGCCGGAATCCCAGGTTGTTGGTCTGGAGATTGACGATGGGAGGATGGTTCCGAACAAAAGCCAGATCTGAGACCAACAAGGTTTGGGTGGGATTGCGAACACTGCCGAGTTTTGCCGTGTCGGCGGAGGGGAATTGATTGCGTGTATTGGGGAAATTCTTCGAGGTGTATTGGTTCATCCCATAGCTAATTCGCCAAGGATTGCCTCCCTTCAACGGTTCCTTCAGTCGAATCGGGCATTGAGAGACCCCGTTGGTAAAGTTCTGCCCCTCTTGACCTGCGTCAAATTTGGCTCGCCCGTAGTAACTAAAGAGAAGGGCCTCGAAGTTATTGATATTGGCATTGTGGATATAGGTGTCTTTCCCGGCGCCCCAGGCGTAGGGGAGTTTGTCGTCGTTGTCATCGACATACATGAAGATTGCGATCCCCATCTGTTTGAGATTGCTTCGGCAGAGGGTGGTGTGGGCGCGGTCCTTGGCCTTGCTGAGCGCCGGGAGGAGCATGCCGGCTAGAATGGCGATAATCGCAATCACGACGAGGAGTTCAATGAGAGTGAATGCCAGACGGTTGCTTGTGACAGGTTTGCTTTTGGTGGCGGTCATCGAGTTTTTTTCGGTAACTGAATTAGTTGTTTGAAGTGGCTCGTCTTGCCTCAGCTTGCGGTTGAGATTTTCTGAGAACGTCTGTCTGCTCGTCGATAGGATACTGCACGGTTTGGCCGGAAGGCCAGCGAATCTCGACAGCAATGGGGGACGTTTTGGCCCCAAGAACCAAGGTGGAAGCGTGCTGGCTTGAATAACCGCTTCCGAGCGAGACCTCCATCCTGGGGCCGTATTTCGGCCCCGGATAAACGATGCGGGCGGAAGCGCCCACGGCGGCCAGGTTGTTCGGAGGCCCCTGGAGCGTGATTCGAATTCCCGTTCTCGGGGACTGGTTCTGGTAGAGTCGGCTTTGACCTGCATGCAAGGTGCTCACGAAATCGGGGCGACCATCATGATTGAAGTCGCAGGTCGCAACGCTTCGTCCTTGGCCCGGATGATTGAGTCCGCTTGTGAGCGGGGCGACCGGTGTGAACCGGCCCGTGCCGTCGCCACGGAGGAAGAGGAGTCCCCCTGCATCTTGTCGCCCAGAAATGGAGGAGGTGGAATGAAAGTTTTGGTGAATCACCAGATCGTGGGTGCCAGAGAGGTCGAAATCGGCCACGGCAATCCCGAAGACAGGGGCAAATTGAGCCTCGTTTGGGAGGGCCCGAAGCTCGAAGTGATCGCCACGGTTGAGCAGAATCACGGAACGAAAAAAACTGGCTTCAAGTGAGGCAAGTTTCAGTTGTCCTTTCACAAGAAGGTCCTGGATGGAGGCCGAGGCAAATCGAGCGAAGGAGGGGTAGGCTTGGTTGATCTCCGGAAACCGTTGGATCGTCCACCCCCGGTCCCGGACGGGAAGCCAGTGCTGTTTTGAGGCATGATAGTAGGCCTCAATCATGCGGCCTCCCGGTCGCTGGATCTCTTCGTAATAGAGTCGGCGCCTACTCGATTCGGGGGTGTCGCGCCAATTGTCGCCCCAGTTTCCGGCGACCAAATCCAGTCTTCCATCGCCGTCAAAGTCTCCCGTCGAGACGCTATTCCACCAGCCGGCAAGATCGTCAAGCCGGGTCTCCGAGGAACCTTGACGCAGTGGTGGGGTCCCCTTGATCACCGGGTTCCATCGCTTCAGGGTCCCCTCTTGGTTTCGGAAGATCACCAGGGGCATCCAATGTCCCGCCACAATCAGTTCGGGAAATCGATCGTGGTTCAACCGGGCAAAGGTGGCCGATCGCACGAGGCC
>MDTE01185848.1_pt1 | contig 16263 bp, 11 predicted proteins | sample 811231 | NCBI WGS metagenome assembly MDTE01 (sample SAMN05326651, study PRJNA326480) | marine metagenome | isolation source: seawater | place: Indian Ocean: Red Sea | collected 2010
TCAATTTCCTGCTGTACTGATTCTCTTACAGATTCAACATTATTAGGACCAACGGATGTATATACTAATGCCCATTCTTCATTCTGATTTTGTCCTTCATCATCTTCATCATGAGCATCAATCATTATACCAAAATTTGTACTCACTCCAGGTGCCCCTGACTTTAATACGGCATCATAAACTTCTTCATATTGATCACGGGGAACAATACAGTACAATCCAATTAAATTTTCGAGAAATGTAGTTTTAAGTGCTTTTGATTTTCCATCTGCTGAGAGCGATCTCCAATCCTTTCCGCCTTTAAGCTCGTCAATTGCAGATATAATTTGCTCCATGTTGGCTCCATGTGCAGAGGACGATATCGTGCTACTTACATTAATTAAACCACTCGCAACAGGAATAGAGTACATAAAACCTCTGCCTGGTTCAGTAATTCTTCCAGCACGGGCCATCTCAGCAAAAACATCATCTGCGTCAGATTTATCGACAACACACCAAACAAATTCCTTTTCTGGGCCTTTTGTAATTCTAAGGAGAGGAATCTTATCTCTGATACCTCCACCCTCCCCGAAAGTTACGGTCGGACCGGGAGCCCCGTTTTGGAGTGCTGCTTGAGCAATATCATCAGCAATTCCTTTTTCACAAATACAACAAATTGCCTCCATATCACCAGAACTGGAAATATTAGTTTCACCGAATTCGTCTTTTGGTAAATTTGATGGAAAACGAGACGATGCAATAGCTTCATCACAATTAATCGTAAAAACCGCACCCGCTCCAACCTTAGAAAGGTCTCCGGCTTTAACTGCAGCATCAACTACTGCTTCAATCGAGTCATTGCCAACAAGCACCTGAATAAGTAATTGCTCTGGGGCTGGGGGAGGGAACATTTTTTGTAAAAACCCCCCCTCAGTTAAAATTGAACCCCGAGCAGAGATTTGAAAAATTCCGTTGGCACCTGCATCCCTCACTGCATTGGTTACTTTTACCAAAGATTCCTTGGATAAAATTAAATTTATAAGAGAAACAGATTTAGATTTTATTGTCGTAGTCATATTATGCAGCCTCCGTTTCAATTTTAGTTTCCTCAGTTCTACTAGGCTTCTTTTTCACTAGTAAACCAACGGTTAATACAGTGATAATTGGTCCAACGGAGGCAAGCGACAAGACCCCGAAACCATCAATGGCACCTGTTTTTGCCCCGATCCCAAGCCCCATTGCCAACACTAGGGGAACAGTGATTGGTCCCGTTGTAACACCTGCACTGTCCCACCCAAAATTGACAAAGTCTTCACTTGAAATAAAAGTCAGTATCAGGAGCATAGTGTAGGGCGGAATTAACAAATACCATAGTTCCAAGTTAAAGGCTATTTTTGCAACTCCAGTAGCAATCCCTAAGGCAACTCCCGTTGCAACTGCCTGCATTAGTAGATTTTTCTTAAATGCTCCCACAGTTATTTTTTCAACGGTTGCACCCAATGCATTTAAAGCGGGTTCCGCCAATGTGGCTCCATATCCAAGAATAAATCCGAAAAGGATTGCTAGGCATTTTCCAACAGTTGATGATTTAAAGATAGGCTCGACGAAACCTTCACTTTCCCATGGTTGAATGGAAGCAAAACTTGAAACAACATTTCCTCCCAACTGTTCTCCAAGTGGAGTAAGACCCAGTGATATGCCCAAATTGAACAGGCACATCCCGACAACTGCACAGGCAATACCTATTCCTAGCTCCAAGCCGTGCTTGGGGGACTGCCGAAGCCCAACTGTAAGAACGAGTAATAGAATGATACAAAGTGGCATAATAGCCCATATGGCCCCTTCTAAAGCACCTCTGTCTTGATCAGGTCCATCGAGAATACCATTTGTTTTGGTGTAATCGATAACACCATCTCCTGTGATACTGTAGAAGTCTTCCCCGGGATCAAGAATACCGTTTCCATTCTTATCTTCTTCAGGTTTGAAGGTGTTGGGAAAGAAATCAAATTTATTTGTGAAGGCTTTAATAATTTCAGTTTCTTGATTCCAAACCTCGTCTGGGGCTTTGAAGCCTTCTCTCACGACATATGTTTTTGCACCCTGAACCTCAACATTCTCACGCGGTGAATCTTTGTCTTGGTTCGAAAGAGCGGATGGAACAATTTTTCCTTCTGTAATCCTAGTTTTTAGTACATACCCTTCGGGTAGCTTTTGGTTATTCTTAAGATAATCATCAACTGCTTTTCGCTCATCCGATGATAATGACCAGAATAATTGACTTTCATCCATTCCACCGGCTGCTTGCAATCGGCTTTCAGCAACCAAGTCGCCAAATTTCTGGAAGTCCTCGGGGTAATTGGTGCCGTAGTCACCAGCGTTTACATGCCATTCTGCTTTCGATAATGTGGCTTTATAATACTTGTCACCGTTAAATAACCACAAAGCGTAACACATTACAGCCAAGATAGGAAAAAGAGAAGCGAGGGTCACAACACCAAAACCTGTATTGCTTGAACCGCCTGTTGATACAATCCGACACACACCAATTCCAAGTGCTAAAACGAGTGGAACCGTGACTGGTCCGGTAGTAACCGCACCGCAATCCCATGCAAGACCTAGCACATGCTTTAACCGGTCATCAGAAAATTGCATGTATAAGGTCAGGCAAGATAAAACAATGACTCCGATGTAAATAAAAGGCTTTAAAGACCAACCCTTATAAAACCTTAAAACACCCAAAAGAACTGCTATTCCAACGCCTACCCCGACACAATTGACAAGCATACCTGCTCCAGTATTTAAGATTGTCCAAAGCAAGGGTGCTGCTGTAGGGTCAACCCCTGCACCCGCTGCCCGAAGAACACCGATTGCAGGTTCGGCAAATGTAGCAAAAGCTCCTAGAACAAATCCGAAGGCAAGACTCGTGGGAAGACATGGTAAACCAAGAATCTTTTTACGAGGTAATGATGAACCTAGTTCCTCTCCGAGAGGCATCAAACCCAACCGCAATCCCTCCATAAAGAATGCAAGTCCAATAATCACAATAATGATTCCTACAGCGATCATTAATGAGTAGACTATGGGTAATCCAAGTACGAGGACTTGAAAAACAATCAAATATAAAATAATAAACCAAACGCATTGGATTTGCTCTACTACTTTGTCCTTTGCAAAGGATAACAGTATAGAAATTGTCTGCATGGGAGATAGCTTTAATGCTTTCCCGTCTGTTTTCTGTTCGTTTGTCATAATTCTAATTGTATTAATAGCTCCAAATGGAGTTTCCTAAAGTCAAAGAGAGTTTGTTAGTTCCTGAAACAAGCTCTACTGGAACACTCCAAGTAACACCCACTTTCCCCAGAGATGCCGAACCTACCACATAATATAGTGACTTGTCCAAATTTTGAATCGTTGCAGATCCATTAATGTCTGTTCGAATCCTAACACCATTACCTTTGGCCACCTGATCCATCAACAAATCTCTAATGTTTTTAAGAACATTAGGATAGAGAAAAGGGTTTTTTCGTGATCTCGCCCACAATTCTCCATAGGAACTAACTTGTGGAAAATTACTAAGAAGAATTCCATTTTCCAAAAGTAGATTATTAAGATCCTGCTTAATAATAAAAAATTCAGTATAGAATGCTTCCTTACTTTTTCCATTTAATGTTGTAACGACAGCATCAAAACTGAGAGTGCAATTAGACTTCAATGAAAAACCTATTTCCTGAGGTGGGATATCTTTCAAAATTGATAATGTATCATTATCTTCAATATCAGTCGCAGAAGGTGGAATCGTGATTTCATCCTCTTCTTTTCCAAGGGTGGAAAACTTGTTGGTAATAAGTTCGTTTTGAGCTTTTAAATATGTGACTTCTTTTGAGTTCCTATCAAAATTTTGTTTCAAATCTTGGATTGCACTTCCCAATTCACTCTCAGCAACTAAATTCGGCGGGCTACTTACAGTGTCTGACTTATCTGAAATGTTTCTTAATTGTTTTTGTAAATCTTCAATTTGTCTTAGTAGTGATGCATTCTCTAATTCCAATAATGAAATTCTTTGATCCTTTTCAGAGGTAAGCTTTCTAATCTTTTCTAAACCTTGTTGATGTGAAAGGCTCGAATCCTCAAGTTCACGCAATGTTTCTTCCATAGGTGAGCCGACAGTTGGCTCGATTACTGCGGTATCTTTAACACCAGGTGCATATACCTGTTTATTTCCAGAAGGTGTTTTGTCAGTTAGAGATATATCAGAAGAAAAATTACTATCTGCATTGAGAAAAGCACTAAGTTCAGTTGAATGTTGTGATTCTATTAATGAATCAAATTCATTAGTGTTTGATTGATTACCATCTGAATTGATATTTGATTCGGAATCACTATCCGAATCGACTCCGCATGAAGTATGTATAAAAGACCAGATAACTATCGCTAGTAATCGATGTAAAGGTAGATTCATCGGTATCCTGTACAAAAATTATTGATTTATTAAATGGCAAGCACAAACAAATGCTTGAATCTTTGAGTTTACTTTTATTAAGAAGAGGTATTACTTGAATTTTTTATGCCCCACCCCATTCCCGGCAGATTAGATTTAATCGAAGCTGAGAACCAATTTCTCAAGCAAACTATCTTCACATTGCGAGAGGAACTTGAGAAAATTCAGTCTGATCATGACTCAGCTACACAAATCCTATCCAATCATTATGAAAAGGATAAGCTACAGGCACAAGAGTCCATTAATGCTCTAAGGGAAACTCTTGATTCCAAGAATGAAGAATTTAATCAGGAGAAACAAACTTTACTTCGTAATGCGGATAATTCACAAAAGCAGTCAAAAGCGATAATTCATCAGTTAAGACAGGAGCTTGAGAAAAAGGATTCTGAGTACGATGAAATTGCACAACTGAAATCAAGGGAATCTCAAAAAGAAGTTGAAGATTTAAGAAAAAGTATATCCAACCTCCGAGAACAGCTTGAGTTTTCCCAGAACGAAAAATCTGAGCTAGAGCAAAACATAAAAAAGGATTTCCATACTGAGATTACTCAGTTGCGGAAATCTTCTACAAAACTGCGTGAAAAAATTGAACAATTAAATTCCCAAAAGGAAGATCAATTACAAAAGGTTAATTCTTCAAACCAGCAGGAACTCTCTTCTCTAAGAGATACTATTACTGAATTAAGATTGGAGCTGGAAAACGCCGAAAATCAAAAAAACTTGGCAATTCAAAAAGCAATTTCATCAAGTGCGGGAGAAATAAAACAACTTCAATCTGCAGTCAGTAAATCTCGAGAAAATATTGGGTTAATTAAGGCCAGAGAAGAAGAGAAAATCCAAAAAGTTGAAAGATTCGCACGGGTAGAAATTGAAGAACTAAAGAAAAACATAGAGTCCCTCCGTGAAGAGTTGGATCAGGCAGATGATAGTAAACAAACAGCTGTTCAAAATGCTCGTCTCGAAAGTTCCAATGAAATTAAGAGCTTAAAAAATTCACTTTTACAGACCAGAGAAAAACTTGAACAGGCCAAGGAAAGCGAATCTGATGCCGTGCAAAAGGCTATCTCAAGTTCATCAGCAGAAATCCAAAATCTAAAAAACAGCACCACGGAATTAAGGAACCTTCTTGAAAAAGCTAAGGTAGAAAAAGAAGAGGATATTCAATCTGTCAGATCCTCAGTTCAAAATGAAATAACACAGCTTAAGGAAACAATTTCATCTCTTAGAATAAAGATTGAGGATATCAGATCCAGACATGAGGATGTATTACAAAAAACTAGGGCATCATACGAAATAGAGACGAAATTATTTAAGCAAAACATTTCAGAACTTAGGGAAGAGCTCGATCAAGCCAAGGCAAGCAAAGAAGAGGCAATTCAAAGAACTGCTTCAAGATATCAAAATGAAATCCAGCAGTTAAAAAATTCATCAAGCTTATTGCGAGACCGTATGGAAACCATGCAAGCTAAAGCTGAGGATAAAGTTCAAAAGGCTATTTCCGATGGAAACCAAAGACATGAACAATTAAAATCTGCAATTTCAGACCTAAGAACTAACTTGGAAGAAAAAGATATGGAAAGGGAAATGGCTGTTGAAAAAGTTACATCCCATTACAATCAGGAAATTGTTCAGCTTAAAAAGACTCTCTCTTCGGTCCGTGAAAGATTTGATGTCGAAAGAGTAAATGCAGAAGAAAAGGTTCAGAAAGTTGAAGCTATAACACAAACAGAGATTTTTTCCCTTAAGAAAACCATTTCTCAATTAAGAGAAGAATTAGAGCAAGTCGGCATTGAGCAAGAGGAAAAAATCCAAAATGCAGTTTCAGGATCACAAATTGAGATCGGACAGTTAAAAACAATTATTGCGTCTCTTCGAGACAGGTTGGATTCGGCCAAAAATAGTGCTGAAGAAAAGGCTCAAAAAGCTACAGTAATAAAAGAAAATGAAATTAAATCTCTCAAGAAAACGATTGAGAACTTGCGCACAGAATTGGACAAAGCCGAAATAGTCAAAGATAATCTTCAAAGTAAAGTCTCCACACAATTTTCTCAGGAAATAAAGTCTCTCCAGTCCTCTTTGGTTGAGGCAAGGGACAAATGTGAAAGATTGGTTTCTGAAAGAGACTCCATTGCCCAGTCCATTAAGGCCAAAACTCAAAAAGAAATTTCCATTCTTAAAAATAGTGTATCAGAAATTCGTGGAAAACTTGATCAAGCTAATGACATTAAGTCCGAAGCGGTTCAGATGGCAGTTTCCAAAATGCATTCTGAAAATGAGAGTCTCAAGTCTACCATTTTGGGGCTACGGGAAAAAATTGAGCAAGCTAAATTTCAGGCAGATGAAGATGTCCAACGTGCAAAATCTTTGTCATCAAAAGAAGTTTCTTCACTCAGGCAAACAGTGGCAACCCTACGCGAACAAATTGATCACATAGAGAATTCCAGGCAGGACGAACTGCAAAGCAATCTTTCGTCACAAAATAATGAAATTAACCATTTTAAAACGACGGTAAGTGCTTTAAGAAATGAATTGGACGATAAAGACAAGATTCACGAACAAAGCTTTCAAAAAGAAAAACTTCTAAGTACCAGGGAAATAGAACACCTCCAAAAAACTATCATCGAACTTCGTTCAAAATTAGAAAATGACCATGAAGGATAATAAAGACAAAACTTTCAAGAACGCTAAGTCAAAACGTACGGAAAGATTTTCAGATATGTTACTTCAGGTCACCACTGACCTAGCTAAGACAAAATCTCTAGATGAGGCACTTGAGACTTTAGTTAAAATAACTACTTCAACGATAGGTGCAGAAAGAGGTACGATTTTCCTAAATGATGCTTCGACGGGAGAATTATATTCACGTATCGCTCAGGGAAATTTCCGCAGGGAAATCCGTATTCTTAATTCCAAAGGGGTTGCCGGTTGGGTCTTTACGAGAAATCAAGGAGTTATCATTCACGATGCATACAAGGATGAAAGATTTAACAAAGCAGTTGATGTAAGAACTGGTTTTAGAACCAAGAGTATTCTTTGTGCACCTCTACGTACCATAGCTGGAGAAGAAATTGGCGTATCCCAAATTTTAAATAAAATTGATGGAGAATTTGAACAGGAAGACTTGGATTTGCTTGAAGCAATGACCGAACAGGCTGCCATTGCAATCCAAGGAAACATTATTGTCGAACAAATCGAAGCAGCACGAAAGCAGGAACTGGAATTTCTGGATGTCGTTTCACAGGTATCTTCCGAGCTTGAGCTTACTCCCCTACTCCAAAAAATCATCACAACTATATCCACAATGCTCGATTGTGAAAGAGCAACCCTCTTTATCAATGATGAAAAAACCAACGAACTCTATACCGAGGTCGGGGAAGGGCTAGATGAAAAATCAGTTATTAAATTTCCTAATCATCTTGGAATTGCTGGTAATGTTTTTACATCTGGAAAGCCGGTAAATATTCCGCACGCATATGCAGACTTAAGGTTTAACCCTGGGTTTGATAAACAAACGGGATTCTTTACCAGATCGATTCTTTGCATGCCGGTATTCAATAAGGAAGGAAAGACGATTGGGGTCAGTCAGGTGCTGAACAAAAGAGGGGGAGCATTTAATGCCGAGGATGAAAAAAGATTGGCCGCCTTTACCTCTCAGATTTCCATGGGTATCGAAAATGCAAAGTTATTTGACGATGTGCAAAGTCAAATGAACTACTCTGAAAGTATTCTTTCTAGCATGCATGATGCGGTCCTTACATTTGATGAAAATTTTGTTATAAAAACATGCAATCCGGCTGGTTTACGAATACTTCAAATTCCAGGGGAATCCCACATCCTTGAAAGGGAAGCTTCCGCTCTATTTAGTGGTCCAAACGAATGGTTGATTAAAAAACTTGAAACAGTTGAAGAAACCGAAGAGTTCCTTGATGCGGAGCTTCAGATTGAAGGGGAAACCCTGTCGGTCAACATCACACTTACGCCATTACTAGGAAAACAAACCGATACAGGAAGGGTCTCAAAAGGGAGCGACAAGGAATTACAAGGGAACAAGAAATCTAGTCCAACTGGCAAATTAACTGTAGGCAGAGAAATCATTGGGGCAATGCTGATGATTGAAGATATCAGTTCTGAAAAGCGGATGAAATCTACCATGTCCCGCTACATGGACCCCGAACTTGCTGATCAACTCATGGCAACCAGTGGAGAAAATGAGGATATCATGGGCGGCAAACAGAGTGTGGGCACAGTCCTTTTCTCTGATGTTCGAAGCTTTACCACCATAACCGAAGAACTTGGTGCTCAAGGAACTGTTAAATTACTGAATGACTATTTCACAATCATGGTTGACTGCATTACTGATGAAGGAGGTATGCTCGATAAATTTATTGGCGATGCCATGATGTGCATATTTGGAACTCCTATCCCCCATGACGATGATCCTGATCGTGCTGTTCGAGCCGCAATCCGGATGATGACCGACCTAAAGACATTCAACGATAAAAGGATTTCTGAGGGCAAAATGCCCATAGACCATGGCATGGGCATTAACACCGATTCCATTGTATCCGGTAACATTGGTTCACCTAAAAGGATGGACTACACCGTAATTGGAGATGGCGTTAACCTTGCGGCCAGGATTGAAAGTGCATGTAAACAATACGGTGCTCACATTCTTATAAGTGAATTCACTTACAAAGCAGTCAAAGCAACCTACAGAACACGACAGGTTGATTATGTCATTGTGAAAGGTAAAACGGAGCCCGTGGGTGTCTATGAAGTACTCGATTTTCATACTGATGAATCCTACCCCAACCTTGTTGAAGCCCTTGGTCTTTTCAACGATGGTTATCGATCATGGAATGATGGTAAGTGGGACCAGGCAATCAAACTTTTTAAGGATGTAAAAAAGCTTAATCCAGATGATAAAGCAGCCCAACTATATCTTGATAGATGTAATCATATGAAAAAGAACCCGCCAAAAGGCGATTGGGATGGTGTGTGGGTGATGACATCCAAGTAAAGTCGCAATGGATGCCAAAAAACATCTCCTGAAAGCTATTGCTTTGGATCCATCCTATGCCGAAGCATACTATGAACTAGGCCTTCTTTTTAAACAAGAAGATGCCCTTGACCAGGCTTTAGAGCATTTTCAGAAAGCTGTAAATCTTAAGGATGACTATGCGGAGGCCGCCTGTGAATTGGCAATTATGCTAATGCATGGAGGTGACTTAGAGTCTTCCCGTAATCACTTTCTCAATTCATTGGAAATTAATCCGAATTACGCCAAATCTTATTTTAATTATGGTCTTCTCCTTGTTTTGCTGGAGGATGTGGAAGAAGCTAAAAACAATTTTGATAAAGTTACGGAAATTGATCAAAATTATGCCCCCGCCTATTTTAATAAAGCAAGACTCTTAATAAGCCCTGATGATTTTGAAGATGCCAAAAAAAATTATCAAACGGCATTGGACATTGACGAAGATTATTTGGATGCAAGCTATTATCTGGCAAAGTTGTATTTTGGTGGAAAAGCGACGAATAAAGAAGGCACGGTCATCAATCGGCGGGACCTAAAGGAAGCTGAAATCCACTTTTTGAAAGTCTTGGATATAGATGAAAACCATTACAAAGCACATTACAACCTTGCCAGAATATATTCAGAAAACGGACATCACAAAAAAGCGGAGACTTCACTTCGAAAAGCAATCTCCCTAAACAAGGAATATTCAAAGGCACATTTTTTACTGGCACATGTTCTCGAAGCAACAAATAGAAAAACCGAAGCCAAAAAACATTTTTTGCTTTCGGTGGACTATTTTAATGAAAATCAATTAGCTCACTACAGACTCGGTCTTATGTTATATCGAGAGAGCAAGGAGGACGAAGCATTTTCTCACCTTAAAAGGTCGATAGAAATAGATGCCAATCATGCGGAATCTCATTTCTATATGGCAATGATTCTTCGAAATGATGAAGACGCAACACTAGCCAAAAAGCATTTTTACAAGGCACTTGAGATTAATCCCGAGTACTCCGAGGCTTATTTTGAATTAGGAAACCACACAGTAAACCATGGAGATTACAATGAGGCAAAATTACATTTTCAGAAGGCAACAGACTTAGATCAGAATTTTGTACTAGCTTATTTTCATCTTGGAAAAATTCTCAATAATCCTTCAGAGTATAATCAGGCTTACCGCAACTATGAGACTGCACTTGAAATTGATCCCGAGCTTTCAGAATGTCACTATTGGTTTGCTAAACTCCTATCGAAAGGGGAAAAGCTCAAATCCGATGGGTCATTGATTCTAGAACCGGAAACGGAAAAAGCAAAAGAACACCTTTTAAAAGCTATCAAAATTAATCCCTCATACTCCAAGGCTTATTATAAACTTGGTATACTCTTGGTACAAGACTCGGAATATAGGGATGCGATGAAGAATTTTGAAAATGCAATCAAGTTTGATGGTAAATTTGCGGAAGCACACTTTCAAGTGGCCCTGTTGCTCATGAATAAAGAGGCCCAAAAAGAACTGGGTAAAAATGAAAAAAAAATGAACCGTAAAAAAACTGTAAAGTAAGGTTTCGAAGTAGATGCTTTACAAAGAAAAAGCTCTCAAACATCTGCGAAAAAGCTTAGAACTCAATCCAAGTCTTATTGAGGCAAATATATTTCAAATTGAGTTTTTTCTGAACGAAGGAAAAATTGACGATGCTAAAAGACAAGTTTTATCCTCCCTCTCACACTCTCCGGATAATTCCCAATTATTCTTTTTGAAGTCTCTAATAGAATTCAAGAAAAGACAATTTAGCGAATCCGCTTCAGCCATTGAAAAAGCACTTGAATTTAGTCCCGATAATATACAGATGTTGCAGCACTCCCTCAGTGTTTATGAGCAACATGGTGATCTAAAACAAAAACTTACAATTCTTCAAAAACTTATTGAACTTGTTGATGACAAGCCCGAATATTACCTTGAAATAGCAAGCATCCAATACAATCGAGGATTGCTGGAGGATGCTAAAGTTTTCTTTGACTTGGCTTTAGATTTCTTACCTGAAGATGAAAACTGCTTGATTAAAGTATCCAGGTTTTATTTTGAATGCTATAAGGATTTAAAGGATGCGAATCATCAGGAAGTTTTTTCTCTCGTTCGCACCTTAATGAAGCGGGTTTTATCCCTGAATAAAACAAACTATGAGGCAAAATTAATCCTAGCGGAAATTCATGTAAAAGAGGAAGATATTGAATCTGCATACTTACTACTCAAGGAATGTTTTACATATAATTACAAAAGGAGGAAATATTTACTTAAGATACACGAGCTTGGTTCATTATTAGAAGGGTTTGATATCTCAAGGAAGTATGTTTCCCAGTCACTGTCTCAAACTGAGACTGAAGGAATTGCTAACTATTTGGAAGCGAAGAACTATTTTAAATCAAAAAATGAAAAATGTATAGAATGTGCAATAGTTGCAATCCGATGCCTTCGAAGAGATTTGCGAAAGGCAATCAAGAGTTTTCATAGGTCGACCAAACGGTTTGAGTTTTATTCAGCCAAAAAAATATTAGAGGTCATCGATTCCGACTCCCATTTAATCTCTCAATCTTATTTAATCTATTATCAATTTAATCTTCATCAGAATAGAAGACTGGTTCACAAAGCTCTAAAGTCTCATATAGCTTATAAGGAAAGGCAATCTATTGATTAACTTTTCTTAAAACCAGTGCAAAAATAGGGAGTGATAATATATAGAGAATCTGAATCACGCATATTGTTATCCAAAATTCTTTGAGCAATATTGTGATTAAAAGAATTGTGGAAACAAGAATGAGCGTGGCACTTTTCTTATGTATCTTAAACCTGAATTTCTTGAAAGAGATGGTTGGGAAGTTTGAGATGAGGAGAATCGATACAATTGCTACCCAGATTGTGGCAACCACCACTAGCAAGTTGTCTTCAAGTTCAAAAGATGTTTCAAATCTCCCTCCGATGAAAGTAATAACAATTGGTAGAAGCATAATTCCGGCACCAGCTGGAGAAGGTATGCCAATAAAGAAGTCATTCGCTAGGTTCTTTTTACTTACCGCCTGATCCATAATGTTGAATCTTGCCAATCTCAATAAACAACAAGCCGTAAACAGGGTGCATGCTACCCATGTCCAGCCCAAGTAATATGAATCAAAATTGCTTCCGGTAATATCCTTCAACCAAAAATATATAATGATGGAAGGAATAACTCCAAAATTCACTGCGTCTGCCAAACTATCCAATTCCGCCCCAAATCTCGAAGAAGCTTTTAGCATTCTGGCTGTTGCCCCATCAAGAACGTCAAAGCAGGCTGCAATGATGATTGACAGCAAGGCATTTTCCCAATGAGAATCTAATGCGTATTTAACCGCAGTCATGCCACAACATATACTGATAATCGTTAAAATATTGGGCAGTAATTTTATGAAGGATAAACGATGGGAATCGCTTTTTTCAGTCTTATTTAAAGTTTCTTGCATCATGGCTTCAGGCTTATTCATGTTTTCCGGTTGCAGAAAAGAGCAATGGAACCCTAACGAGCAATATGAATCCGAAATCAGAAAACTTAATCAGATTTCTGAAGTTCGAGATAATGAAGTAAGGGAAAATGCTCATCGCAATATTCTTAATGCAAAAGCAACCATTTTTGAGAAACTGGACACTGATAACTCATTAAAAAATTGGATTTTACAAAACAGATTTCGGTTTCCATTGATAGCAAGAACAGAGCATAATAATCAGTCATGGGAAAAGAGAAAATTGATGTTTTCTGATTTTATGGAATTTTACTATGGATCAACATCTTCAGAATTTAATCAATCCCGCAAACAAGATTTTGAAGTTTTTGTAATATGTAGTTTTGATCAAATTCTATCTTACGAGAGATACTAATTTTTCCTTTCAAAGCAAAGAATCAATTTTCTAATCGCTCCTTCTGTCAGTAAACTAGGGGTCACTGAGAACAACTTCCAACCCTTATGGTTCATTGAATTAATCTCGGTTTCCATTACTTCTGCAATATCTGATGAGATATCTTCCCCTTTCAACCTCATCTTATTGGTTTCAATTACCTTTGTACAATATTGACTGTCCACACTATCTTTCATTTTGGTTTTATTCAGATTTGATTAAAGTGATCAGGAGTTCATTAATTCTATTTTGTAAGTCCGTTTGACAATCAGGAAATTCAAAGTTGCTACCAGTTATTTCCTCAAATATTTGAATGTACCGAAGAGCCAATTCGACAATAAGATCCGTGGGAGCTTCGGGTAATTTTTCATCTTTGTATGGATCACAATTATTCTTGAACCATAATCTGAGGAATTCCTTATCAATGTTTTCAGGTTCTTTTCCCTCTTTGTATCTGGATTCATATGAAGGTAGTCTCCAATAACGACTAGAGTCAGGACTATGTACTTCATCAATCAAAAGAACTTCTCCCTTTGCCGACAGCCCCATCTCATATTTTGTATCAACTAGAATAAACCCTTTTTTCTCAGCTTCCGATTGTCCATATGTAAATAATTCAATGGCTTTTGCTGAACAAAAATCCCAGTGAGATTTAGACATCAAACCTTGTTCTACAATTTCCTCAGGAGATATTGGAACATCACCTGTGTCCGATTTAGTTGTTGGGGTAATGACAACATTTTCCAGTTTCTGATTTTTGTTCAAACCATCAGGAAAATCGATGCCACAATATTTTCGAATACCCTGGGCATAATTCATCCATAATGAAGTATTGGAAGAACCGGTAATATATCCACGAACGACAAACTCAACGGGAAAAGGCTTACATTTTCTGACCACGGATACATTGGGGTCAGGAACACTAATCAAATGATTTTCAATGATATGATCTGTCCTCTTGAACCACCAAGCACTCGTCATGTTTAAAACTTGCCCCTTAAAGGGAACACTTGCCAGGATACGATCAAATGCTGATTGCCTATCAGTTGTAACAAGTGCCAAACTCACTTCGTTAAGTTCGAAACTTTCTCGCACCTTGCCACTGTATAAAGGTTTTATCTCTGAAGAAATTGAGGTTAAGCAATTTTCAAGATTTTCCCTTACTATCTGGGAATAGTTTTCTGAATTTTTAGTACTCACAATTTGGATTTTAGTGATAATTGAATGTCAGTGTATTATAATTACGCAAGGTCGTTCGTTTCATTGACGATTTAGATATGCTCTGTTATAAAATTACTTGATTTATGCAATATTTCTTAAAATGAGTGGTGATAGCTACGATTTAATAGTTCTCGGTGGTGGTCCAGCTGGATATGCAGCAGCCATCCGGGCAGGTCAACTTGGAAAGAAAGCTGTTGTTGTAGAGATGGAACGGGCTGGAGGAACATGTCTTAATTGGGGATGTATTCCTTCCAAGGCTTTATTGAAAAGTGCGGAAACTTTTCAAAACCTCAAGCATGCGGACGACCTCGGAATATCCTGTGGTGATATTTCCTATGATTTCGAAAAGATCATTAAGCGATCGAGAGGTGTGGCAGATCAAATGGGTGGTGGAATTGAATTCCTGTTTAAGAAAAACAAGGTAGACTATATTGTCGGTAAAGGAATGGTTCGATCAGCGGGAGAGATCGAAATTACTGATGGTGAAGATGCAGGTAAAGTTATATCCGGAAGTAAGATCATGATTGCAACTGGATGCAAGCCTCGAACTCTTGATAAGGTTGCCGTTGATGGGATGCGAGTAATGACATCAAGGGAAGCCTTGGCGATGAAAAAACAACCTGAATCCATTGCTATTATGGGTGCAGGTGCAATAGGTGCGGAATTTGCCTATTTTCTCAATGCATTTGGAACAAAAGTAACTATCGTTGAAATGCTACCCAATGTTCTTCCTGTTGAGGATAAGGAAGTTTCAGATGCCCTTCAGAAATCTTTCACAAAACAGGGTATTGATTGTCGGACCAGCACAAAAGTTGATAATATCGAGGTGAAAGATGAATCCGTTGTTTTATCCATGGCTAAGGGCGAGGATACCGAACAACTGGAAGTGGAATCCCTACTTCTTGCAATTGGAGTGGTTCCCAATCTTGATGGTGTGCTTTCCGCTGATTTAAATTTAGAGCTGAATCGTGGCTATCTAAAGGTCGACGAAAACTATCAGACTTCCACCCCGGGCATTTATGCGGCCGGTGATATAGTGGGCCCACCATGGTTGGCTCATGTGGCCACATACCGTGCGATACAGGCGGTCAATGGGATGTTTGAGCATTCCAAACCAATTCCTTTTGATTCCTTCCCTGGTTGTACTTATTGCCAGCCGCAGGTTGCCAGTATTGGAATAACCGAAGAAAAAGCAAATGAGGATGGCATTGCATATAAAGTAGGAAAATTCCCTTTTGCTGCCTCTGGTAAAGCCGTTGCCGTAAATCATTCAGAAGGTTTTGTAAAAGTGATTGTCGGTGAAAAATACGGTGAAATTTTAGGTGCTCATATAATCGGATCTGACGCTACTGAATTAATAACCGAGTATGGATTGGCCATGAACATGGAAGCGACTGTGGATGAAATACATGGAACCATTCATGCCCACCCCACTATGAGCGAAGCACTCGCCGAAGCAGCCGCTGCAGCACATGGCGAAGCGATACATATTTAAATAAAGTTTACTCTGAAGCTCCTTTCTTTGTTCCTTACGACTCTTTCCTTAGCGGCAGGGAGTGTAAAGAATTCAAAGGCTAAATTTTCCCGGGTAATGACTTGGGTTCCTCCTTATGCCACAAGTAA
>MDTE01079064.1_pt1 | contig 16259 bp, 15 predicted proteins | sample 811231 | NCBI WGS metagenome assembly MDTE01 (sample SAMN05326651, study PRJNA326480) | marine metagenome | isolation source: seawater | place: Indian Ocean: Red Sea | collected 2010
TAATTTTAATTTCCTTAAATATTTTTTTTTTAAATATTAGAGCACCATAATCTATATAGTTTGAATTTATTGAATAACCATATGACTTAATAGCATTTTTTTTAATAACTATATTTGGTTTATGATCTGCTACCTTTTTTTTATGAACAACAGTCATCAAGCAACTTTTTTTATAAGTTTGAAATTTTTTCAAAATTTTTTTGTAATCAATTTTTAAATAACTATCTCCATAAGTTAAAAAAAAAGTTTTATCTAATTTGTTTAAACTATTAACAACTGTTCCACCAGTGCCTAAAGGTTTTTTTTCAATACTATATTCAATTTTAATACCATTAAAATTTAAAGAACTTAAGTATTTGGTAATTATATTTGATTTATAGCCCAAGCAGAAAAATATTTTTTTAAACCCCATTTTTTTTAAAAGTTTTATTTGATGATTAATAAACGGCTTGCCATTAAAACTTATCATACATTTGGGATTATTCTTAGATATAGCGCTAACTCTTGTACCTTTGCCGCCATTCAATATTACAATTTGCATTATCTAGTTTTTTTCCTAATAAAAAAATAAGTAATTAAATAAAAAATAAATAAAAAATTAAAATAATAAAAACAAAAGTTATTATCCTCTAAAAATATAAATGAAGGAATAATCAATATTAAATAAACAAAATTAATTATTAAAGATGTAATTGGGTTTGAGAATTTAGTAAAATTTTTAATTTTATCATGAATTAACATATGCATATGATTTCTATCTGGGAAAAAAGGATTCTTTTTCTCTAAAATTTTTCTAAATACTGAAAAAAAAATTTCAAAAAAAAGGTAAGAAAGTACGATTGCAATAAAAATTGGACTGATAATTTTACTATTATTGCTTATTAGTATCGAAATCACAGCTATTTGAGAACCTAAAAAATAAGCACCTCCATCACCCATAAAAATTTTGGCATTTGGAAAATTTAAAAAAGTAAAAATAATTAAACTTAAAATTAAAAATTTTAAATATAAGGATATATTATAGTTATTATCGGTGTAATTTTCATTTAAAAATAATAGTATTAAAAAAATAAATATCGAATGAATTGATAAGAGACCATTAAAACCATCAATTAAATTTGATCCATTAATTATAAAAAAAATTGCCATTAAAACTAACAATAATTTAAAAAAAAATATTTCATTTAAATAATCTAAAAAAATAATTTCAAAACTTGAAATATTAAAATTAAATAAAAATATTAATAATATGTTTGATAATATTATCATTATAAATCTTTTTACTGGATTCACTAAAAATTTTAAATCATCTAAGAAACCAAGAATAAAATTTATAAAACCGATTAAAATTAAAAAAGTAATATTTTCTTCTTTAAAAAAATATAAAAAGTACAATGTTAAAATTGTTAATATAATTAATGTACCACCTAAACGTGCTATAGCTACATTGTGAAAACTTTGTATTTTATTAAAATCGCTATCAATTAAATTTTGATTTAAAAATTTATTTTTTTTTAAAACAAAGAAAAAAACTAAAAACAAAATAATTGTTAAAAAATAACTAATCATGTGAATTTTTTGATATAAAATAAATTGATAAAATGAAAATATGTTGAATTAAAACAAAATTGTTAAAAAAATTTCCCGTGGATTGAAATGGAAACAAAACAATTAATATATTTAAGCAAGCATAATATCTACTATTAACATTTATGTTATTATAAAAAAAATTATTAAATATTATTAAACTAATTTCTTTAATAACAATTAGATAAAATAAAAAAATAATAACTACACTAATTAATCCTGTTTCTGCAAGTAATTGTAGATAGAAATTATGTGGATGAGTTGAACAAGCATTTTTGTCATATTCTTTACATTTAACTCTGTAAGATTTTACTCCATGGCCAAAAAAAACTTTGTCTTTAAAAATATTAAATGTATTAAAATAAATTTTTGTATGTGATGGTGAGATTATTGAAAAACTAATTGTTTTTTCCTCAGATTGTCCACTTACCTTAACTGAATTATCAAATGAAAAATTTGCTTTTACATCATAAATATATCTTTCATAATATTTTTGGTTGAAGAATATGTTTGTAAAAATTATTAAACAACAAATAGCAAAAGAAATATAAAAATTTACATTTTTATAGTTTAATAAAAAAATTCCAAATACCAGAAAGATTGACATTATAAACTGTGAACGTTGACCAGCGAAAAATATTAATGGCTCTATAATCACTAAGTAGAAGATAATTAGCCAATTCATTTTTTTTTTATCATTTGGACACAAAAATAAAATTATAGGAAAAAATTTTAAGAGATAAGATCCTAATATATACTCATCTCCGAACATCCCACTTAATCTTTTGGGATCCTCTTTCACAAAACCTAGTAAATTTTTTCCAAACAATAATTGAATATACGCATCTAATGCAAGAATAATAAAAATTCCTAAAAAAATATAAAATAATTTTTCTAAATAATTAAATTTTTCAACTAAATAACAAAATAATATTAAAAATAATATAAATCTTACTAAAATTGTACTTTCAATTAAATATTTAAGGATATTTTCACTTAAGATAGATGAAACTAAAATCGAAATCCAAAAAATAAATAAATATTTATATTTATAAAAATATTCTAATTGGATTTTTTTTTGCACACAAGCAACTAGAAAAAAGAGAGACAGAATTGTCAAAGTCAAGTCTGGCAAAAAGGGTCCTGTTATCAGAAGTGCTGGAATAGAAAAAACTAGATATAAAATAATTTTGGATGTCTCTTTATTATTAATATTTAAAATTTTTTCCATTGTAACTTATTAATAAAACTTATTGAAAATAATAAAAATATTTTTTTTTAAAGTTGCTTTTAATTAGATGATAAAAAATATAGCCAATTTGAAATATATTAAAATTTAAAATTTTATTGTATATATAAAATAAGGACTTAAAATTTTTAAAAAAATTCATTTTTGTTCTGCTTTTTTGTTCTATATTTATTTCAACTAAAATTTTATTAATAAACAAAGTTTTTCCTAAATTTAACATAATCATTAACCACCATAGATAGTCTTCAGCGTAATTAACATTTTGATAATTTTTAGCAATTTTATGAATTAATTTTTTTTCTACAATTACTGAAGAATTTGCAATTGGTCTACTATAAATTATATCTTTAATTCTTAGATATTTAGGAAAATTATTAATTGTCATTTTTTTATTTTTTTTGACTAAATTAAAAGCTGTAGATGAAAATTTTTGGTTACCCATCAAGGTCAATTGAGTTTTAAGCTTATTTCGATTCCAAACATCATCTGAGTCTAAAAATGCTATATACTGACCATTTGCTTTCTTAATCCCCACAAATCTTACATATGATAATTTTTTGTTTTTAGATATTTTTATAACCTTAATTTTTTTTGATTTAAATTCTTTAACTATATTCATTGTATTATCTTTTGAATACGAGTCTAAAATAATTACTTCAAAATTTTGATATGTTTGCTGAAAAATACTTTCTAGTACTTTTCTCAAAGTAGATGCCGAATTATATGTTGGTATTATTATGCTAATTTTTTTCACTTAATTTTATAATTTTTTTCAAGTTATTAGAGAAATAAATTATAAAGCTAATTAATACAAAAACATATAAATAAAAAAAATAATTATAATAATTATTTAAAATATTAGTTACTAACTTTTGCTTAATATCTATATTTTTATTTTTAATATATATTAGTCTTGCAAAACCAGTTTGTGGATAGACATTGTCAGTATTAAAATTGATATTTCCTATGCTTAATTCATTTCGATTTAATAGTTTATTTATAATTATATAGTTACCAAAATAAATACTATTGAATTTAAACTTGTTAATTGGCCAATCATAATAAACATAGTCTACCCTTTTTCCTTCTTCTAATTCAGTCCAAGATGTTGTGGGTCCTGCTGGCTTCATTGTATTGATAGTTCCAGATGAATATTCTGTGATAGCTAAATTACGATATTCTAAAGTGGGTATATTTAAAAGTGACAAAGCAAATAACATAATTATAAATAATTTATTCTTTTTATTAATAAGATTTTTTATAGCTAACACGTACTCATCTATAAATATAAACAAAAAAGGTAAAAGATATCTTGAACCAGGTACTCCTCCATGAAAACCTTTCCAAAAGCTAAGCATAAAAGAAATAATCAAAACAATAAATAATTTTACCATTGTGTCCTTATTAAACCCAAAAGCAATTAATATTATTGGAATTAGCAAAGAAAAAATTACTCCTGCGCCAGGTGCAAAATAGAAATTAAATAAATTTTTTATAAATTTTAAAATATCAAAAGTTGGTTGTTGAGAAGAAAAATAAGATAAAATAAAATCTGTATGCCCTATTGTATAACTCAAAAGTAAAAAAAATAATAAATACAAAAAAAATAATAAAAACAAATCCTTTAAAGCTTTAATATTTGTGAAGTTTAAATATAATTTTTTATTATTTAACTCGCTTACTCTTAGACCAAAAATTACCAATATATAAAATGGTTTTGTAAAAAGTAACAACAAACCAAACAAAAATCTTAAGTATGTATTAGAGAAATAAATATAATTTAAAATAAGTAAAATTGACAAAGACTCTAGATATTGTCCTGTAAAAAAAAAAATTAGGCTAGTTCCAAAAAATAATATTATTGTTAAATAAGAAGAAGTAACCTTATCTAATTTTTTTTTTTGAAGTATTTTATTAAATAAAAATATTGATATTACAGACGAAAATGTTAGCGCGTAACCTGAAGCGTATTGAATAATAAAAAAATTTTCACTCCCAAATAAAGATAAAAATTTGTGAGTAGTAAAATAAATAATTCCGGTTTGTAATAACCAAGTAAATCTGTGTAAAGTTGTATAAAAAGTGTGTTTTTGAGCATCATCATAAAATAATTTTTTATCAGACGATAGATGATTAAAAAATTCAAAAAAGGAACCATTAAATTGATGAAAATCATAAATATAATTAAAAACTTCTAAATCATCAGAACCTAAACGACCTCTAAATAAAATTAATGATATAATAAAAGCGAATAAAAAATAGCTGAAATAAGATTTTTTGAAAAATGATAAAAAATTATTTTTCATCAATTATATCTTTTAAAATATGGTAAATACTTTTTTTGGGTTTCCAGCCTAGTTTTTTTATTTCATGGTTATTTCCAAGGATAATTTTTTCGTCAAATTTTCTATATAATTTTTTATCAATCTTTAAATTAATTTTTTTTTTAGAAATTTTTTCCATAATATTTATAATCTCTTTGATTTTAGTCAATTTATTAGATGATATAATATAACTTTTTCCAGATTTACCTTTTGTTTTAATTTTATCTAAAGCATTAACAACATCGTCAACATGTAAAAAATCTCTTTGATTTTCTATATTTCCAACTTTTAATGAAAAATTATTTTTATTATTATGTTTTTTTAATTGATTACAAAAATCTTGGAATACATCAAAATTTTTTCCATTTCCAGATGTATTAAAAATAAGAGCAGAAGAAATATTGAAACCATACATTTTATTATAAATTTGACCTAGTAACACCTGTGCTTGTTTTGTAAAACCATAAATATGATCGGGACTAGAAGTTGATTTTTCATTAATCGGGAGTTCTTCTTTTTTCTTTGATCCAAATTGAGCACTAGATCCTGCGATTATTATTTTAGGATTAATGTTTAATTCTTTAATACTGTCGAATAAATAAAATGTTCCATTAAAATTTGTTTTTATTGTTAGATCAGGATTTTTAAATGAAAAAGTTGGATGACTTTTTGCTGCTAAATGAAAAATATAATCTGGCTTTGTTTTATTTAACAGGCTATAAACTTCATCTTTTTTGGTAAAATTACACTTAATATATTTTGCTTTTTTGATTTTAATTATTTTTTTTTTATAATAAGAACCAAATACATTAAATTTTTTTTTAATATAAAACGAAATTAATTTCTTTCCTATAAATCCCTCTGAGCCTGTAATTAGAATTTTTTTCATGTTAAATACTCAATAATTTTTTTATCAAATTTCTTAGATGTAAATTTAGTTTTAAACATTTTATAATTGTTTTCTAAAATTTGTTTTTGTATTTTGTTATTTAAAATAATTTTTCTTAAATTTGACTCAAATTCATATATCTTTTTAAATTTAAGTAAATTATTGTTTATTATTTCCACAGAACCCCCTGAGTTATGAGTAAAACAAATCATGCCTTTTTTATTCATTTCCAATAAAGATCTACCAAAATGCTCTTCTTCACACAAATGTATGCCGTATTTGTTATTTTTTAAAAATTTATTTCTCTTTGAATAAGATACATGTCCTAAAAATTCTATATCACGAAAATACATTTTTTTGTAATGTTTGACTTTTCTTTGAATATTTTTTTTTATAGGACCAATAACTAACAGTTTATTTAATTTTAAATCTTTATTAAGTTGTTTAATTTTAATAAACAATTTTGCAGCTTCAAAAGTTTTTTTATCAGAACCAACACGCCCAAGAATAATAAAATTATTTTTTCTTTTTGAAAATTTAGAGAAATCTAATTTTTCTTGTTCAGGAATATTAAATGTTGGATAAATTAATTTTGATTTTTTTTTATAAATATTAAAGAATCTTTTTTGAGTCCATTTAGAATTTAAAATAGATTTATTTTTAGAATAGAATTGATTATTAATTAAAAAATAAATTCTTACGCATATTGACACCAAAAATCTTAATACAAATTTATGAATTTCATATTTTTTTGTACCTATTGCCAAGTAGTGTTTCGGATTAAGTGAGTAAAATGGATGATGAATATATTGATAAACTCTATAATATTTTGAAATAAATTCTCCTGCAGCAGAAAATATAAATTTGTAGGATTTATTATTAAATTTAGTATTTAAAATGTAAATTAAATAAAGTTGAGATAAAAAAATAAATTTTTTACAAAAAAAATTTATAAATATATTTTTTGACTTTATACCAAGTAAGTTTATTTTTTTATTAAGATTAATATTTTTGTTTATTAATCCATTCTGATAGTAGTATAAATCTATTTTATATGAACTTATCAATAAATTAGACACATATTCACAAAAAATTTCTCCACCACCGAACTCATGTAAATGAGGAAATGTTATTGCAATTTTTTTTTTCATAAAAATCTCTTTAAAATATCGGTATAATTATCTTGATTATGTACTTTTACGTATTTATTTTGCATTAATTTTATTTTTAAATCTAATTTTTTTGAAAACAATTTTTTTAAATTGTCTTTAAGTTCAAATTTAGACCAATCTCTAATAATCAAATCATTTAATCTAAACCTCCTATACTCATTAGCCATCCAGGTGTTTTCTGTTACTAAAATTTTTTTACTTAAAATAGCTCCCTCTATAAATATCCCTGAAGTTCTACTTTTATATAATTTGCTTGAATAAGGTAAAATAATGAAATCAGAAAAGTACATTGCTTTCATATATTCAAAATTACTTAGATTATTTTTCAAAAATTTTAATTTAAATTGAAATTTTTTTTCAGTTTTAAATTTTCTATTAATAAAAATTTGATAATTTGTATTATTATTTAATTTTAAAAAATTCTGAAAATTTATCCCAAATTTTTCTGGTCTATATTGACCTGGAAAATAAAGTTTTATTATTTTTTGTTTTTTATTTTTTTTTTGTTTTTTATTTTTAAATATAATGTTTGTGTGAGGAACTGGTAATAATACGACATTATTAATATGTTTAATTTTGAGTATGTCCACAAGATTTTTTGTATCCGTTAATATTTTTAAAATTGAAAATTTTTTACTTATAAAATTAACAAAAAAATTAAAAATAATTTTTTTTATTCCTTTGTAATCATACCTACAATAAATAAAAATTGTCTTTCCACTTAATTTTGAAAAGTAAAATATTAATAAAAACGAAATCAAAAAATCAAAACTATAACCATCAATAATTACTGAGTCTTTTTTTGAGAAATTTTTTTTTATAAAATAATTTTTCAAAACATTAAAATTTTTAACCAAGTTAATCAACAGTGAAAAGTGACCAGTAGATATATGATCTATATTTTTAATATACTCAATATTTCTAAAATAAATCTTATTACTCTTAGGTAATACTAATGACAATTTATGTTTTGATTTTTGTGCTAATAGTTGATAACTTTTTAAGAACGATCCTTCATGACCCGAGTGGTCTAAATAAGAAGGTAGTATACAAAAAAATCTGCTTTTAAAAAAATTTTTTTTCATACCACTTTATTGTCTCCCTCAAACCCACAGTTAATGGTGTTAAATTTTTCTGGTATGCAGGTATAATTTTTTTAATCTTTTTAATATTGATTTTTTTATTTAATGCCCCAACATATTTTGATTTATCATAAATAATTTTTTTGTGATCGTAATTTAAAATTTTGCATATTGTTTCTGCAAATTTCTTAATTGTGTAACTTCTTCCATATCCAATATTAATGATTTCGTTATTAATTTTTCTATTAATTTTAATTAGATTTAAAATAAAATCATTTACGTGAATAATTTCTCTTCTTTGTAAGCCGTTTCCCCATAGTTTTACTTTTTTATTTTTTAATTTACCTTTGAGAATTTTATTGATTAGATCAAATATAAAATGCTGTTGTCTATCATCTTCATGATAACTTGAACCATATAAGGTTGATGGTACAACGCATAACCATTTCATATTATACTGTTTTTGCATTGAAATAGCACCTTGTAACAACATTTTTTTTGTCATCGCATATGTCATTAAACTATCATGTGGTTTATCTAATAAATAATTTTCTTCTGAAAAATTGCCATTTTCATCATAACAACAGCTAGTTCCTATAAAAACTAATTTAGCTTTTGAATTTTTTTGTTTCCACCAATTTAAAATATTTGTATTAATAATTTGATTATTAATCCATTGATCTGCTGGATATTTTAGACAAAAATCCCCTGCTTGTGTCCAAGCAGCAAGATGATAAATTTCATCAAATTTATATTTTATTTTAAATAAACTCTTCTCATGAAGTAGATTAATTTTCTTGGAACTTGGTGCGTATACGTTGTGTTTTTTTGATAACTCTTTTACAAGGTATCTCCCTAAGAAACCCGAACCTCCAGTAATAAAAATTTTTTTTTTAATCATTAATTTTTATAGGAAAGTAAAATTTTATACCTTTTTTTATTAAATCCTTGTTCTTTTTTAAAATTTCTGTTTTAAAATTCCAAGCTAAAACATAGTAAATATCTGGCAATTTTGTGACGTTGTCCTCCATTTTTATTGGAATATGTGAGCCTGGACTATAAAGACCATCTCTTAAATTATTTTTTTCAAGTAGCATTGTATAAGTTTTGTATTTATCTTAAAGTAATTCAATAAAGTATTACCTTTAACGGGTGCTCCCATTCCATAAACAATTTTCTTTTGTTTTTTGCATTTTTTCAAAAAATTCAAATTTTCTTTTTTCAAAAGTTTTATTTTTTTTGAAAAATTTTTGTAATATTTTATTTCATTACATTGCGATTTTTTTTCTAATTCGTATAAATTTTTAAATCTTTTAGTTTTTTTTCTTACACCTTTGTTGCTGATATAAGCTACCATCTGCCCTCCATGAACTTTTGCAAGGTGAGCATCAAAAATTTCGAAATTATGTTTATTAAGTAAGAATTCTAATGTTTTAAGATTATAATACAATAAATGTTCATGATAAATTTGATCAAATGCTGTGTTTTCAACAATTTTTTTCATATACAAAAACTGAACGATAAATACACCATCTTTTTTAATTAAATGTTTTACACCACGAGTAAATGAATGAAGTTCTTCGAGATGAAAAAATACACCTGATGCGTTAATAAAATCAAACTTGGTTTTTATTTTTTTTGCATTTTTTAAATTAAAAAACATATTCATGGTATTAATTTTTCTTTTGTTGGCTATTTTGGCTATATTTTTTGAAGACTCTACTCCCAGAATTTTCCAACCAAGTTTCTTGAAATGATATAGAAAAGTTCCATCATTTGATCCCAAATCAAGTATTGATTTTTTTCTTTTTTTTTTATTAAATTTTTTATTTATTTCTTTCGAAATATCAAAAAAATGATCAGATAATGTTTTTGTAATTCCTGAAAGATAAGTATGATTTGAAAACATAATTTCTTTTTTTACAGTATAGTTTAGTTGTACTGTGCTACAGTTGTTACAATATAGTAATAATAAAGGATAAAATTTTTCGAATCCCAACTGATTTTTTTTTAGAAAATCATTACACCATGGTTGTTTTCCTAAATCTAAAATTTTAGATAATTTTTTTGAAAAACAAACTCTGCATTTCATAATTATTTCAGAATTTTTTTTAAATTGTTTAATAAAATTTTAATTTTTTTAATATCTTGATCTGGTCCAGATGGTAAATAAAAAGAGTATTTATTATAATTATTTGAATTTAAAAACTTTTCATTTTTATTTAAAAATTTTTTAAAATAATTTGTTTTATGAAGACTTTGATAATTAACTCTTATAATTTTTTTTGAATTTTTGATTTTTTTAAATATTAATTTTTTTTTTTTGCTATAACATTCAATATATAAAGGAATTCTTCCATTTACTAACTCTTCATCAACAAGCTTAATATTTGGAATATCACTTAATATTTTCTTATAATAAAAATATAATTTATTTAATTTTTTTTTTATTTTTTCAATTTTTTTAATTTGTTCTAATAAAATTGATGCCTGAATATCTGTAAATTTAAAGTTTAATCCAGGTGAATTCCACTTATCAACATATCTATTTATAACTCCATTATTTTTCAGAAGTTTAATTGATTTATAAATATTGTTATTTTTGGTAACAATCGCTCCACCTTGTCCAGAAGTTACAATTTTTCCCATCGAGAAAGAGAAAATACCAATATCTCCATTAGTACCAATATAGCTATTATTTGTTTTTGAGTAAAATGATTGTGCAGCATCTTCTAAGATAAATACTTTTTTTCTTTTTTTTATATAATTTACATCGATAGATCTTCCATTCAGTTGAACGCATATGATACAAAGAGTTTTTTTGTTTATTTTTGAAATTAGTTCATTTTCATCGGGAAGTGGTTGATCTTTCTTTGTGTCAACAAAAATAAGTTTTAGATCAAGAAAATACGCTGCATGAGCAGGAGAAATCCATGATCTATCACTAATAATAACTTCATTTTTTTTAGAGTCATTTACTTTCATTTTAAAATATAAAAGCGCTAAATATATAGCTGTTGTCCCACTTGGAGTTAGAACACAATGTTGAATTTTAATTTTTTTACAAATTTCATTTTCAACTTTTGCAGATATTTTTCCTTGTGAAAAAAATCTTTTATCAAATGAATCCATTAAATTAGATCTAATTTCTGGTTTATTTATGTTTATGTTCCACCAGTTCAAATCTAATTTTTTTTTCATAATTAAATTTTAATTTTTTTAAACCTAGGCATTACCTGAATAATGCTCTTAAAACTTTTTAAGGTTTTCATATGTCTTTTTAAAATTGATTTTTGATATCGCCATGCCAAAATTAATATTATTGAGTTTTTTTCTATATTTTTTTTCATTAATTTTTTTACAGGAATTTTATCTCGTGGACTAAAAATACCTTGCTTAATTTTATTATCATCAAATAGAAACTTAATTTTTTTTTCTAAAACAAATTGATAAATTAAAGTGATGCATGTTATTGATGCTCCAAAACCATAAAGCTTATTATTTAAATTTTTTTCAATAAAAGATAAAAGTTTCATTTTCTGTGTGTTTATATAGTCAAAATATTTAGTATAAGTTGATTTATTATAAATTTTCTCTTCTTTTTCTCTTCTTATTAACATTGATATTGATTTTGATTTTTTACAATTAAAACTTTTCCTACACAAATAATATCGTAATGAACCACCTTTTGAACTTGTTCTTTCAGCATGTACTAATTTTAAATTATGTTTGTTGCATAAATATATAATTGGTTTTAAAGAAAAGGCTGAATGATGCTCATGATAAATAAAATCAAAAACTTTATTTTTTAATAGATCTGCCAGATAAAAACTCTCAATAATAAAAAAACCCTCCTTTGCTAATATTTGTTTTATCAAAATTATCCAAGCGTTAATATTTTCTATGTTTGCAAAAACATTGTTGGCTGTAACTAGTCTTGCTTTTCCATATTTGTTATTGATTTTATTTACAGTTTTTTTATCAAAAAAACTATTTATAGTGTTTATACCTTTTCTATTTGATATTTTCGCAATATGTTTAGCTGGCTCTACACCCAAAACCTTACATTTACTTATATTTTTGAAATGACTCAACAAATTCCCATCATTACTACCAATGTCTATTACTAAATCCTGTTTGTTTAAATTTAATTTTTTATAAACTTTTAAAGAATAATTATTAAAATGTTTGTCGAGTGTTATTGAGGTTTTGGTTTCATATAAATAATCTTTGTAAATTTTTTTTGGATCAACAATTTCAGATATTTGTACTAAGTTGCAATTTGTACAAATACATAAATTTAAATTAAATAAAGGTTGTTTTTTTTTTGAATTTTTTTTTACAAAATCCTCTCCTAAAGGAGTCTGTCTGTACTTATGTAATAATTTTAGTGGGGATTTACATATCCGACACTTTTTGATTATCTTATATAATTTCATTTTTAAACTTGTTTTTTTCGATCATAATTTTCCAAAAATCTGGTAGTCTAGTACTTGGTGGTAGTATTGAGTAAACGTGTTTACTATTGGTTTTTTTAATAATTGCGTTTTCATTTTCTGTATTAACCCCAAGTAAAATAACGCTATCATCTAGATTAATTTGATTTGGAGAAAAAATTTTTAAATTACTATCAGGCACATATTTATTTTGTTTAAGTTTATTATCGTCCACAAAACCACTAATATACTTTCCAATTCCAACTAAATTGACAAAGTTACATGATCTGGCTCCACAACCGTAAATATATATATTTTTTTTAAATTTTCTTAGAAAATCTTCTAATTTGTTTTTAAAGACTTTGAAATTTTTTTTATAATTATTTATTTTGTTAAAATTATCTTTAGACGACGTAAAAAATTTCATTTTTTTTTTATTTTTTTCAGCAAATACAATAAGTGCTTTCCCAGAATACAATGTGGTTTCGTGATGTAGAATTCTAAAATTGTTTTTTTGCAAAAGTAATTCTAAGGTTTTTAAATTAAAATAGTTCACATGCTCTTCCCAAAACGAATAATCAAAATTTTCATAATTCATATCGTGATCTGGAACTTCTAACATTAGAAATCCATTTTTATTTAAACTTTTATTTATTTCTTTTATAAATTTATTTAATTTTGTTATGTGTTCTAGAACTTGTCTTGAATATATTAAATCGAATTTTTTGTTTATTTTAAATTTTTTTTTTATAATTTTATTTGTAAAAAATTCATTTATAACTTTATGACCTTTTTTTTTGATTGAAGATAAACATCCTTGGATGGTTCTACCCCATATATATTTCTATATTTTTTCTTTTTAAATTCATCTATAAAAAATCCATCATTAGATCCAATTTCTAAAATTTGACTCTCTTTATTTAGGTTATATATACTTATCATTTTTTCTATAAGTAACTTAACGTGCCAATTATTCTTCCATGAACTTGGCGTAAAATAATCCTTATATAAAATTTTTGGATTTATGCTTTTATAGATCTGTAAGTGACCACAATTTTCACATTTGGCTATATCAAATTGATATGTGTTTTCTATATCTTTTTTTTTTGTTTTTAAGTGATGAACGATTGGTTTTTTTCCAAAAATCAAAACTTTTTTTAATTTTTTTTTTTCACATACATTACAAATCATATTCTTCATAATTAAATTAATTTAAAATATATTTTATTTTTTATAATTATTGGTTCTCTTTAAACATTTTATTTAATTTTTTAAAGAAAGATTTAGATTTTACTAAATAATATGCAGGATCATGAATATAAAGCATTGAATTTAAATCAACCTTTTTTAAATCTTTTAAATATATTTTAATTAGACTATCAGAACACCTTGTGACAATTGAGGAATTATTCCTTTTTAATATTTTACCGATTTCAACATTGGATAAATCTCCATAAATTTTATTTATTTTAATTATCCTAAAAATTTTATAATTGATTATAATAATCGCACCTTCATATGGTTCTGAATATGAATTCACTAATTTTTTAATTGACTCAAAGTTCATTTTTAAATTAACAATCAAATCGGTAATGTGCCTTTTTCTAAAATAATTTGAATTTTTATTATCCTGTAAAGTTCCTAGAAAATTTTTCTTTATAACTTTTTTGTAAACATCGTAACAAGATTTAAAGGCAATTTTTTCAATTTTCGACTCTAGAGTGCGAATATTTTCATCTTTTTTAATTTGATATTTGTATCTTGATATGAGTCTACCTCCATCAATGCTTTCATCCATAAAAAAAAATGATAAGTGAGAATTTTTGCATCCTAAATTTATTAACCAGTGTAAGGGATGCCTTCCTTTATTTTTTGGTAATGAGGTAGGGTGAGATCCAATTGTCCCAAGTCTCGGGATATTAATAATTTTCTTACTTATGATTTTTGGCCATGAAGAAAAAATTAAATCTATATTTAAAGATTTTAAAAATTTATATGCAGAAATAGAATTTATATTTGATGTTTCAAAAAAATTTATATTATTTTTTTTTGCATAAGCTTTCATATTGATTGAGTTTTTTGGTTGAAAATTTTTCTTTTGTGAAACTAAAACTAATTGATTTTTAGTTTTTTTTTTTAAAGCTTCAAAGCAAGAAATAGTAAATTTTGAATTTCCTAAAACTACAATTTTCATTATTTGAGAAGTTTATAATAAAAAAAAGATTTTAACCATGTTATTGCAAAATCAAAAATAGTTTGGACACTTAATGTTTGAGATGATCCTAAATTTTTTTTGTTAAGATAAATTTTTATATGACTAATATTATACCTTCCTTGATTCAACAGTGATGGTAAAATTTCAACCATTATTGAGTATCTACTGCAATAAAATTTTAACTTCCTTAAATGACTTGTTTTAAAAATAAATAATCCATGGACATCTTTAATTTCTTGATTAAATAGCAAGCTTTGAACGAATTGATTGCTTGTAGTTAATATTTTTCTTAATTTGTTAAATACAAATTTATTATCTCTAAATCCATTTACTAGATCATTTTTTTTAGAAAGTTCAAAAAATTTTTTTAAATTTTTGGATAAGAAAGAATCATCACCTGGAAACCAGGTTAATTTATCGTACTTTGCTTTTTTAATTCCAATTTGAAGTGATCTTGTTATTCCTCGATTTTTTTTAAAATCTATAACTTTTATTTTTTTGTTTTTTTTTTTAAATTTATTTATTATATTTATTGTTTGATCTGTGCTTCCATCATTAATTATTATAATTTCATATTTAATATGGACTTTTTTTATAATTGAATTAATTAATTTTAGTGTTGATAAAATTCTTTTTTCTTCATTAAAAGCAAATATTAATATTGAAAGCCCTTTCATTATTTTAACTCATGAACATATGAGGCTTTTATGTTTTTTTTTAAAAAAACATTTTTGTGCTGCAAAAAGTTACCCGACCTAAATTCTAAATATATACAGTACTTATTTAGAGGTACTGCAATATGTCTATCACCTTTAGAAATTTTTCCTATTAAATTTTTTTTTCCATCTATATCTGCATGACTTTTATAATTATTTTTTTTATTAAAAATTACTAATCTCAATTTACCATATAATGGAAAATAATACTCACTAGAATACTTGTGATAATGAACTTGATAATTTTTTTTTAAGATTATTAAGTTTACCATTACTTGAAGATTTGATTTCTTTGAACTGTGCATACATATTCTAATTTCTTTCTTTTTCTTATTGTAGAATTGTTTTAATTCCTTTACTAAATTTTTATTAAATATAAATTTTTTTTTAGAAAATAAGGCTAAACTTTTGCCGCTATTATCACGAATAAAATTATTTAGTTTCATTAATTTCTTACAATTATAATGTTTAATTTATAGATTAATTAGTATAGTTAATCAAAAAATATAATATGATTGCGAAAAAAATACAAAAAAAATCTTTTCAGCTTAGAAAAAGAATTTTAGATCTATCTTTGAATGTACCGGCA
>MDTE01178304.1_pt1 | contig 16259 bp, 15 predicted proteins | sample 811231 | NCBI WGS metagenome assembly MDTE01 (sample SAMN05326651, study PRJNA326480) | marine metagenome | isolation source: seawater | place: Indian Ocean: Red Sea | collected 2010
AGGTGTGAAAGCGGGTCACCGACGTCTTCTTCCGGTAGTACGCGGTCTCTTACCGAAACGCCAGCGTAATGAACTGTGTTCGGATCGCCGGAGACTAGGGGGTGCCACCAACGCAGATCCTTGCCCTCGGCAACTAAGCGGTAGGCGCAAGTGGCTGGCAGCCAGTCGAGCTCTGGTATTTTTTCCGGCGTCAGTTTGACGCAGTCATGTACGCGCTTCTGGCGATGGCGGTAATCGCTACAGCGGCACGCTTCGAGGTCGAGCAAGCGACAGGCGACCGAAGTATAGCGAACCTCGCCAGTGTCCACATCCTCGGCTTTCAACAGGCAGCAGCGGGCGCACCCGTCGCATAACGATTCCCATTGCTCATCGCTAAGCGCATGCAGTGGCGTGGTTGTCCAGAAGGGGGGTGCAGACATCGGAAGCACGATCATAACTAAATTTTCCATACATGTAGGAGCGCTTTGCCGCACCAGTCTTTTCTCTTTAGCTTAGCCCTTCCCGTACCCTCGGCGCATCCGCCTAGGCCTCGGCGGGGAAGTCGCTGGGAAACCCTCCGGTGAGAGAGATGGATTTCGACTTTAGTGTCGCAGCGATCGCATTTGGGCCTCCTGCGATCCTCCTGTTTGTTGGTGCCGTGGTCCTCGATCTGGTTTTGGGTGGCACGGCCTCGCGCCGTCTGCCGCTGCTGCTGCGTCCCATACCGCTAATCGAAAGGGTTGCCGCGGAGCTGGAACGCCGCTTGAACCGTAAGTTTCGCAGCGCCGTCACCCGGCTTATTAGAGGCCTTATACTCTTGTTGGTTCTGGCGGCACCCCTCGGGACAGCAGGCTTTGTGGTCGAGCATGCCGCCAACACATTACCATTCGTTTGGTTTCTCGAACTGGGGGCGACCGTCGCATTCGTCGCACCACGTCAGCCCCTCGATTGTATTCGTGCGGCTACGCGCGGCATCGCTAGGGGTGATCTGGCGGCGGCACGGGAAGCAGCCCGGCCAATAATAGGTGGAGGTGTCGGGCGCATGGATCGGCTTCAGCTGTCCGCATCGCTTATACCCCGTATGGGGGAGCACATTATGATCGGTTTCGTGGCGCCAGCCTTCTGGTTTGTTCTCCTCGGACTCTCCGGATGCGCGATGTATCGTGCGGTGGGCGTGGTAGCTGCGTTGGTTGCGCGGGACGAAGCCCAAACGTCGCATTTCGGCTTTGCCGCAATCCGCCTCCACGAAGCAATCGCCCTCATTCCTGCTTTCATAAGTGGGCTGTTGCTCACACTCGGCAGCGCCCTCGCCCCGCAGGCTCGGCCCGCAGCGGCTCTAATGACTGTCTTCCGCTGGCCGCTGCAGCGGCCCATCAGCCGTCATTGGTCAGCTACCGTCATTGTTCAAGGACTGGGGATAGATGCAATGACTGCAGTCGATGCGGGCCAGTCGGCAACGCTACTTAACCGTGCTGCCTATCTCTATGCTTTGAGTATCGGGATCGGAACGGCGGCGCTCATGCTCGTGACTGTTTGGCGCTTGGCGGATTGAATAGCCCACTCGCCGGCTAAGAGGTGGATTGGGGCTTTAAACTCATCCATGCGTTCGAACCTACCCGTTAGTTTGTAGACGATTTCGTGTGGCACCGTGGGACGCTAGATAAACATTTACTTCCACGCCGCCCGTGCCCTGATAGCGGCTCCTTCTGTAGAAACCTTGAAAATAGACCTTAGCGCATGAGAACAAAAAGACTTCAGTGCCGCCTCGGAAACCTGGCCGCCAATATAAGAGCCGCCGGCGCTGTTCATCGGACTGAGCGCCGGAAATGCTGCTCTGGCTAGGTCATTAACGACGGCTGGTAGTGCTTTGGTCCTCGCGCTCCCTAATCTCACCCAGTTACGTTCGCGTATTGACAAAAGCCACGCGCCAGTTCCCCCCGGCGCCGCCTCCGCTGACGTGATCGATGCGGGTAGTCGAGAGATATTCGGTGGCAAAGCCAAGGGCAATCTCGGGGTTCAGTGCCAAGGCATGAGCAAGCGCGGCACGTATCGAACCACCATGGATCACCGCGATGATGTTACGACCGCTATGTTGGCCCGTCAGGCGTTGCACCACACGGCTTACCCGTTCCACCACATCGTAAAAGCTTTCGCCGCCCGGTGGCGTATGGCTCGCTGGCGCGGTCCAGAATTTGTGCGCACCAGCGGCTATGTCGGACGCGGTGATGTCTTCCCAGGTGCGTCCTTGCCAGGCACCAAAATCCTGCTCTCCGAGGTCCTTCTCGATGACATGTGTCTCGATCCGCAGCCCGTTCTCGATCATTGCATTGGCGGTATATATCGCTCGGGTCAGGTGGCTGGTTACCATGACGCTATCATCCGGCAGGTTGGCGGCCAGCTTTCGAAATGCTACCTCGTCGGAAACATCCGCTTCTACGTCGTTGCTGCCATAGATGCGGCCGCTCTGCCCCACTACAGGCGCGTGGCGGACCAGCCACCAACGGGTCACTGTACTCACTCTGGGTCCCCTACGTCGATCTGTCGCGACATCGTTTAGGTCCTTGCCGTCGCTTAGTTGGTATACATTAGGCGTATTAGAGTCCCTGCCGGTCAGCGCGTCTACGCGATCGGTGACATACATGGGCGCTTCGACCTGTTAGAAGCGCTTTATACCAAGATTGTCGATGCCGGATGCCGCCGGTGACGCGCATTACTTTTCTAAAACAATCCTCTATCTCGGCGATTATGTCGACCGCGGTTCGCAAGTGTATTAGGTCATCGAAACGCTCGCGAGTGAACCCGAGGATGATAGGCTGCGTGTTTTTGTCAGGGGAAATCATAAATGCATGATGCTCGGTTTCCTCGCGGGTTCATTCCCGTTTGACTCATGGCTTCTGAACGGCGGTGACGCTACGCTAGTGAACTACGGAGTAGATATTCCCACTAGGAATTGGGCCAGCGCACGGGCTCTCCATGAGGTTGACATCGACGAGTCGGAGAAGGTCGGAATTCGAGCGGTGCTTGCTGCAAGGTCTGATGCTCCCACATCGCTGCGGGACTATGTCTTCTTACACGCGGGTATTCATCCAGGTATACCGCCCAAAGATCAGGATTCACAGGGCTTGATCTGGATCCACGAAACCTTCCTGCTCTCGGAAGTTGATCACGGACCAATTGTTATGCATGGCCACACCATTTTCGACGACGTCGATTTTCAATTCAATCGAATCGGTATTGACACCGGCGCTTGGCGTAGCAATTGCTTAAGCTGCATCGTTCTCGAAGAGGACGAGGTTCGGATAATCCAAACTTAGGTTATACTTCCCACAGTCCTTCCGGTCCCTTGATGAATATCCCCGAGTTCCTAGAAGCTGAATTCGCCGAGCACATCGAGGTTGCGCGTGCGACTGGCACCGAAATCGTAGAGACTTTTGCTACGCTGCTGCAGCATTGCACTCGTGCTATCGAGAACGGCAATAAGATTCTGCTATTTGGGAATGGAGGCAGCGCGGCTGACGCTCAGCACTTGGCGGCGGAGCTCGTGGTGCGTTACAAGCAGGACCGCCAGGCAATTCCAGCGATCGCTTTGACGACCGATACTTCAACGCTCACGGCTATCGGTAACGACCTCGGTTACGAGTATTTGTTTGCGCGTCAGATCCAAGCCCTCGGCAGCGCCGGTGACGTTGCAATCGGCATCTCGACTTCGGGGCGCAGTCGCAATGTTCTGCTGGGTCTAGAAGCGGCCCGCGACGGAAAAATGACAGCGGCGGCATTCGGCGGCGGTGACGGTGGCGATCTTGTGGGCATTGCAAATCCTTTGTTGTTGGTCCCTTCGCGGACGACAGCGCGCATCCAGGAGATGCATATCGCTTTCGGTCAGATGCTATGCGGTGCGCTCGAGGTGGAACTGGGGCTTGCTGACAAATGATGGACACTGACCGCCTGCAGGAACTTTTGGGAACCCTCAATCGCGCGCGCGTACTTTGCGTTGGCGATGTGATACTCGACCGCTTCGTCCGCGGCAAAGTAGAGCGAATATCACCGGAAGCTCCAATCCCGGTCCTTAGGATTGAGGCAGAGGACGAAGTGCTGGGGGGCGTGGGAAACGTTGCCCGTAATGTCGCAGCGCTCGGCGGCCACGCGATGCTACTTAGCATAGTTGGTGATGATCCGGTTGCGGACGCACTCGACGATCTGCTTGAACATGAACCGCGTATCGATGCTGAACTGCTCCCCGAGGCCAATCGCCAAGTTACTGTAAAGACCCGTTTCGTCGCATCGGGGCAGCAATTGCTGCGTGCCGATTCGGAAACAGATAGCCCGGTCAGTGATTTGGCTGCGCAAGGACTGCTCGCGACGTTCGATAAGGTTATCGCTGGTGTACATGCGGTTGTCATATCGGATTACGGCAAGGGTGTCCTTACCGATCGGGTTCTGTGTCATGTCATCGACACAGCACGCACTCAGGGAAAGGCTGTTCTGGTAGATCCCAAGGGCCGTGATTTCTCGCGTTATTCCGGTGCTGAGTTAATCACACCCAACCAGCGAGAACTGGCTGATGCAACGGCTCTTGCCACGACTAGTGAAGAGCAGGTCGTCGCTGCCGCGAGGAAAGTCATCACGGATTGCGGTATCGACAACGTCGTGGTGACGCGGTCGAGTCAGGGGATGTCGATCGTCGGCGCCAATTCGGTTAAGAATTTGCCTGTCCGCGCGCGTGAAGTGTTCGACGTGTCTGGCGCTGGTGACACAGTGATCGCGGTGCTTGCAACTGCAATCGGTTGTGGCGCCGATATTGGCGATGCGGCGAATCTCGCTAACCTTGCTGCCGGGATTGTCGTCGCCAAGCTCGGTACTGCAGTGGCCTACCCTTCGGAAATCACCGCCGCACTGCAAGATCCCAGCGGTACCGGACCTGCGGCCAAGCTGGTTAATCTCGATAGTGCACGCGATCGCGCGGAGGGATGGCGCCGCCAAGGCTTACGCGTCGGCTTTACTAATGGATGCTTTGATGTCCTTCATCCCGGCCACGTCCACCTTCTATCGCAGGCCCGTGCCACGTGCGATCGCTTGATCGTAGGTCTCAACAGCAATGAATCGGTCACCCGCCTGAAGGGCCCAGAACGACCAGTGCATGGTGCTGATGAGCGCGCGATGATGCTCGGTGCGCATGGCACCGTTGATCTGGTGGTGGTGTTCGACGAGGACACACCGATTACACTGATCGAAGCATTGCGGCCTGGAGTGTTGGTCAAGGGAGCAGACTATGGACTCGACGAAGTCGTTGGTGCAGAGGCGGTACGAAGCTGGGGCGGCAAGGTAGCGCTAGTCGAGCTTAAGGAGGGTTACAGCACGACAGAAACGTTGGCTCGGCTGCGGCAGGTGCAAGGAAAATGATCGTGGTCACCGGCGGGGCCGGTTTCATTGGATCAAATCTAGTCGCTGCACTTGCCGATCGCGGCACACCACCAGTGGTTTGCGATGTGCTGGGCACTGATGAGAAATGGCGCAACCTTGCCAAACATGAAATCGCAAATATTGTTGCGCCCGACAGTTTGCGCTCCTACCTTGATGCTCACCCCGCAGCTACGATCATTCACCTAGGCGCCAACTCATCGACTACCGAGCGCGACGCCGATCTGATCATCGACCAGAATTTTGGCTGTTCGCTCAATCTGTGGAACTGGTGTGCGGAGCATGACGCTCGCTTTATCTATGCTTCGTCGGCGGCGACGTACGGCGATGGTGGGTCTGGCTTTGCCGACGACGATTCCATCTCCGGGCTTGCAACGTTGTACCCGCTTAACCTCTATGGCTGGACCAAGCACCTTTTCGATCGCCGTGTGGTGCGGGAGGTTGCCTCGGGATCGAAGCTGCCAAGGCAATGGGTGGGCCTAAAGTTTTTCAACGTTTTCGGGCCCAATGAATTCCACAAGGGGCGGATGCGCAGTATCGCACTTCAAGCGTTCGAGCAGCTCGAGGGTGGTAAGGCCATCAAGTTATTCAAGTCGCACCGGCCGGATATAGAAGATGGTGGTCAGCGCCGCGACTTCATTTATGTCCGCGACTGCGTCGACGTGATTCTGTGGTTGTTGGACTCGCCGGATATCAACGGCATTTACAATGTCGGTACTGGCACTTCGCGTACCTTTGCTGACGCCGCCGCCGCCGCGTGCCGGGCGCTCAACCGAGAGGTTAATATCTCCTATATCGATATGCCCGAGGACCTGCGTGATCGCTACCAATATGTCACCGAGGCCGAAATGGGTCGCTTGCGCGCCGCCGGCTATGAACGTGCATTCACCAGTCTCGAAGAAGGCGTGGCTGACTACTTCCAGAGCTACCTGGTTAGGGAAGACCCATACCGTTAGGGACTGCCGCCGCCGCGCTGGCCTGAGACGGCGTCTAGGAATCTATTTTGGCCGGTTCGCACTCATCGGTGCTCGTCAAGCCCACCAGGACGAAATAGACGCAGCCGGGTTTCGGCCGACGCCCGAATCTTGAGAACGTCGCAAGCGATTGGCAGCATATAGTCCAAAACGCCTAATCGCCTTGTTGCGCAGTTTCGTTGCCATGCTCTGCTGACGAGCCTCTCGAACAACTACTCCACCAAACCAATCGGCAACGATCAATCCCGTCGTTTGCGGGATCAACCCGTGCGGAAAGGTCTCTGCTACAGCAAAGTAGAAGCGGTCGCAGTGCTGCAGGTATTCCGGCCACTTCTCATCGCCGGGAAAGTCGGCAACGCTGAGCTTGGTTTCGACAATCGCCACGTTGCCCTTGTTGTTGAGGGCGAACTCAGTAATTGCTCCGTAGCCCATGTTATGAAGTAAGCGGCATACACCGCGCGATACCGTCCAAGCAATCCTCTCGTTCTGGCGTTCGAGCCGAGCGAGTTCGGGTTCGGTCTTCGTGCAGTGCTTGGCGCAAAGGCCCCGTAACCTAATGCGCACTATCCTTATCGACAAGCAACCGCTCCAGCAGGCGGAAGTGGGAACGACAAATCAAAAGAGGAAATATCGTCGGCCACTGTTGGTAGAGCTGGCGGGACTGCTAGTAGACGACCATGTAGGTGACATTTGCCTGATTGAAGGTGTTGCCGTCCGACACTGCATCAGACCCCGGCAACTTGGGATATCGTGGGATTCGGTGCAGTTTGTTAACCCAGAGGCCGTCCCTATTAATCGCAAGGCTTGAGCTCTATGCAGCGCTTTCTATCTCGAAGTCAGCCGTCGTCAGGAGGGCGAGCAATTCAATGCCCTCAGCCGCGAACGACGCGCTGGCGCCCTCGAGTCGATCGACCAGTGTGATGACCTTAGAAACCGTGCAGCCAAGGTCGCGAACCGCATGAACGGCTTTGAGCGACGACCCACCAGTAGTGGTGACGTCTTCGACGATCAGAATATTCATACCCGCTTCTAAATTACCTTCGACCAAGCGTTTCGCGCCGTGTCCCTTCGCTTGCTTGCGCACAAAAAACCCACCGATTGGCCGCTGGCGCTGCCAGCTGCGCAGGCCGAGGGTTGCGACAATGGGAATCGCGCCGACTTCCATGCCGCCGACCCTGTCGTAGTAGGGATCGTCGGTAGCGATGGCATCCAGGATCAGGTTGCTGATCAGCGCCGACCCTTCGGGATCGAAGATCGTTGGCTTCATATCGAAGTAGAAGCTGCTCGTGGCGCCTGATGCGAGTGTGATTTTGGGACCGATCGACAGCGATTTCTCGTTCACGATCTCGCGCAGTTGTGCGCGTGTATTGGTAGGGTCGTTCGGCAATGGAGCGGTCATGGATCTCCGAGCAGGCTACGAAACCAAGGGCGCCGCACGAGAACACGGCAAGAGGTGGCGCTGTTCGGTTGTGAAGAATTGCGCGCCTAGCGAGCTCCGAGTTAGCGACCTTTGCCGTTGCAGATTGCGTGTCCTAATCGGGCCCACCAAATTTCTCTTGAATTCTATCCCCTACGTTCCCACACGTCATCCCATGTTGGCGGGCTAAGGTTCGCTTGAAGGAAGTTTGGGTCCCAAATGGGTAGAATTGAACAAATCTGTCTTAATAACTAATTTGAATGCTCGGTGTATTCTCCCAGATGATTTCCTTCTCAACCGGCACTCATAGGCTCAACAGGGTTTTCATTTCGCCTTCTTATGACTTAAAAGACAGCGTTCGCTATATAGATGGATGTCGCGACGGGATGGTATCTCCCTATGCTGACGATAGAGAGAAGTAAGGGAAAAGATATGCAAAAAGCCGATCGGACGACCGGCGGTGATCGGAAAAAGAGCGAACCCCCCCGCCAGACGGAGCAGCCGAGCTCACCGTTCAGTCGCAATTTCGCTAAGCCTTACGCTGAATGAAAGTGGAACCTTGTGAAGGCTAAGCTCAAGGAAAAGCAGAAAACCGCAAAAAAAATTTGATAAGGCGCCATTCTGGGTAAAAAATAAGGTTGGTGAGGGCGGTCGAAGCTATAATTATGGGAAGCCAATATTGGTGAATTAAGTTCTTGATGGATCATCTGTTCAATTTTAGAGCATAGGCTTTAAACTTGCGCTTTTAGAAAACTGTAATTAGTTTCATGCGATTTTGATAACACGAGGTAAAAATGGCAAAGGTAGATTTGCGCACGATGACTATTAGGGAGATGAAAGATCTCCGGTCTCGACTGGACAAGGCGATAGGCAATAAGGAAAAGCAGGAGAAAGGCAAAGTTCTAAATCAGATTCGGGCAACGGCGAAAGCTGCTGGCTATAATTTGGATGAGTTGATGAAAGGGAAGGCGCCGGCAAAACGAAAGAGGAAGCTGCTGCCCAAGTATAAGCACCCACAGAATTCAGAAATTACGTGGAGCGGCGTCGGTCGCAAGCCGAAGTGGATTGTCGAGGCTGAAAAAGCTGGAAAGCTAGCAAAATTAAAGATCTAACGGGCATATTACTCGCGTGTTAGGGCATGATATCAAGAGATTAGAGGTGAAGAGAGCTCAACTTCCCGAATAAGCCCTATCTGGTGGTGGGGTTTTTCTGGATTTTCCTCAAAACAACGGTACAACACCTCAATGGGCAGAGGGGTTGTACCGTTTTCCGAAAGCGAATAGCGAAGGCCTCACGCCAAAGAAGTTTGCAACCAGGTCTGGTGTGAACCAAACCAGCGATTGTTTCCGACCAAATTTGGAAAAATGATCGGGCAGGGTTTTCTTCGTCACGGGGACAATGGATAGGGAGCCCCTCAGTAGTTTGTTGTCGCGGAATGGCTTGACATTGCGCCCCCTTTTTCTGAACAGTCACATGGGCTCGCTATTATTCTAGAACGTCCCCAACCACTAGGTGGGTAAGCCGGCGGTTCGCGCTGGGTAAGTCTGCTCGATCTAGATGAGCTCCAACGCCAAGCGCCGATATTTCCGCGGCGCCTTGTTCCTTGGAGGACTGATTTGTGCAGGGAAACCCCCTGCGATGTACCTGTGACTGCTCTTTATTCTGGGATTTTAAATCGAGACTATCGCAAAACCCTTCGTCACGGTGACTATGTTATGACAGACGGGCTTCTCGGGTGTTTAGTTAGGGAGGATCAGGCCCTAGCTCTGTGCCTTCAAAACAGAATAGTGGCGCGCCCGGCGAGATTCGAACTCACGACCTCTGGCTTCGGAGGCCAGCGCTCTATCCAACTGAGCTACGGGCGCGTGGCGCTACTGTAGACGAAGCCTTTCTTGCTAGCTACTGACAGCTGCTAGATACCACTGCCTCTGGGTGGTTGCTTTACTCGTCTGCTAGGCGGCTTGATAGCCGGCTTCGTGCGTTCGGGTCAGTTCGATGAATACGTCTTCGAGATCGGATTCCTCCGTCGTGAGATCAAGGATCGTCAACCCGGCGCTTTGTATTGCGGCGAGGATAGCGCCGATCTGGGTGTGGCTGGGCCGGTAGCGGATCAATAGTTGACTGTACGGCTTAAGCTGGACGTTGAAGTTAGCCAGCGTGCCCGGCAGCTGGTCAATATCCTCCGCCAGCGCTATGGTCAGTGTCTTCTGATCTAGCCGGTGCACCAGCGCTGCCGTGGAATCGCACGCGACAAGATTGCCATTGTGGATAATGGCTATGCGATCGCATAACTGCTCCGCTTCTTCCAGATAATGTGTGGTCAGCAACACCGTGGTCCCGCTGGCGTTGAGCTCGCGGACATAGCTCCAGAGCTGTCTCCGCAGCTCGACATCGACGCCGGCGGTGGGTTCGTCAAGTACTAGGACTGGCGGCGTGTGGACCATTGCCTTGGCCACCATCAACCGCCGGCGCATACCGCCTGACAGTGTCCGCGCGTAGGCATCAGCCATGTCGGTCAACCCAACCGCGGCTAGAATCTCGTCGGTACGGCGTTCGATTCGGGGCACGCCGTAATATCCCGCCTGCCAGTCGAGGGCCTCGCGCGGTGTGAAAAACGGATCGATCATCAACTCCTGCGGCACCACGCCGATGCTGGCGCGCGCCTGGCGGGACGCCTGGTCGATGTCGTTGCCCCACACATGGGCGCTCCCAGAGGTCTTGATGACAAGTCCGGCGAGAATATTGATAAGGGTTGATTTGCCCGCTCCATTGGGGCCGAGCAGGCCGAAGAATCCGCCGCGCTCGATCTTGAGGTCAATGCTATGCAGAGCAACTTTCGGCTCGCTACGGTGGCCCGCGCGATATTCCTTCCTCAGGCCTTGAATTTCGATGGCGTTGGCCGGCGGCTCGGGGGCGTTAAAAGAAACGGTCATGATGCCTATCGGATGGGTGCCCGGTGCAATGGGACTTAAGGCCAGTGCGGCGGTTGATCAGGTTCGCGCAATGCGTATCATTCGCTTAACGCTGTGGTCAACGACGGCTACGCAAACCGGAGCGCCCTACCCATGGCATCGCCCCCAGAAACGCCGGAAACGATCGAGGTCGAAGAGTCTGTGGTAGCTTGCGATGGAGGTTGTGGTGCGCTCGGTCATCCCAGGGTCTACCTCAACCTCGGTGCTGACAACACTGTCGAGTGTCCCTATTGCAACCGTCAATTCGTGTTTCGTGAGGGGGTGGACCCAGCTGCGCATTAGCTTTGACGGCGAGGTCATTTCGACTCCCTCCGGCCGATTCACGATGGCATAGTGGCGTATGGCTCAGACCGATATTTCTTCCGCTTCCTCGAACTCCAAACAACATCGTGAGCGCCTCTATCTGATCGACGGGTCAGGCTATGTCTTTCGGGCCTATCACGCGCTGCCACGGCTGACCCGCAAGGATGGCCTGCCGACCGGTGCGATCACTGGCTTCTGCAACATGCTGGCTAAGCTGGTTAATGACATTACCGACGAGGGTGGGCTCGACCATATCGCGGTTATCTTCGATGCCTCCCGTGAGACCTTCCGCAACGATATCTACAAGGACTACAAGGCCAACCGTCCGCCCGCGCCCGACGATTTGGTGCCGCAGTTCCCCTACTTCCGCCGCGCGGTCAGGGCATTCAACATGCCTTGCGTCGAAAAGGACAACTACGAGGCTGATGATCTCATCGCCACCTACACTAAGCAGGCGCTTGAACGCGGTTACGAGGTAGCCATCGTTTCTTCCGATAAGGACCTAATGCAGCTCGTCCGTGACGGCGTAGTCATGCGCGACCCGATCAAGGGACTTAAACCGATTGGTGCTGACGAGGTGTTTGCTAAGTTCGGGGTCACTCCAGATAAAGTCGTTGAGGTGCAGGCGCTGGCCGGCGACTCGGTCGACAACGTACCGGGTGTGCCGGGCATCGGCATTAAGACCGCCGCCAATCTGATCAACACCTACGGTAATCTCGAAAACCTCCTGGCCCATGCCGAGGAGATCAAGCAACCGAAGCGCCGTGAAACCCTAATCACCAATGCTGAGAATGCGCGCATTAGCCGTGAACTCGTCACCCTGAAGGACGATGTGCCGATAACAAGAAGCGTCGATGATTTCGCGTTCCATCAGCCCGAACCTGAGGAGCTGTTCCTGTTCCTCGATGAACTGCAGATCTCGGCACTCGCTGAGCGCATTCGTGCCAAGCTCGCTAGTGGTCCGGCGCCGGTCAGTGTGCCAGCTAAGTCGGAGGTGGTAGAGGTTGAGGCTGAGGGCCACGCTACGGTCGACGACGCCGACGCGCTTGCCGCATGGATTGCCGAGGCCGAGGCTAAAGGCGCTGTAGCTATGGCGATTCAGACGCAGGCGCTCAACGTCTCACGATCCGGACTCGTCGGGATCGCCCTGGCTACCGGCCCAGCTCGGTCCTGCTACATCCCCCTGGGTCATACGGTGACTGAAAGAGAACTTGAGCCCAGCAGCGAAAGTAGCGCCGACGGTATGCCCAAGCAAATCGCTCAGGAAGCTGCGCTGGCCGCCCTTAAGCCATTATTCGAAAACCCTGGAGTGCTCAAGATTGGCCACGACGTAAAGCTCGCAGTCATCGTTCTTGGGCGCTACGGAATCGATCTTGGACCAGTTGACGACTTGTTAGTGTTGTCACATGTTCTTGATGCTGGTCTTCACAGCCACACTAAGGATGACCTCGCCCATCGCTACCTAGAACGCGACCTCACCCCGGTCAAGGAGGTGATTGGCAGCGGCAAGTCAAAACTCACCTTCGATCAGGTTTCCCTCGAACAGGCGACGATATTCGCCGCTGAAGAAGTCGACGCCTTCCTACAGGTCCACGCCCGGATCAAGCCCCGGCTCGCTGCAGAGCGTATGGTCACTGTGTACGAGACCATAGAGCGTCCGCTTATCAAGGTTCTGGCGGGAATGGAAGACGCTGGTATCCGAGTCGACCCTAAGTTGCTGTTTGAACTGTCACGCGATTTCGCCAAACGTGCGGCCGATCTTGAAGGGGAGATCCACAATCTCGCGGGGCGCGAGTTCAATGTCGGCTCGCCCAAGCAACTAGGTGAGGTGTTGTTCGACGAAATGAGCTTGCCGGGTGGCAAAAAGACTAAGACCGGCGCCTATCAGACCGGCGCGGAGATCCTCGACGAACTCGCGGCTCAGGGATACGACCTACCCGCCCGCGTTCTCGACTGGCGTCGGCTCACCAAGCTCAAGAGCACCTACACCGATGCTTTGCAGGAAGAGATTGACCCGACTACGAAACGCGTCCACACCACATATGGTATGGCTGGTGCCGCAACCGGCCGTCTAGCCTCGAACGATCCAAATCTGCAGAACATTCCGGTGCGCACGGAGGAAGGGCGCAAGATCCGTCGCGCCTTCGTTCCGGAAAAGGGCTGCGAGCTGCTGTCGGCCGACTACTCGCAGATAGAGCTCCGCATCCTCGCCCACATCGCTGACATCAAGCCCCTGCTGCAGGCCTTCGCTGATGGCACTGATATTCACGCGCTTACTGCCAGCCAGGTGTTTGGTATCCCGATAGAGGGTATGGACCCGATGGTTCGACGTAATGCCAAGGCGATAAATTTCGGTATCATCTACGGTATCTCAGCCTTCGGCCTGGCCCGCCAACTCGGTATCCCCAGGGGCGATGCGGCGGACTACATCGAGGCCTATTTCGATCGCTATCCTGGAATCCAGGATTACATGGAGAGCACCAAGGCCTTCTGCCGCGAAAATGGTTTTGTTGAGACCCTGTTTGGCCGGCGCATTCACATCACCGGAATTAATGACCGCAACCCGGCGCACCGCGGCTTCTCCGAGCGCGCATCGATCAACGCACCAATCCAAGGCTCGGCCGCTGATGTTCTCAAGAGGGCGATGGCGCGTGTGCCTGCGGCGCTCTCAAGCGCGGGCGTCGGCAGCCGCATGTTGCTGACCGTACACGACGAGCTGTTGTTCGAGGTGTCGAAAAAGGAGGTCGCTAAAACAGGTAAGCTAGTCGCCAAGGTGATGGAGGGCGTCGCTCACCTCAAGGTGCCACTAACCGTCGACGTCGGTACCGGCGCCAACTGGGACGAAGCGCACTGAGCGGAGTGCGCTCTCCGGTCACAATTTTTTAGCTAGCGCTCGATGCGAATAGTAACGCGGCGGTTCTTGGCCCTATTGTCCTTGATAGGACGACCGTTGGCGTCGCGATTGGGCAGCCGCGGTTTGGTGTCGGCATAGCCAATTGCCCTTAAACGCTCGGGATCGACGCCGCGGCTGATCAGGAACTTGACGACATTGGTGGCGCGCGCCGCTGACAGCTCCCAGTTGGTCGGATAGTGCCCCCTACCGGAGAGCGGCACATCATCAGTGTGGCCTTCGACGTCGACCTGATAGCTCTGGATGCCGAGTAATGTAATCATCTGTGAGACGCGGTCGAGTTTGGGTACCGCACTGCGGAGTAATTTGGCTGAGCCGCTCTTGAAGATATCCTTGCTGTCAAAATTGAAAGTCATGCCGCGATGCGTCGCCTCGGCATCCATTTTGCCCTCGCCCTCCTCGCGATTCTGCTTGGCTTCCTTGAGAATCGTCTTGAAGGGTTGATCCGGCGCCGCGCCGGTGAGTTCGCTGACGATGCTGTTGGATACCTCCTTGTACTTTTCCTGACTCGGTTCGGAGATCGAGAACATCATCACGAAAAATGCCATCAGCAGCGTGATGGCATCAGCGTAGGTGGTAATCCAGTCTTCGCTGTCGCCTTCGTCGGCGTTAAGGGGCGGTGGAGTGCTCACGCTGCTTCTTTTTCCCCACCGCTGTTCGCGCTCGCATCGTCGTCGATCTTGTAGTGGATCGCAGGATCGAGGTAGCTGTTCATCTTATCTTGCATGAAGCGCGGGCTCTTATGTTCTGCCAACATTGCGAAGCCTTCCGCGACCAGGAAGTTGCGGAAACGCTGGATGCCCTCTTTCTGCGCGAGTTTAGTCGATGCTGGCAGGAAGATGAGGCGGGCAAACAGCACGCCGTAGAGCGTGGTGAGGAGGGCCACGCCGAGGCCCGCGCCGAGGCCAGAAGGGTCGGCGCCCAGGCTCTGCAGCATGATAATCAGACCGACAAGCGTGCCGATCATGCCAAACGCCGGCGCGGTTCCGGACATGCTCTTGAGGATGTCTACCAGAACCATTTTGCGGAAATATTCACCTTCCGAAGCCGCCGTCAGCATCGCTCGCACCTCATCGCCGGTGTATCCCGTAATCACCAGCTCGACGCCGTAATTGAGGAAATGGTCCTGCTTGTCGCCCGACTTTAGCTCGCGCTCGAGAGCAAGGATGCCGCTCTTCTTCACCAGAAAGCCCCACCGGATGATCTTCCCAGTTTCAACGGTTAGCAGCTTGCGGTCGACTCTGCCCTTAATGAACAGGCCCCCGATTTCCTTGGTCGCTAGAAGCACGTAACGCGCTTGATAGGCGATGAACGAGGCTGCCAACGTGCCGCCGATCACCATGATTGCCGACGGTATGCTCAGGAACATGCCGTAGTTGTCCGTTGCCATAACGATCGCGCTGGCAAACAGACCAAAGCCGAACAATACGCCGAGAATTGTTCCTAAGGACATACCACTGCCTGATTTGGTTCAGTCCGATACACGTGCGGGGGAAGCGTTGTTAATTGCCCGTATTATATACAGAAATTACGGGTTTTCTATTTTCTGCCGTCGCTATGGTTAACGCGCTTGTGCGAGAACATCGGGTTCCCCTCTAGACCCCGTGTGGCGCTGCCGCCACCACTTCCTTACCGACGTAGGGCTCGAACTGCACAAAATTTTCTTGGAAGCGACCGACGAGGTCTCGGGCGGTACTGTCGTAGGCTCCCTTGTCAGCCCACGTTTCACGTGGGGTCAGGATTTCGTGCGGCACATCTGGGCACGTTTCTGGAACGTTGAGGCCAAAACTTTGGTCTTCGCGCATGCCGATCGCGGCGAGTGATCCGTTCAATGCTGCCTTGAGGAGAGAGCGAGTGTGGTTGATCGGCATTCGATGGCCGACGCCGTAGGCGCCGCTGGTCCAGCCTGTGTTGACCAGCCAGCAGCGCACGTTGTGCCTGCTGATGCGCTCACCGAGCATCTTGGCGTAGACCGAGGGGTGGCGGGGCATAAAGGGAGCGCCGAAGCACGTCGAAAAGGTGGCCTCGGGCTCGCTGCCTAGGCCCTTCTCGGTTCCGGCAACCTTGGCAGTATAACCCGACAGAAAGTGATACATCGCCTGATCGGCAGTGAGCTGAGCGATCGGAGGCAGCACGCCAAACGCGTCGGCCGTGAGCATGATGATATCGTTGGGGTGGCCCGCGACGCTCGGCTCCGCCACGTTGGGTATGAACGAGAGCGGGTAGGAGGCGCGGGTGTTTTCGGTCAGGCTATTGTCGTCGAGATCGAGTTGTCGGGTTAGGGG
>MDTE01049547.1_pt1 | contig 16256 bp, 12 predicted proteins | sample 811231 | NCBI WGS metagenome assembly MDTE01 (sample SAMN05326651, study PRJNA326480) | marine metagenome | isolation source: seawater | place: Indian Ocean: Red Sea | collected 2010
CTTGCCGAAGCCCACGATGCCGACGGTGTTGTAGGTGCCGCACCGACGACCCCTCTCCTGGCCCCCGCCCCGAATCAAGGGCTCGAACGGTGTCTTCTTGCGCACGTAGAGCGCGCCGGCACCCTTCGGCCCATAGATCTTGTGTGCGGAGATCGACAGCAGATCGACGCCCATCTCTTCCACGTCGATGGGGACTTTGCCAAGCGCGTTCACCGCGTCGCAGTGCACGAGGATCCCTCGTTCGTGGGCGATCTCGGCCATGGCTCTAATTGGATTCACATTGCCAATCTCGTTGTTGGCCAGCATGACCGATACCAGCACCGTGTCGTCGCGCAGGCTTGCGCGGAAAGCGTCCAGGTCGTGGCGACCCTTGCTGTCGACGCCCAGGCGGGTGACCTCGAAGCCGTGCAGAGATTCGAGACAGTCAGCCGTGTCGAGGATTGCCTTGTGCTCTATGGCGCTTGTCACCAGGTGGCGGCCACGCTCCTTGAGCGCAAAAGCCACGCCCAACAGTGCGGAGTTGTCCGACTCGGTTCCGCCGCTCGTAAAGAAGAGGTCTCGTGGTCTGGCGTTGATCAGTGAGCAGACCGCCTCGCGAGCCGTATCAATGGCGTCAATGGGAGCCTTGCCGGCCCAGTGAATCGAGGACGCGTTGCCCCACTCCTGCTCGTAAAAGGGCCACATCGCACCGCGCACCTCGGGGTCCACCGGTGTCGTTGCGTTGTGATCCATGTAGATGCGATTCATTGGTTCGTCCCGCTCGGAGAGTGTGGCTCGGATGGCCCGGGGTTTGTGAGCACGGTGTGTGCCCTAGGTTCCCGCCAGAGGATCCACGGGCTGATTTTGGCTGCCATCTTGGGCCCAATGCCTGGAACCGGCAACAGGTCGCCCTCTTGTTGGAGAAGACCTTGGGCCCCCCAGTGCGCCAAGCGCCCGCTGAGTGTCGGGCCAATTCCTGGGATAGCTCTCCAGGCCCGAGCATCCCCGCTGTCCGATGGCATTGGGTCGCCCAGGGACACTCGGGTGGCCAGGGGGACACCCATAGCGGCCAGATCCACCGACTCGGTCCCGCCGGACGGGTCGGTTTCCACCGACAAGGTGGGGACCAGCGCCAGCAGCATCACGAGGGCTAGGGAGAACATTCCCAGGGCATGGGTCGACTCTGCTCTGTCCACGGCTCATGGCCTCCTGGATTGGGCAAGCTCAGGGTGGGGAGAATTGCGGCGAGGTGAGAGTTGCCCGGCCAGATCGTCACCTGTCGGCGGGCGCCGAGGTGTTCTAGCTGGATCCACACCGTATGCAAAGGAAAGAGGTCTGGGAACAAGTCGGCCCACTCCACAACAGAGACGCCGACGGTGCCCACACGCTCCCGGAAGCCGAGGACCTCGGCCTCGTCCTCGGAGCCCAGGCGATAGAGGTCTAGGTGGAAGATGGGCAGCCGGCCGCTGTACTCATTGCAGAGTGTGAACGTGGGGCTTCGTACAGCGACCTCTTCGGGCACGCCGAGGCCTCGTGCTAGCCCCTGACAGAATGTCGTCTTGCCGGCTGCCAGTGGACCACACAGGCCCAGCACTTCCCCCTCTCCCACCACCTGGGCCACCTGGGCGCCCAGGGCCCTTGTGGCCTGATCGTCGGAGAGCGTTGTCGTCCAAGCCGATGGTGTCATGGTGCCTGTTCTCCTGGCAGGGGGATGAACCCAGTTGCTGCTGGCACCCGACCTTCATGAGCCGCCAACCAGGCGCTCCCCAGGTGGGCGAGAATGTTGGAGGCCAGCATCGACGGCTCGCCATGTTGCAGGGCTGCTTGATCTCCCGCAAGTCCATGCCACAGCGCGCCGGTGGTGGCCGCTTCGGCACCGGAGAGACCACGGGCCAGCAGTGCACCAATCATTCCCGTCAGGACGTCGCCGGACCCTGCTGTGGCCATGCCCGGGTTCCCGGTGGTGTTCACCCAGGCTTCGCCCGAGGTATCGGCTACTAGTGTGCTTGCTCCCTTGAGGAGGGCAATGCCGCCCGCCTCCCTAGCCAGCTGTCGCACGCTGGCCAGTCGATCCCCGAGTCGTTCGGCTTCTGAACCTGGGAGGAGACGGCGCATCTCTCCGGGGTGAGGGGTCAACACCCGCGCGGCCCCGCCCCCATGCTTCGGGATCCCACCGATGGCGAGGCAGTTGAGTGCGTCAGCATCCACCACGTGCGGGATGTTGATCTTCTCGAGGACGTTCAACACCGCCTGGATGGTCTCGGTAGCTGTTCCTATTCCGGGGCCGATAGCCAGCGCCTGGCGGCTGTGGGCAAGCTCGAGGAGAGGTCTTACGGAGGTGGGGCCAAAGCAGCCATTCGGTGTTCCCGGGACCCGCTCGATCATCACTTCAGGAGCCAGTTCTGCAACGCTGTCTGGCAGCAGCGCCTCAGGAAGCGCCAGCGTGACGAGGCCGGCGCCAGCTCGGAGGGCTCCTTCGGCGCAGAGCCGCGCGGCCCCGGCTTTTCCCGGCCCCCCTGCAGCTACCAGCACGTGTCCGAAGGTGCCTTTGTGTCCTTCCTGTGGCCCCCTAGGGACCCGTTGGGACAGAGTCGATCCCTCCACCAGTCGGGGCGCATCTTGGCTCAATTCTGGCCACCGGCCCCTGGGGATGCCGATGTCGGCGACCAACAACTCGCCGCGTCGCTCTCGCCCGGGGTAGAGAAAGTGCCCCCTCTTTGGAGCGTGAAAGGTGACCGTGATGTCTGCGTGAACAGCCGGGCCCAGGGCCTCGCCAGTGGTGCCGCTGATGCCCGACGGGATGTCCACCGCCAGGATGGCTGCGCCGTTGTCGCGGGCGCGGACCATTTGCTCAATGCAAGCCGCTGCAAGACCTTCCACAGGACGCGACAGCCCCGTTCCGAACAGGGCGTCCACCACCATCGCACCGGGTGACCAGGGGTGCTCCAGAGAACCCAGGGTCAGGCCCGCTCCTTGCGCTTGCTCTACCTGGACTGCCGCGTCCCCACGCATTTGCCTCGGGTCACCCAGCAGGAGTGTCCTGACTTCGACACCGCGCTCCGCCAGGAGGCGAGCTATGGCGAGACCGTCACCGCCGTTGTTGCCGGGACCGCACAAGATCGAGACTCCGTGACGCAGCCGATCTTGGAAGCGACTCGCCAGGACGTCCACGCACGCCCGAGCAGCGGCCTCCATGAGCGCTATGCCGGGAACCCCAGCATCTTCGATGGTGCGGCGATCCAACTCGGCCATTTGCTCGCTGGAGAGCAGAGCAAGCCCCGGCACCGGGGCGCCGGCGGTCACGAGATCAGCACCTTCATGTTCCGAACCGCTGTGGAGAGTCCGTCGAAGATGGCCTGCGCCACCAGCGAATGCCCGATGTTGAACTCGCGGATCAGACCGCACCGGGTGAGTGGCTCCACGTTTTGATAATGCAGCCCATGTCCGGCGGCCACGTAGAGTCCAGCGTTCGCTGCGCTGGCGGCGGCGCTCTCCACCCGCCCTAGTTCGCGCAGAACAGCCTCTTCACTTTCGGCTTCTGCGTAAGCCGCGGTGTTGAGCTCAATCACCTGCGCTCCGCTGGCTGCGACAGCCTCTACCTGGTCGGGGTCGGGGTCGGCAAAGATCGCCGCTCGGATGCCGGCCTCTTGGAGCGCAGCCACCGCGCTGGCCACAGAGTCCCGTGTTGGAGTGTCGCGGAGGTCGAGGCCACCTTCGGTGGTGACCTCACCTTCGCGTTCGGGTACCAGGGTGACCTGATGGGGGCGCAGGCGGAGCGCGATGGCCATCATCTCGTCCGTTGCCGCCATCTCCACGTTGAGACGAGTGCGAACGGAGTGGCTGAGGTCGATGAGGTCCTGTTCCTGGATATGTCGCCGGTCCATGCGGATGTGGACCGTGATTTGGTCGGCTCCGGCGTCCTCTGCGGCTGCGGCCGCTCGCACCGGATCGGGGTAGGTCACCCCGCGCGCCTGTCGGACTGTGGCGACGTGGTCCACGTTGACGCCGAGTTCTGCTCCCACCGTTCTCTCCTCATTCTGATGGTTGGTTGGGTTGCGCAAACCCAAAGGCTAGGTCGGGTTCAGCCCGCCAGGGCTTGAGCAGCGCAAGCGGCTAGCCGATCCGCACAGCGTTGTACCAGATCTCCGTCGGGACCCTCGACACGAATGCGCAACACAGGCTCCGTGCCCGAATAGCGCAGCAAGACACTGCCCGCGCGGTTGTCGAGCGCCTCCTCGACTTCCGTGACGGCGTCTTGGAGGCCTGAGAGGCCGGACAGCTGCGGTTTGTGTCTTGCATCCACCTTGCGGTTGGCTACTGGGTAACGGGGCACGGTGCTCATCAGCGTCGACAAGCGCTGGTCCTGCTGTGACGCATGCCCCAGGAGCCAGAGAGCCACTCGAGTGCCGTCACCGGTAGGACACAGGTCAGGGGTCAGGATGTGCCCAGAACTCTCGCCTCCGAGGTTGCAGCCCTCTTGGAGCATGCGTCTCGCCACGTGTCGATCACCTACGTCCGTTCGGATCAGCGACAGGTCTAGGCCCTTCAGAAACTCGGCGAGGCCGCCGTTGGTGGTCACCGTTCCGACGACCGCTTCCCCTCGGAACAAGCCCATTTGCTTCATGGCATCGGCCAGCACGCCGAGGATGATGTCGCCGTCGTGGATGGCCCCCAGCTCGTCCACCAGGATCAGTCGGTCGCCATCTCCGTCCACCGCGACCCCTCCCCAGGCCCCTTGCCGAACCACCGCCGCAGCCAAGGACTCGGGTTGTGTTGCGCCACAGTTGTGGTTGATGTTTCGACCGTTGGGTTCGGGGCTGATGTGATCCACCTGAGCCCCAGCTGATCGAAAGGCTGCGGGAAGTGTGTGCCAGGTCGCCCCCGCCGCGCTGTCGACCACGACCGAGCGGCCGGTGAGGTCGCTGGGACAAGTGAGTGAAGCTAGATACGCCTCCTGCACCTGGGCGTGCTGCGACTCGGTTCGGGCATGGCCCGGATCCGGAGTGTCCGACAGTTCGGCTTCCCCAGAGCCCTCCACCAGCTCGAGATAGCGTGCCTCGCAGGCGTCTTCGAGGGCGTCGGCGACCTTGGCCCCGTCGCTCCCGAAGAGCTTCAGACCGTTGTCATGCCATTGATTGTGACTCGCTGTGATCATCACCCCGCCAGCCAGCCCCTGGGCTTGTCCTAGATGCCAGGAGAGGGCTGGGGTGGGGAGAATGCCCAGATCAATTACGCGAGCGCCGGCTTCCTCCAGCCCAGCAGCCAGTGCTGCTTGCTGGGCCTCTCCGGACTCTCTGGTGTCCCGTGCGACGACGACCTCGGTCTGTCCCGATGCGGAGCGGAGGACCTCCCCCATGGCCTGTCCGATCCGGTGCACAGAGCCCGGGCTAAGGGGCCCTTCGCCGGCCCGTCCACGGATCCCATCCGTACCGAACAATCCCATGGGGGTCAGCCGCCTGTTGCGACCGGCTCGGTCGATGGAGAGGGCGAACCACTGGACTCGGCGGGAGGATCCGCAGGATCAGCGGGGCCCACGCCGGACGCTTCAGGCTCGGCCGGGGTACTGCGGGAGGCTGCTGGTGTCGACCTCCGTGCCGGCGGGTTGCTCGGCGAGCCGGTGAGGGTGTAGGTGCTCGGATCGACCGAGGCTACCTTTACGTCGTCGGCTCGTGGGTGTTCGATGATGATCTGAAGGTGGGGCCCCTCAGCAGGGTCTCCGTCCAGCAGCCAGGGCACTGTGGTCGTGGGCCCCATGGCACCCAGGGCTTGTGCGCTCGCCCTCAGATGAGCCGTCACCGCAGCTGGCCCCAGGTCCAGGAGTACCGGAAGCGGCCCCTCCAGGGAAACCGAGCAATCGGCCGGGCTCAGTTCCAAGCCAGCCGCCTCTTCGGGGAGCTGGATAGGCAAGGTGTCTAGCCCGCGTCGACCAGGCACCTCTTGGATCCTCATGGCCCCAATTACGGTAGATGGGCTGGATGGGTGGATGTCCAAGTTGCTCATGTCGAGGGCGAGCTCGGTCTCGAAGTCGGCGGTGCGTTGGTTGAGCCGAACCGCTTCCGTGTAGAGCACGTCGATGTCCTTGAGCTTGCTCTGTCCACCGCGGATCTCCACGTTGGTTGGCTGAGTGGAGCGCGCGGTCTCGGCGTAGCCCTCGGGCAACTCTCCGCGAGTCCGGATCTCGACTGGCAGCGTGCGGCTCACCAACACATCGAGGACCAACTCCACCTCGGCTGGGGACACGGTGTGGATTGTCACTTGGTCCGGCAAGCCCTCTGGCAACTGCCGGAACGTGTGGATCGTGCGGCCGGGTTCGGCGTAGCGGAGGTCAACCTCGTAGACGATCTCAATGGCGCGGACCTCTTCTTGAAGTGCCTTCATGGCGGCTCGGGAACCGGAGGGCTGTATTACGACCTGATCCGGAGGGGGAGTGTCTCCAGAGAGGATCAAGCCTTCGGGAAAGCGATACTCCACCGGCACCACCACCGTGGCGTGGTAGGTCTGCTCTCCCTGCGCCAGCATCCAAGCCGACAAGGCGAGCAACAGCGACAGGATCTTGAGTCCGATGTTCTCCCGCAGGGACTGGGCAGAGGGGAGGCGAAGCTTCATGGCTCTTCCTCAGGAGCTGCCGCCTCTGGGGATACCGGTGCGATCTCTCGCAGTGATCGGATGGACTCGGTCTCCCCTTCCGCCTCTTCCTCCATGGACAACATGAGCTGCACCTTGAGGCGCATCTCATCGGGCGTTGCTACGGGGTACAGCGTCCCTCGAAAGGCCATGGAGACCTCCCGGCGCTCTTCGGAGACCACGAAGATCATGCAGTCGGTCTCCTCCGACTCGCCCAGGGCTGCACGGTGTCGGGTGCCGAGGCCTGGTCGCAGATCGGGGCGAGTGGACAACGGCAGAAAAGAGCCTGCCGCTGCGATGCGCTGCTTCTGCACGATGACTGCCCCGTCGTGGATGGGGCTGGACCCTTGAAAGATGGCGACCAGGAGCTCCTCGCTCACCTCGGCATCCACCCGGTGCGCGTGGTCGCACAGACCTTCCAGCGAGGCCTCGCGCTCGACGGCGATGATGGCTCCCCTCCCCTGATCAGCGAGCCGAAAGCTGGCTTGGATGATCTCCTGGTAGACGTACAGGTTGTCCCGTCTCCAGCCAGTACTGACGAGGGGCTTGGCCACTCGGGCTAGACCTCGACGAATATCCTCCTGGAACAAGACAATCATCGCCAGCACGAGGTAGATGCTCACCTCTTCGAGAATCCAGTGAACGGTGAACAGGTCGAGCAGGCTGGACAGCGCATATAGGCCGACGAGCAGCAAGATGCCAATGAGGACCCTCACCGCTCGGGTGCCCTTGAGCACCAGCAGCACCCAATAGATCAGGTACGCGACGACCAGGATGTCGAGGATGTCGAGCGGGCTGATGGCCCCGAAGAGTTCGCTCACGCGCCTCGGCTCCCTGCGCCCGCGCGACGCACGCCCGAGGCGACGTCCACAGCGAGGCGGGTCGCGCGCACGTCATGAACCCGGACGATGGACGCCCCTTGGTGGATGGCGAGACCGGCGGCCATGGCCGACCCCATGAGTCGCTCGTCGCCCTCGTGTCCGAACGCGCGCCCGAGAAACGACTTGCGAGAAGCTCCGATCAACACAGGTCGCTCCAAGGCTGCCAGCGCATGAAGGCGACCCAAGATCTCAAGACAGCCTGCCGCGCTCTTCCCAAAGCCAATCCCCGGATCCACCGCTTGGTGGGCAGCGGGGATTCCAGCACGGGTCGCTGCCCTGCAGCATTGCTCGAGGTGGGAGGTCACCTCGCCCACCAGGTCGTTGTAGCTCACGTCATCTTGCATCGTACGCGGGGTACCTCGCATGTGCATGAGGATGATGCCGGCACCGTGTTCTGCGCAGACGTCGAGGATTCGAGGATCTCGAGTCCCCCCCGTAATGTCGTTGACGATGCAAGCCCCGGATTGCAGCGCCGCATCGGCAACCGAAGCCGAGGTGGTGTCGATGGAGATGGGCAGAGGGTAGGGCCTGTTGCCGTTGACCAAGGCCTCGATGAGTGGCAACACCCGTCGACGTTCCTCAGCCTCCTCCACGACCTCCGCTCCGGGTCTGCTGCTCTCGCCGCCGATGTCCAAGATGTCTGCGCCGTCGGCCACCACTTCCCAGGCTCGCTCAAGCGCGGGCCCCAGCTCTGAGCAGCGGCCACCGTCGAAGAAGGAGTCGGGGGTGACATTGACAATGGCCATCACGGCCGGCCGGGTGGAGTCGAGAGCCCCATCCCGCCACCGCAAGGCTCGAGGCTCGAGCAACGGCTTCGTTGCAGTGGACGGATCGTTCCCGGTGCTTGGCAACGGGCTGCTGGCCAGATGGTTCACGATCGATCAGGCCGGTGTGCCTTCGCCATCGGGCAGGTAGGAGCGAAGCACACGAACCACATCGTCCCCCGACACCGTCTCCTGGTCGAGCAGTTCCTTGCTCAGATCGTGAAGCGCTTGCACATGAGTTCTCAGGATATTGCGAGCCTTGTCATAGCCTTCGGTGACGATGCGCCGCACCTCTGAGTCGATCTCGATGGCGGTCTGCTCTGAGTAGTCTTGGGTCTGCCCCATCTCCTTGCCCAGGAAGATCGCTTCGTCCTTCTTGCCGAAGGCGAGCGGGCCCACCGCATCGGACATCCCCCACTCGCACACCATCTTGCGAGCCAACTCAGTGGCTCTCTCGATGTCGTTGCCTGCGCCCGTGGTGACTTGCTCGAGGGCCACCTCTTCGGCGGCCCGTCCGCCCATGAGGATCGTGATGTTGTTGAGCAGATAGCTCCTGTCCCGGGTGAATCGCTCTTGCTCGGGCAGCTGCTGAGTCAGGCCCAGAGCCCGTCCCCGCGGGATAATGGTGACGCGGTGAATTGGGTCGGTGCCGGGCAAGACGGCAGCAACCAGCGCATGGCCTGCCTCGTGGTAAGCCGTCGTGCGCTTCTCGTCCTCGCTGATCATCATGGAGCGCCGCTCCGCGCCCATCATCACCTTGTCCTTGGCGTTCTCGATGTCCTTCATGGACACATGCTCGGTCTCGCGGCGGGCTGCGAGCAGAGCGGCTTCGTTCATGACGTTGGCCAGGTCGGCCCCGGTAAAGCCCGGTGTGCCCTTGGCGATGATGGAGAGGTCGACCTCATCGTCCAGGGGCAGCTCCTTGGCGTGGATGCCGAGGATGGCCTCGCGCCCTCCAAGGTCCGGGCGGGGCACGACGATTCTCCGATCGAAGCGGCCCGGTCGGAGCAACGCCGGATCCAGGACATCGGGTCGGTTGGTGGCTGCGATGAGGATGACGCCTTCGTTGGCCTCGAACCCGTCCATCTCCACCAGGAGCTGGTTGAGGGTTTGTTCCCGCTCGTCGTGACCCCCGCCCAGACCGGCGCCGCGGTGTCGTCCCACAGCATCGATCTCGTCGATGAACACGATGCAGGGGGCATTCTTCTTGCCCTGTTCGAAGAGATCCCGCACTCGGGAGGCCCCCACCCCGACGAACATCTCGACAAAGTCCGAGCCGGAGATGGTGAAGAAGGGCACGCCCGCCTCGCCCGCGATGGCTCGTGCGAGCAGTGTCTTGCCCGTGCCCGGAGGGCCCATGAGCAGCACGCCCTTGGGAATGCGACCGCCCAAGCGAGTCACCTTCTTGGGTGACTTCAGGAAGAAGACGATCTCCTCCAGTTCTTCCTTGGCCTCATTGACTCCGGCCACGTCCTCGAACGTGACCACCTTGCTGCTCTCGTTGAGCATGCGGGCCTTGCTCTTGCCGAACTGCATGGCCTTGCCGCCGCCCACTTGGAGCTGCCGCAGGATGAACACAATGAAGACCACGAAGAAGAGCAGCGGCAGCCACTGGAACAGTGCCGCACCCCAGCCTCGGTCGCGGGATTCCTTGTATTCGACCTTGACCGACGACTCCTTGAGCTTCTCCTGGGCCACATCACCGCGCACAGGACCGCGTGTCACAAACTCGGTGCCGTCCGTGAGGTAGCCGGTGATCTGTTCGTCCCCAGACACCTCGATGGATTCGACGTCATTGCTCGATATGGCTGCCTCGAACTCGGTCCAGGGAATGGACTCTGCTCGTTGATTCCCCTTCTCTTTCACCACCGCAAGCAGCAGCAAGACCAAGAGGAGAAGGAAGAGCCAGAAGGCAAATGTTCGGTGGGCCTGATTCTTCATCGTGTTACAGCCTAGCCTCCGATGTTCTCGAAGGCCTGTGATTGTGGACTCGCCCCAATAGTAAGGTCTCGCGTGCGGACGCACGCGAGCAGGCGAGGCGCCGTAGTGTACAGCAAGAGGGCTCGCTCGGAAGTGGGTTGCAGAGATGCTTCTGCCGATGCTCGGATCCCGGGCAGCCAGAGGACCTCTCCTCGGGCGTCGACCACCGCGGGCCAGGATGCCCGCTCGGACCGGGGTACGCCGGCCTCTGCCAGGAGGTCGCGGAGCTTGCGGCGCCCTGCCATGCCGTAGGGCTGCATCCACCTGCCGCTGCCCGTCTCCACCGTGCGCAGGGGGTGTCGAACGCGTTCCCAGTCAAAGACTGCGAGCTCCCGGCCCGGCGCGTCGGCACTGTCTAGAACCAGCTGCGCCTCGGTCGCCGAGAGGCTCGTGGTGCACACGGCCTGCGGCAGATCCTGGTTGTCCTGGCTGCCCGCGCCCGACTCTTCGTAGCCTATGGGCTGGGGCGACAACAAGACGATATTCCCCTCCACCCGCGCGAACCAACCAGCCCCCAGCGCAAACAGGCGCGCCCTGCCACCAGCACGCACCCCAGCGAGCAGGAGCAGGAGAGCCTGGCGACTGGGAGGCCGGTCACAGCGGTGGGGGCCACCACAGAGCGACTGGAACAAGAGAATGGCCAGGTCGTCTTCGAGCGAAGCCACCTCCGCACGGTCTAGGCGCCAGCGCTCCGGCCCGTCGCGCCGCGCGACTCTCTGTCGCGCTTCGGGCAGCTGGACCTCCAGCGCTGCACGTCCCGACAGGGCCGCTTGCCCCAGCCTCAGGACAGTCTCCAAGGCGTCGGGCGATTCTCGCCGAAGCGCAGGCAGCAGCTCGTGCCGAACCCGGTTGCGCGCGAAGCGAAGATCCCCATTGGACGAGTCGTTGCGCCAACCCCACCTCTCGGTTTTCCCCAGAGCATGGAGGTGGGCTCGACTCATGCCCAGTAGAGGCCGGCAGATCCGGCCACGACGAGCGGGCATGGCTGCGTTGCGTGCGGCGGGAACCCCTTCATGGTGGCGGAGGATCAGGGTCTCCAGTTGATCGTCCCGGTGGTGTCCCAGGTAGATGCTGGATGCGCCCAGTCGATTTGCCAGGTCCGCCAGTGCGTTGTATCGCACCTCTCGGGCAGCCCCCTCGACGCCGATGGCTCGTGTGCGCTCGGGGGCTACCGAGCCCTCCAGTCGATGGACTGGGAGGCCCAGATCCCGCGCCAGCGCGTCCACAAAGCTCCAGTCCTCCTCGGACTCAGCGCCCCTCAGTCCATGCGCCACATGGGCCAGGTGGACCTCGACCCCAGCTCGAGCCAGCGGCGGGCCCAAGAGACGGGCCAAGGCGGTGCTGTCGAGCCCACCCGACACAGCGATCACGGCCACGCCGTCGGGGTCCGGCAGTAGGCCCTCATCCATCATCTGGTCCATGAGCTGAGAGCTCACTTCATGGGCCGACATCGTCATCGTGGCCTGAACCTAATGTCGCTCGCGGTGGGGTCAAGGGTGTACTCGCGGGATCTCTGGCACGGGGCGGTGTGAGGCTGGGTGATGCCGACGCCCCACGGCACCAGACGACGATCCCGGCTAGGATGCGGCCGTGGTCAGCCTCTCCGAGCGGCACCGCGCCCTCATCCAGTTTCTGGTCCTTCTTGCCGTGGCGGCGCTGGTGCGTCTCGTGCTCTCTGCCCGCTACTACGGCTGGGAAGAGGGGGACTACGGCAACCTCATGATGATTCAGGAGGTCTTGGACTCCCGATTTACCTGGTTCCGCTCCACCCACATGCCCGGCTGGTACAGCTTGGGTGCCCTGGCCCGGCTGCTGGAGTCGGATGCGAGGGCCTCCGCCCTGGGCATGACTCTCTTGTTCTCTTCCGTCAATGTGGCTGTGGCTGCCCTGTTGGCGCGCAAGCTGTTTAGCCCCGCTACAGGTTGGCTGGTGGGTCTGTGGCTAGTGTGCCAGCCCGAGATGGCGCTCTACGGGTCCTCGACGCTGCGATCTCCGGTGTTCGTCTCCCTGGCCTTCTTGGGCATGGCTCTGCTGATCTGGGGCTCTCGGGACCGGGCCTTTGGACTGACGGCCGCGGCCTTTCTCGTGCGGATGGAAGGCTTCTTCTTGTTCTATGGCCCCGCCTTGTGGGCTTGGATCCGCGACCAGGGGCACCGGCTCCGAACACTGGCCGTGCCTCTCGGGCTCTTGCTGGGGGTGGTCATCGGCTGGCAGGCCTATATCAGCCTGGTTCAGGAGCGCTGCCTCGGTGTCGAGTTCGACCTGCAGGATCTCCATCGCTGCTGGGGCACTGTCTTCTTCCTCGGTCCGTTTGGGGTCAATCTGGCCCCCGATGTGCACGGCGCCGATCAGGTCGATCTCTTGGCCTGGGCCACCCAGGGGCTCGGCACGTCTTGGGACCTCCTGACCTGGACACTCCCGCGCAAGCTGGGGTGGGTGGTGCTCGGGCTGGCGGCTCTAGGGTCGCTCGCCGTATGGCGCGGCCACGGCCGACCGGGCGCGCGGGCAGTGGTGGTCTATGCCTTCTTTGCCTTGGGAGGCTGGCTGTTCGAGGGCTTTCTGGCTCACCACGACCCCAACCACAACCTCTACTGGGTGTGGCTGCTGCCGGCCATTCCCTTTGTGGCGTTGCTGGCGGCTGGCGGCTGGAACGTCGTGGACCGTCGGCTGCGTCACGGCCCCCATGTGCTCCGGCCCGCTGTGTTCCTCGTCGTCCTCCTGGCTCCCCTCCCCCAGTTCGCGGCCGAGGCCGGCTACCAGATGGAGCGCGCCGAGCGCTGGTATCGCCCCCAGCTAGAGCTGTCCCGCTGGATGGAGCAGAGCCTGGAGCCGGGCACGGGCGTCTTGGTGTCGAGCATCCCCGAGGTCTGGCTGAAGCGACAGCCGGGGCCTCTGCGTGTCTACTCCTGGTGGCTACTGCCCGACCGGGTTCGGGTATCGCCCGAAGAAGAGATGAAGCTCGCGGGCCCGGGATCCGATCTCGAGCAGCAGATCCTGACTCGCCCCGACACCGTCACCTGGGACGACCGACCCGAGCGGGTGCAGCGCCTCTACCTGGACCGGGTGGGACGCTTCTTGCGGGACGAAGGGATTCACTACCTCGTGTGGTTTGAGGAGGACTGGACCGAGTCCCTGACCATCGCTCCCTTTCTCGCCGAAGGGGAGGCGGTGCAGGCTGGCCCGGTGACCATCACCCCGGTGGATCAGACTCCGCCCATTGCAGAGGGTGGCTACGGCTGGATCCTGTACGTGGTGACCACCCCCGACGATCCCAGGCGACGCGTGCCGCCCAAGTACGGCTCGGGCCAGCGCGGGCCTGGCTGGGGTTGAGGAGCGCAAGTGGGCAGTGGGCCCGGCAAGGGCGCGGATCACGGCGTCTGGCAGGACGCCGTCGCCGGGCTGGAGCGAGGCGAAGCCAGTGCTTACTTCGTGGAGCTGGCAGCCGCTAGCCTCTCGGCCCGCAAGGCCGTTGCTGCTGCCCTGGAGACCACAGCAGGCTCGGCGGTCAAGCGAGCTCTGGCTGAGAGCCTTGGGGGTGACGCCACCCCCGATGACCCGGCCGGCCGTCTGCTGCGGTGGGCTATGGGGCGCCAGGAGGCAGCCAGGGAGCGCAGTAACCCCATCGCCCGGAACGAGTCCTTTTTATGTGGTCACTGTGGCTTCCTCGTGCCCGAGGCCCCGGGAGCTGGGGTGCGCAACCACTGCCCTCGGTGCCTGCGCAGCCAGCACGTGGATGGTCCTGTTCCGGGCGATCGCGCCTCCGACTGCCACGGCCTCATGGACCCCCACGATCAGGTGGTCGCTGGGGGCGAGGTCCGGGTCACCTTTCGTTGCCGACGCTGCGCCTTCGAGCGGGTCAACCGACTGCACCCCGACTGGGATGTGGAGCCTGATCGGGTGGAGGCGCTGTGGTGATCGGCTGACGTGCCAGCCAGGGGTGTCGTTCGGGTTTTTGTTGCGATCCTACTCAGGTCCCGCAGGCTAGAATTCACACCGTGCACACCGTAGACCGTCGTCGCGCCGCCATTCTCTCTGCGGCTCTGCAGTGCTGTCTGACAATGCTCCTCGGTTCCTGCGGGGCCAGTGGTGGGAGCAACCTCTTTGATTTTGACGGCGACGGCGTCCTCGACCAGGACGACTGTGTTCCCGACGATCCGGCCGTCTACCCGGGCTCTGAGGATCCGGTGGATGCGTCGGGCGTCGACAACAACTGCGACGGGGTCGATGGCGTGGACCAAGACCAGGATGGCCACGCGAGCCTCGACGGGGAGGGTCTGGTTGTCGACTGCAACGACAACAACTCCGCCATCTATCCGGGCGCTGTCGAGATCTGCGACCAGGCCGACAACGACTGCGACGGCCTGACCGACGACGAAAGCTCAGCGGACGCCGCAAGCTGGCACCCCGATGCCGATGGCGACGGTGCCGGCGACCCGGCCCAGAGCGTCGTAGCCTGCGTCGTGCCACCGGGCTACGTGGCCGACAGCAGCGACTGCGACGACCGCGATGCGAGCGTCCTGCCCGGCGCGGTCGAACTCTGTGATGGGCTCGATACCGATTGCGACGGGGCGTTGGGCTCGGGCCTGGATGGCACTCCTGATGAAGCGGATGGGGACGGCGACGGTGTGGTGGCCTGCCTCGACTGCGACGACGCCAATCCCTCACGCTTTCCGGGTGCGGTGGAACTGTGCGATGGCCTCGACAACGACTGCAACGAGTTGGCCGACTTCGAAGAGGGCGAAGACGACATCGACGGCGACGGCGCCCCTTCGTGCTCGGATTGCAACGACGGGGACGTCGCCAACACGCCGGGCGCAGTCGAACTCTGCGATGGCCAGGACAACGATTGCAATGGCCTGGCCGACTTCGAGGGCGGCGAGGACGACCTCGATGGCGACGGGGTGGCCGTCTGCGCGGGGGACTGTGACGATGCTGACCCGGCCAACTGGGTCGGGGCGGTCGAGCTCTGCGATGGCCAGGACAACGACTGCAACGGCCTGGCCGACGCGGATGCTGCCGGTGAGCAGGACACGGACGGCGACGGGGCGCTCAGCTGTTTGGATTGCGACGACAGCAGCGCTGCCAATCGGCCAGGCGGTGTCGAGCTCTGCGATGGGCTGGACAACGACTGCGACGACGGCACATTTGCCGATGCGCTGGGCGAGATCGACGGCGATGGCGACGGCTCGTTCAGCTGCGCCGACTGCAACGACGCCGATGTGGCCAACACGCCGGGCGCCTCGGAAGTCTGCGATGGCCAGGACAACGACTGCAATGGCCTGGCCGATGCCGACGGGGGCGAGCTGGATGCCGACCAGGACGGGGTGTTGACCTGCGGGGGCGACTGCGACGACGCCGATCCGGCCAACGCTCCCGGCAACCTCGAGCAGTGCGACGGGCAAGACAACGACTGCGATGACGACACCTCTGCCGATGCAGCAGGCGAGGTCGATGACGATGGCGACGGCGCACTCAGCTGTGTCGACTGCGACGATTCCGATGCCAGCAATACCCCGGGGGCGGCCGAGCTGTGCGACGGCGAAGACAACGACTGCAACGGGCTGGCCGATGCCGAGGACGGCGAAGAGGACGGCGATGGCGACGGCATGATGGGGTGCGCGGGGGACTGCGACGACGCCGACTCCGCCAACTTCCTGGGTGGTAACGAGGCCTGCGACGGCCAGGACAACGACTGCGACGGTGGGCCTGGCTCGTACGAGACCGATGCCGACGAGGACGGTCACATGCCCTGCGAGGGTGACTGCAACGATGAGAGTGCCACCATGGGGGCCAACTTCCCCGAGCTGTGCGACGGGCTGGACAACGACTGCGACGGGCTGGTTCCTGATCAAGAGTTGGATGGCGACAGCGACGAGGTCATGGCCTGTGATGGGGACTGCGACGACGCCAACTTCCATGTCCGCCCCGATGCCGCTGAGCTCTGCGACGGCCTGGACACCGACTGCGACCCGACCACCTGGGCGGACGCGGGGCAGGAGCAGGATCTCGACGGCGACGGCGACCCGTC
>MDTE01084824.1_pt1 | contig 16256 bp, 9 predicted proteins | sample 811231 | NCBI WGS metagenome assembly MDTE01 (sample SAMN05326651, study PRJNA326480) | marine metagenome | isolation source: seawater | place: Indian Ocean: Red Sea | collected 2010
AACATCACCGAGAATTCCTTGTAGTACATGCCCTCCCGGGCGAAGGGCACGTCGACGGTCTTGGCCTCGGTGTACTGCAGGATATGTCCCTCCCAGGCTTGCTTGGCCATCTCCAGCACCGAGTCGGAGCCGCCTATGGCGTGCAGGATCGGCCAGCCGGTGCAGTTCTCGATGGCATCGTCCGGGCCGTCGTTGCCGCCCCAGCGGGGCAGGCATTTGAGGTATCCCCGCTCGTCGAAGAAACGGGCGTAAAACTCCTCGCAGGCCTGGGACTCGGCGGCGATGAGCTGGCGCTCTAAGAGCGCCCAGGTTGGTGGGGCCATGGGGGTAGTGATCGATAGAGTCGTGGCCATCGTATATCTCCTTTCGATTCGGTCTTTCAGTATGTGCAACGGGTCATGTCGAAAATAATGCAAGTATAAAAGGCCTTTTGAGAGGATGGGTCAAGCAGGGCAGTGATTGTTGCGCCGGGGCTTAGGGCCGATTCTCCGACCGTCGCAACGGTTCGTCAGATCTTCGGCCCCGACGGTTAGTGGTGTGGAGGTTTTTGTTGACGATAAAGGGTTGCCCCAGGATAATCGGCTCTTCATCGATCTCGACTGGGATGCCAATATCGCTACGGTCCAGGTACGGCGGGGCTCAAATGTGGAGTACGCAGAAGCGTGTCTTAGTAGCGGCGAATGCCGATCAGTCTCACCGCGCGTGGAGCCAGATCCTCTATGGTGACAGTGCGTTTGTGGTAGTCCAACGACGTGGGAGGAGCCTCGTTTTCGGTCTGCCAGAGGTCGCGCACGCCGACAAATTCCTGCCAGGGTAGTTGCGGCGTCAGGTTGAGCGCGTCGAGGTCGATATGGATCGCGGCGTTTTGTGCGACCTCGGCATCCAAATTCTGCACCGCCAGCATCACCCGGTCTGGCCGTTGCCACATTGCTACCTCGATGGCGGTGTTGTCCCAGTTCAGTCCGGGAGCCTGACCCGGTGCAAAGTACTGCGTCGACGGGTCGACCAGCCCGAAGTCGGCGATCGACGGCGGCGGATCGCCAGTCATATGCGCAGGCAGGGTCTGAGCCGCGCGCTCCAATTCGGATGCGCTCGGAGCCGCCAGGCCGACGAGCAGCAGTCGATGTCCTGGTAGGTTCCTCACGTGCAGCATGCCCGCCTCGGCATCGAGCTCCGCTGAGCCCGCTCCATCGACCCACAGTGGTCGGGCATAGACCTGTCCCGGGTCGAGACCGAGCGCTGCCAAGTCAATCTCGATATGGCTGTCGATCGCCTTGTCCTTACGATAGTTGAAGAGACCCAGCATGACACGGTCGGGCAAGTGCCACAGCGACACGAGCAGGTCCGGGTCCGCACTGGAGACGAATGGGTTGCGCCAGTAAGGGTGATAGATCGTCGCGGCATCGTTTATGCCCCAGTCCAGCACGGGCTCGGGCATGACCGGTAGCTGAGGGATATAGGGGTTACGCCAGGAGTCGTGCATCCACACCCACTGGGCCTGAATCCGCTTGGCGGCATCTCGTTTGGCCTTGTCTTCAGAATCCATATTGGCCATCCAGCAGATTGCTACGCCCCAGCTATGCGGTACGCTCATGCTGCGCATGCGCTCGATCGGCATATTGTCGACCCAGTCCAGTGGCGTGGATTCCAGATCCCAGTTGCGCTCGCCGTCGAGTACTGCGTCGACCCACGGCATGGCCACCGGTACGTAGGCGTTGGTGGAGTGGAAGCCATTGGCGCCGGGCACCAGTCCGGCGTCGGCCTGCATTGCGTAGAGGCGCATGTTGAAGCGCCGTAAATTCCAGCCGTGGTAACCGCTCTGCACGCGGCCGTCGGGGAGCCGGTAGGCCAGTCCGGTGAGGGGGTCGTTGAACAGGATCGGGAAGGTCAGATCCCAATAGGTGGAGCGGACTCCGCCGCGGTTGAAGGCCGAATCGAAGAGGTACATGGCGTAGTCGGTATAGGTTTTGTGCCAGGTGTCGGGCTCCCATTCCGCGCCGAAGTAGTTGTAGAGATGGTCCTCCAGGGTTTTGCGTCCGTAGCCGTAGACCTGGAAGGACATGTGCGTAAACCCATAGGCCCGCGCGGCGTACGGGTCGCGCCACTGCAGGTCGTGGGCGGTTGAATCCGCAGCGGACCAACCGGCGAAACCCTCGGTCCGCTGCTGGTGCCAGAGGGCTTCCCACTCCTCGGGATAGCGCGACTCGGGGTGGATCCAGTTGACGTGGAGCAGGCCGCCGCCCGGATTCTGAAAGACCTTCTGCCCGGTTTTGGAATCGGTGCGCACGGCGCGAAAGGGCTGGTGGAAGGTACCGTCTTCGGTCGATTGGGTCATTCGCCAACCTTTGACCATTGGCTTGAACGGGGTCGCGATATAGCTCAGTGCAAGGGTGTGGAAGTCGGTGAGCTCCGTCGGGGTAGCGACGATATTATTGATGAGCACGACCGCGTCGTCTCGTCGTACGGCCTCATGGGCTGGTACGGCGTCGTCCTGGATCCAGCCCCTGTCGTTGTCGGCCCACCACAGGAAGCCGCGGCGTTCGCTGCCGATCCAGACGGTGGGATAGAACGAGCCGACTGTCATGCCGCTGCCGTTGATGCCGGTGTCGAGCGTGGACCAGAGTCGTCCGGTCTGGTCCCGGGGCAGCAGCATCGTGGTGCGGCTGGAATAGTTGTTGCCCGGGCCGATGCAGAGCAGGCCGTCGGCATCTGTCTCGGCCAAGGGGTACTCGAGCCGCAGCGCATCTACTGTCACTGGATCGTTGCCGGCGGGTCCGTAGCTCAGATCGATGTAGACCAGGCCGTCCTGCTCTATCCAGCCGGTGGCGGTGAACTCGAGCCCGGCGCCTTCTGCGGTGCCGGCGAAGCGCACCCGCCAGTCCGTGATTTCGGTGAACTTGGGCGCGCCGAGGTCGATAACGTGCTCAGTGCCGTCCTGCACCACGACTACCCGCGCCGGGCGAGCGCTGACGGCGCCGCCGCGTGCGGTGATTTTAGCAGGCAGACCCAGCGCGTTGAGCCGGTATTCGCGACCGAGACTTCCCACGGTGTTGTCGCGGAGGGTCAGGGGGGTGTACGGCGGAATAATTCGTTCGACATCGCCGTGCTCGGTATCCCACCAGTGCGCGTATTCGGCTGCCTCGTCTTTCTTCTCGAAGGTGCCTGTTATTGGGCCGAGTATTCGGCCACCGGCCAGTTCCATGGTGGCCTCGACCCGGTAGGTGCCCGGGGCGAGGGGCGGGAGTTGCAATACGTCCTGCAGGTAGTATTCGGCGATCTGGGTGATGCGGCCCTCGGCTATCGGCTCGGTCGTGTCTTCGGGCAGGACGTGATAGTGTAGAGCCACGGTCTGCGACGCACTGTCGAGATAATAGGTATCCCCTTTGATGAGCAGCCATGAGCGCACTGGGTTGAAGCGCGTCTCGAAGGCGAAGGTCGTGGTGTCGGGTGGGGCCGACGGCGAGAGCAGGAAGGCGTAGGCACCCACCTCGAACGGCACCGTGTAATAGAACAGTTGTCGGTCGCCCTGGGTCACCTCGATGGATGCCTGCCCCTCTGTCACGGTCTCAGGGAGCTTTTCGTCGAGGTGGAATTCGGCAGACTTGCCGGGTAACACGGTGAGGATTTCCGACCTGCTGAGGACATCGGCGATGTTCACCGCGACCGAGAGGGCGACCGGAGCGTCTGTTGGATTGAAGGCGCGCAGGGTTAGGGCTGCGGTGCCGTCGGTGGCCAGGTTCTGCAGGCTGTCCATCGTCATCTGGACTGCCGGGGTCTGGTCCACTAGGGTCATTAGGTTGAAGCCGTAGGGGTCGAGATAGGGGCCACGGCAGGGAATTCGCGCCTGCATCCAGGCGGGGAAGTGGTTAATGCCGAGCATCATTCGCCACTGGTCGCCGGCGCGATGGGGGCCTTCTAGCTCGAAGTCCTGCGGGGTAGCGCGCATCTCTACTTCCCACCAGCGGCCGCCGTCGGGTGCAGTGCCGGGCTTGCTCAGACGCGCCTCGATCGCGAATTGCGGGTTCCAGCTCTTGAACTGCTGGCCGAGGGCCAGGCGCGAAGTGTCGCCGATGAATCCCAGGGCGTTGAGGAACCACTTGTAGGCGTTGTCCTTGTTGCCGGCGGGGACATTCGCGCCCAGCGGTTGCCAGTTGAGTTCGAGACCGGCATCCCACACATAGGCCAGACCCTGAGAGCGGCCGACTGATATATTCGGCTTGAAGCTGGGCTTTAGATAGGTTCGGGCGGCGAAGTAGAGATGCTCAGGATCCCATCCCAGGTAGAAGGTCGTTGGTCGTGGCAGCAGCGGTTTGCTCATATCGGTCGATTGGTCGGCGACCCCGCCGACAGCCATTGCTTCGCGCCACTCGGTGGGGTCGATGGAGCCATCGATAGTGGGTGGCTGGCTCATCCGCGTTACGGCGAAGCTCGGCACCTGCCCGGGCGCCAATGCGGTTTCTCCGGTTGCGTTATCCGCACGCAACAGAGCGAAGATCGCGTAGGCCGTCAGATACCAGCAGCAGGGAAGTACACTTCTATTATTCATATCGTTTAGTCTGGGTAGGTATGCTTGTTTATTTAAGAGGTCCTCAGTCCCACATAGTCGATCGGCTCATCGGTGAAAACAACATTGTGATCCAGCGCGCTATCGGGGAAGGCAGATTCGCAGCCTTTGCTAAAGCTCAGGGTCCGACTCCGCTTGAGCCAGCCGATATTGTGAATCATGGCGATCATATGACGCGGGCGATCCGCGCGGTTCGGGACGCCGCGGTGCCACACTCGCATATCCCGAATCAGTACGCTGCCCTTTTTGGTGTTGGCGCGAATGGGCGGATTTACAACTCGCCGTGCTTCTTCGGTTTCGGCGTCGATTACGGAGCCGGAACTTGGATCGAGATGCGATCCCGGCCACAGCTCTATACTGCCGTTCTCCTCATTCACTTCTTGTGGTGCAATGTTGACCACCAGACTGGCCGCCGGGTGGGCCGCTTCGAGATCGGGCCAGAGATGATCGCTGTCGCGGTGCAATGGTTGTGTCTGGCTACCGGGACAATTGGTGTTACCGCAGTAGAAGCCGTTGAAGAAGCTGTCGCCCAGGATCGCCTGACTCACCTGAATCGCGAAGGGATTGGCGACGATGTCGCGGAAGACAAAGGGCGCAAAGGGCGGTGGGCCCAGCATCAGATGGCCGGGTAGGCCGCCGGCTCCACTCCACTGTTTGGCGTCATAAAGCAGCTGCGCGTCCTTATCCATCTGCTCGCGCAGTTGGTCCAGGTGATCGTGCGATACGATATCTTCGAGCACTGTGTATCCGTCGTTCCGAATGGCAGCTACAGCTTGATCGAGATGCGCTGAAGATAGAGTTTCTGCCGTGCGTTCCTGTGTACTGATTGCGATGTTCATGAGGCTATAACCCTTGATAATGATTGGTAAGAGACATTGTTTCCGTTTAGCATCTCTACTCAAACGGCATGCGCAATATATTGAAAGAGCAATTTAGAAGGCTTAGGGTCAACCGGTGCAGCGTTTTTTGAAAGTGAAATAATTGTCAAGGGCGCATGCGAAAGCTGACCATTCGATCGGTACATCGGTGTGAGTGCCTATTCGTAATTAACCACAAGTAATTTATAATGGCCCCTTAGTGTATACCATTACGGAGTCGGATAAAACGGTATGATCCCTGTTGGCAATCTTTGCAAGAAAGTTTAGTATGGTATCCAGGCTCGAGATCTGAGCATAAAGAAAGATAGGCGTGCTTAATTCACCCCAACTCAATATTGCTGTTGTCGGTCTGAGATTCGGCCGGACTTGGATGAACGGCTTCAAACATCATCCCCGTTGCAGACTGGCCTGTATTTGCGATATCGACTCTGATGCGCTTGAGGAGGGACAGGCCGAATCCGGTGCGGATACGGTGGCCAGCCATCTGGAAGAGGTGCTGAATGACCGGCACATCGATGTCGTAGCGCTCTTTACCCCGGCACCGCTGCACGCCGAACAATCCGCAGCGGCCCTGCGGGCCGGTAAACACGTCCTTTCCGCAGTTCCCGCAGCCACGACAGAGCAAGGATGCCGGGAGATCGTGCTCGCCGCTAAAGAAAGTGGTCGGGTGTATATGATGGCCGAAAACTGGCCTTATGAGCCGAGCGTGCTCAAGGCGCAGGCGCTGTTTAGAGCCGGTCAACTCGGTGCATTATTTTATGGCGAAGCCGAGTACCTGCACCATACTGAATCTCTCTGGTTGACGGCGGACGGAAAACCGACCTGGCGTCATACACTGGCACCGATGCTCTATCCGACCCACGGTCTCGGTCCCTATCTGCATATGACGGGTGATCGTTTTACAAGCGTCACCGCGCAGCAGGTATCTGGCCAGGACCCACCGGGGATTGATCCCGGCCGTCCATGGTTGGAACTGGCCATGCTTCGATCCGAACAGGGCTGTCTGTTCAAGCTGATGAATAGTTTCTGCAATGCCCACCCCGGCGGTCATTATCTGTCATTCTACGGTGACAGGGGCAGTTTCGAGACCGCCCGGGGTAAGCAGGCGCGGTTCGTGGCTAAATACTGGTCACTGGGTGATACACCGCGCGAGATGAACGAGCAAAAGTGTGAGTACCCACCACTGCCGGACTACGTTCGGGATATGGGCGCTCATGCCGGACCGGCCGTGCGGATCATCGATGATTTCGTACGGGCCATCATTGACGGCACTGCCGTCCCGGTTGGCCCGATCCTCTCAGCGCATATGACTTTACCTGGTATCTGTGCGGTGCGATCGATTCAAAACGGTCTCAGTGTGAAAATCCCCAATCCGCAGGAATGGGTTGATCCTTGATAGGGCCTGTTGCTCTGGGCCTGTTGAGCTCGTTGTTCACAGTTCAACTCAGCGCTATGGAGATCATAATCGAGGAGCGAGAAACAGGCTTTTGCGCTGTTGATGGGGAAGTGCTGTCCAGCGTAGAAGGGTATACTGGCAAGGGGTACGCCGATACCGATATCGCAGCGAAAAATAGCGTCAGCTGGAGCGTTAATGCCGAAGAGGCCGGAACTGTTGGTTTGATCTGGCGCTATGGCAATGGAGGCGGAGATCGCGGCGATCGGCCCGGTCGTCTGGTAATAAATGGTGGAGCCTTGGGCAGTGTGAGCTTTCCCCACACGGGCACTTGGAGCAATTGGACCCAAAGCGATACGACCTGGGTAGAGCTGGATCTAGGGTATAACTCTATTCGCCTCGAAGCGCTTAGTGCTTCGGGATTAGGCAATATCGACTATCTCAAAGTGTTCGGCAAAGGCCTGAGTCCATCACCATGCCAACCGATCTACGTGCTCAAAATCGGGCAGAGCCATCCTCTCGGAGGTGCGGTATCCTATGAGCCAGTGCTTGAATATTACGAGGCGGAAACCCTGGTGACTTTGCGGGCCCAGGCTAACCCTGGTTTTTTCTTCCAGAGCTGGTCCGGTAACAAGCCCAGTACCGATCCAGCCTTTGAGTTTGCCATTGACCGCAATATAGAGCTCACTGCGATTTTCCTCCCGGACGGTACCAACGCAGACCCCGAACTGATCGGCTATGCCACGGTACAGGATGATCGCGGTACGCCCTACCTGGTCACTGGAGGAGCTCTGGGAGATACCGTCGCTGCCACTACGTTGAAAGAGTTACGGGATTATTTAGCTCGGTCCGAGCCCTACATCGTGACCTTTAGTGGTCAAGTACAGGGAACTGCAGAGATCGAAATCACATCGAATAAGACCTTGTTGGGGCTTGGGCCTCAAGCTCATCTGAAGGGCATCGGCCTGGTGATTAATAGGGCGCGCAATGTTATCGTGCGCAATATGCAGATTTCGCACGTAACACCTCAGGATGCGATCGAGATCAATAATCGTTCGCAGAATATATGGATCGACCGCTGCCAGCTTTTTTCCGATCGCGCTCACCATAAAGACTTCTATGACGGCTTGCTAGATATTAAGAACGAGTCGTCTTTCATCACCATATCACGCTCTGTTTTCCGCGATCATTTCAAGACCAGTCTGATCAGTTCGGGGGATCAGGCGGTAGCTGACTCGGTAATCCGGGTGACATATCACCACAACCATTTTTACAACTGCGAATCGCGCCTGCCGAGCATCCGCTTTGGCAAGGCGCATATTTTCAACAACTATTACCAGAACAGCAAAACGGCAATAAATTCGCGTATGGGTGCCTGCGTACGAGTGGAAAATAACTATTTCGAAAATGTCGGCACTGCTGTGATGATGGAGTTCAGTCCGCAACCAGGCGGAGTAGAGCTAATTGGCAACCATTTCGGCGCAAGCCGGTTTTCCACTTCGCCGGCTTGCGGCCTTGAGGTGCCATATATCTATGAAACCGTTCTCGATCGGGCCGAGGATCTGCCCGTGCGTTTTGCCGCCAGCACGCTCGTCGAAAAGACGCAAAGAGTTCCTTTGACCTATTACTTGACCAATTTCCCCAATCCTTTTAACTCGACTACCCATATAGCATTTGCTTTGCCCAATACCGAAACGGTTACCCTGGAAATTTTCAGTCTGGGTGGTCAACGCCTGGCGACGCTGATCGACCAAAAACGACTGTCACCGGGTATTTATCAAGTGCCTTGGGATGCCTCCGAAAATGCTTCCGGGATTTATCTTTGCCGCCTCCGCACCGCCCAGTACAGAGAAACGCGAAAAATGGTCCTGCAAAACTGAGCGGATTAAATCGTCGCGGAGGCCGTAGTTTTGTATATTCGTCATAATTTATGCTCGCGTTATTAAAAGGGCCGTATTGATGGAAAAAATAGATGATCCAGAACTGGCATCGAGACGAAGGCCCCTGCATTGGCCTGGGTGTTGAAGGAGTCTTCGACGATATACATCTCTGGGAAAACGACCGCCTCGTCTATCCCACGGTCGTGAGCATCGACGGCGAGTACTGGATGTGGTATGGCAGCTATAGCCAGTACGGCGGCGAGGAAATGAAAACCGCGATTGGTTGCGCCTATGATGGTGCCCTTCGCATCTGGTACGCTTTGCGCCCGGCACCCCCTTTCGAGCACAAGTATTTTGCCATAGGCACCGCACACTGGCCCAACCGACCCGCTGCGGCATTCGAGGTGAAATGAGCGATTCAAAGGCGATGCTAGAAAAAGTCTGTGCAGCAATCGATTGTCTGATCGGATCCGGTGCTCGATTCGGCGGTCTGATTCCCTCAATTCTCGATCGGCAAACCGGCGAGATGCTGACTGAATTGCCGGCGGCGATTCCGGGGCAACGCGATGGTGATCGTTCACACCTCGGCTCGAACTTGATTCACGATGAAGCGTTATTAAAGACGATGTATGCGCTCTCGGTGACCGAGTCTCGACCCGATTTTGCCGCGGCGGCCGATCGTTATCTCCATCGTTTTGCGACGCATTGCACGGATACTCCGACCGGTATTTTTCCCTGGGGAGAGCATGCCTACTGGCATCTGATCGACGATTGCGTGGGGAACAGCTATCTCCTCCGCGATAACTCGGGCAACCCTCCCGTCACCCACGACCATTTGCGTCAGGCTCCGCTCTGGCTGTGGGAGAAACTCTATGCGATACGTCCCGATTGCGTTTATCGCTTTGCCGAAGGGCTGGATGGCCATTGGTCCGAAGGCGAGCCTAGCGAGATCGAGGAAGAGTATATACGGCACGCATATATAGAGGAGGACAGGCCTTATAAACGGGGCAGCCGATCTTGCGATTTTCCCCGGCACGGCGGGTTTTACATCTTCGACTGGGCTTTCGCTTATGCGAAGTCGAGCAGGACGGATTTTGCCGATCGGATTCGTCGGATGCTCGACTACTGGTGGCCGCTGCGAGATGATTTGGGGCTCTTGCTGATCGAGAGCCGATCGCCTGAGGATGATGAGACATTCTACCAGGTCAATGCGCCGGCACAAACATTGTCTCTGGGTGTCAGTCTATTGGAGTCGGCCCTGCTAGTGGACGCGGTGGATCCGGAACTCGCTCAATTGATGCGCGAGAGAGGGCGTGTGTATGTGGACGCGTTTTTCAAGGCGCCTCACGACTTAAAAAACGGTGTGCGGGTGTTGACATCGGTGCGTGGTTCGGGCGAGGTCAAGGGCTTGATGCCGATTTGGGGCAGTGTCTATGGGATATGGCCGGCCAGCTATGTTGCGTTGATCTGCCTTTGCGGATTGCGGCTTTATGATGAAAGTCAACTGCTCTCGTGGGCGATGGAGGTGGGAGATGGCTATGCTCGCGAGCCGTTTCCGGATGATGCAGCTGTGCCGGCGATGGATGCCGGGCTGGGGTTGGAGCTTCTTGCCGACTTGTATGCGATTACGCAGGAGGGGCGTTGGTTGGATCTCGGCTTGAGAATGGCCGCAGAGCTTGTGGAACGCTACTGCGATGGCCTGCTTCCGCGCGGGGCAGCGGGAATCGACTGGTACGAATCTCAGATGGGGCCGAGCTTCCTGCTGCACGGGCTTGCGCGGATCGCGTTGATGGAACGCGATGGACTGCCCTGTTCGCTCGCTGCCGATTATACTGCGAGGTAGGTACCTATCGCTAATACGGTACCTATGCCGGGCACGATGATTCTCCTTCTATAGACTGGCGTACTGCGCTGCGTATCGTTTCTTCGGTTGCCTCGGTGAACGGCCCGGTATAGAGCTGGTAGCGGTGATTGTCCACGACCTCGTAGCCGCCTTCAGAGATCTGTCGGCGCACCGGTACGTAGCCGACGATATCGTTGCAGTAGCCCAGGGTCCACACTTGTCCAAAGCGGCTGCTCCATTCGCGCTTGAAGCCCAGTCCGTATTCTACGCTCATCTCGCCGGCCATGGTGACCACCAAAAACGAAGTGCCGAAATATACGGTCTGCACCTCAAACTCAATCGCTCGCGGTGCTTCTTCGCTGCGGCGGGCGAGGGCTAGGTGGTACTCGGCCCATTCGCGCACATAAGCCTGTGGCACTGTGGCGCAGGAGTATAGCTCGTCCGCATCGGCCGGTTCCGTGTACAGGGTGAGCAGGCGCTGCTCAGTGCCCAACGGCCCATCGACCGGATGCCAGGACCGTGTTGCAGTAACGCGTTGCACCGCATCGGCCAGACGCCGTCCTAAGGCCGCCACCTCATCGAGTTCGAGATCGCGCCAACCATCCTGCTCGGCATCGCGCAGATCCGCTTTCTGGTCGCCGGCGCAGCCTTGAAAAAAGCACGCGGTCAGATCTTCATGGCGCGCCTCGAGTTCGTCGCAGGCGTAGGCGACAAAATCGCCGCCGATCTGGGTGATTGCTCCAGCTGTGATCGGATGGCAGGCATACGAAAACAACAATTGACGCAAACGCCCGTCCAGACTTTCCACGGCTAATACGCCGACCTCGTGATCGTGCGGTGCGTCCCTGGATGGTTTGTAGGCGATTTGTCCCGGGTCGAGCGGTCGCCGCCGCGATGCGGCAAAACCGCACCAGTCCGATCCGGTGTACAAGCGGGATGGCTCTCGATTTTCCAACGCTTCGGCGGCGCAATGAGCCAATGCGTCCAGGGTGTGCTCGATATAGGTTTCGTCCAGTACGCCGTGACGCCGCAGGTCCATATTGTGCCGCATTACCGGGCCGCAGTGGGTATGCGTGCCGCTGAGCACCATACGATCGGGTGCGATCCCGGTGGCTGCGGCGATGCGCTGCCGTGCCGCCGCCGTTCGGTCGTAAAACCCGAGCCACTCCATCGATACCAGTAAGAGCGGCGGCCCCCCATCGTCGATCACCGTGGCGACGGCGCGCAACGGGTGGTAGACCCCGTCCGATGGTTTGTCCCGTCCGCCATAACCAGCCAGGAATACGCCGATCGGGGGTGTGATATCGATGCTGCTGCAGCCCACATTGTACACCATCTGTGCCATAATTTAGTTCCTATGCTTGTTCACTCGTAAAACCAACCGGGCTGGATACGGGCGATGTGCAGGCCGTCCAGGGCGTGGTAGCTCACGAGGACGAGGTCGTCCAGATGGAGGACGCTGGGGTAGCCGAAGTCTCCATAGGGATCGCCGGCGATGATTCGCTCGTTTTCCCATGTTTCCCCTTCATCGCGGCTGATGACGGATGTGAACGGCGTGCGGATATAGTGCTTGTTGCCAGTGCCCCTATTGAAGACGCGAGGTTTTTCTCCGGGCTCTCTCCCGCCGTTGCCGGTAGAACGCACCAGGAGTAGATCGTCAGTTGACGGAATACGACTGAGGTGCAGAGCAGAACTGTTCATCGGCAGTTTCAGGTCTTCTATGATCTCGCCTTTCGACCAGGTCTGGCCCTGATCCTCGGAGTGTGTCCGCCCGACATACCCGCTGTAGGTTCGAAAAAGCATCAGTACTCGCCCATCTTTCAACTCGATGAGGTGGGGCTCCTGAGATTCTATGCCCTGTTCCAGCATGTTGACATCGTTGTCGCTGCGATTCCAGATATGACCATCGTCATCGGAATACCAGGTCGCACAGACGAAACCGCGATGATCGTTGTTGAGCCCGATATCGACTCTTAACTCGGCCGGAGCGAGGATCCGATCGCTGGAGAGGCGCAAGAGTTTGTCGTTGTGGACCTGACAGATCCGCTCTTTGCTGGGTGTCAGTACTTTGGGGGCGCTCCAGGTCGCGCCTTCATCGTCCGAGAATCGATAGTAGGAATGCCCATAGGGATCGCGGCCACCGACGCTCCAGATATAGGCCATCATGAGTTGGCCGTTTTTTCGCCGTAAAAAGCTGGGAACCCCTACCGACTCGCCGGCGGGGGATAAAAATTGCGCATCGGGCCCTGAAAGCAGCAAGTGTGGCTGGCTCCAGGTCTGTCCGCGATCGCCAGAAGAACAAGCATAGATGCCGGATCGCCCGTCGGGTAGATCGGCAAAGGCATAGAGTAACCTTCCGTCCCGAAGCTCGACGATATCACCGTTCATCCCCCTGGTGAAGAGCGGCGGCTCGATTTGATATACGTGGAGATCACAGAACATATTTCAAGTCTCTCATAATAGCTCCTTAATAGACGTTTCGATTTGGGTCGGCTTCCAGCCACTTGGCCGAAAGCTGATCGACGAGGAAGAGAATGAAGTTGGGTCGATTGGGCCTCTTAAGTACGCACCTCCTGACCAGCGGCCACTTCGATTCTCTTCATTACCCGCTCCAGGACCCACTGCCTGCCGATGACATCTCGTTGCGCGTTTAGCATCCCCGCAAACTGGTTGGTTTTGATATGCGGGTCGTGTTCCGGGCCGAAAAGATTCTGATTGTCTAGTGCTGCCCGCAGCGCGGGAATGAGCGGTGCCATGGGCTGAAGCTCTTCCCGGTTGCAATAGGAGAGATAGGCACCGGCCCGAATCCGCGCCCACAGGATATCGCTTTCCAGACCTCTCGCGAAGGCCGCGATGGTCACGGAGCCTGACCCTGTGCGGACCAGGTATGCGGCGGCGGCCAGACTGACACTGATAGACTCGTCATCGAGGAACGGTTTCAGACGCTCGATCGTTGCTGGGGTCGAGTCGTACGAGGATAAGCCGGTGACGGCCCAATAGCGCACGGCGCTATCCGGGTCGTCCAGCCGCTTTAACAGCTCCCCTTGTCCTTCCTCGCCCAGTCTTGCCAGATCGGCGGTCTCCAGGATTCGCTCGAACTTAGTGCAGCGGATGCCTACCTCTCGGCTGACACCGTTGTACGCTGCGGCTCGGACGACGATCTCTGTCTCGTCGAACAGACCCAGATCCTGGGTCTCGACCATCCAGTTGAAGAGCTTCCCACGCAGCTCGTCTTTGACGTTGTTGAAAGCGGGGTCGTCGGCCAGATTGTGGATCGCTTGCGGATCGTTCTCGATGTCATACAGCTCTTCGAGCGGTTTGTGGTCCTGCCAGATCGGATATTTCTGGTACTGCTCAGGCAGGCCGTGTTCCCTGACCATCATCGGTGGTCCATAGATCAGGAATACGCCGTCGGGATCGTGGACCTTCTGCTCGCCGGGTAAGCAGGAGGTCTCCCAGAAGGCGCGCTCCGGTGTCCCTTCCTCGGGGACGCTCGCGAAGAATCCGCCGTCCGGATAGAACGAAGCATATGGTTGATGCGGTAAGAAGTTGCGCGTGTAACGATATCTTGCGGTGCGAATCGTACGGATCATCTCCGGGTTGTTATCCAGCCGATCCCTGGCACTGCAGACGAAGGTCCGTGGTTCATCTCGATTGGGGCCACACAGATTTCGGCTCTGGATGTGATCGGGAATGGGGATATTTGCCAGCTGCAGGGTTGTTGCGCAGAGATCCATGTGCAATACGAGTTCATCAACCGTGGTGCCGGGGTCTGTCGGGGCCAGGTGCCGATACTTTTCCGGGAATTGCATGATCAGCGGGATTTTCAGTCCGTCGTCGTAGGCGTGGATCTTGCCCCGGGGATACCCTGTGCCATGGTCTCCCCAGTAGACCACAATAGTGTCTTCACGGAGCCCCTGCGCGTCGAGCTTATTCAGGATTTCCCCTACTTGCTTATCGACATTGGTAAGGGCATCGTAGAAAAGGGCCATCCGTTCTCTGAACAAGGGCGTGTCGGGAACGAAGCTCGGTACTGGCACATCATCTGGGTCGTGTAATTCGTCGTCTTCGAGCAGCGGTGAACGTTGCTTGCGCGCAGCATCCGGAGTCAGTTTGAAGACGCTGGCGTGGGAATCGTCGAGCTTGTAATACGAGAAGAACGGCTTGCCTGCGGGGCGCTTCGCCCAGAAATCGCCAGATTTGTAATATTTTTCGCACTCCTCTTTAGCGACATAGAGATTGATGTCGCCGTCCGGCTCCGTGCAGGCGTAACCGGCGTCGCTCATCATTTTGGTTAAGAGCTCAACCCCTGCGGGGCGGATGATCGCACTGCGGTGGTGATGCGTGCCCAGTGTCGTCGGATGCATGCCGCTATAGATGCTCGTGCGTGATGGTGAACAGATTGGACCGGCGGTAAATGCATTGGTATAGCGCACGCCTTCTGCTGCCAGACGATCGATATTCGGGGTGTGCGCGTATTGATCGCCGTAGCAACCGTAGTTCCAGGCACTGGAGTCGTGGTTGCTGATCCAGAGGATGTTCGGTTTTGACATCAGTCTATTTTCCTCGCCTCTCTAGCGCAGCGCCAGCATGCGGTTGTCGAATACGTACGCCCCCGCCGATTGGCTTCGATGTGCTCCTGCAATTAGCACTAGGCGCCCTGCGAGTGAGCACGCCGCCCCCCAATTCTGCTCAAATGGCATCTGTGGTCGCTCTACCCACCGCCGCTCTGCCACGGAGAACGAGTGGGCTTTCTGTGAGTAGACCCGCTTCTCTCCTCGTCCATCGGGATTGGTTGCGTCGTCGATGATGACGCCGCCACCACAGACCCAGATCTCGCCCTCGTGCGCGGCCATGGCTGAGGCTTGCGAAGCGAGCGGGTGGTTGGGCAGACTCTCGTCCCATGTGCCTGAGGCGGTGTCGAAGGCTAGAAAGCGTGCGGGTGCTCCGCCCAATACGTAAAAAATACCGTTGAGCTCGCAGCCAGCGAGGGTGGCGGCCGGTAGCTCTACAGGGGCGGGTGGCTCCATCCGCCATTCGGTTTCGCCGGCTGAGATACTCAGGAGCTCACGCAGCGGCTTGGTGCCGAACCCTATCTCGCCACCTGTGCCTCCCACCACCCATATCCTTCGATTCGCGGTGGCAGCGACGCAACCAAGGCGAGGGGAGGGTAGAGATGGTGCAGCTTGTCGGTCCGCGGTAGCCTCGCAGGTGCTCGTAGCGTTGAAGGTCCAGCACTCGGCCCGCACGCGGCCGCGTCCTCCACCGCCGCCAATGACGTAAACACGGTCGTCAAGTGTAGCCATGGCCGAGTAAACGTAGCCTTCGGGGATCCGACCCACCACTACCCATCCAGCGTCGGCGTTGGCGGGATCATAAGCCAAGAGCTCATCGTGCACGTGGGCCACAGCCGGAAATCCCCGGTAGTGGGTGGCGCCCCCAACCACGAATACACGGCCGCTGGCGGTAGTGCAGTAGTTGTCGTGCGTGCCACATGGAAGCCGTGCTGCCAGTATCTCCCAATCTGCGTTGGCTGGCGTGGGATCGAGCGACGCCAGCACCTCTCTAGTGTGTCCACTTGTGAATGGGCCGCCAATATCCCGTCCCTCCACCTCTAGCTCAACCACAGTTTCGGCTCCATCCTCTGAGATGCAGTGTACGAGGATCATGCCGGCATCACTGCGCTGGAGACGGGTCG
>MDTE01021329.1_pt1 | contig 16252 bp, 7 predicted proteins | sample 811231 | NCBI WGS metagenome assembly MDTE01 (sample SAMN05326651, study PRJNA326480) | marine metagenome | isolation source: seawater | place: Indian Ocean: Red Sea | collected 2010
CCGGCCGCGGCTGCTTGCCAAGAAGGATTGTCCGCCAAAAAATGGGGAAATGCGCTGAGCTTCGGCAGACCGACACGGCCTCTGGGAGGTACCGTGCGGTCGTGCGGACGGGAGCGGGTGTTGGCTCCTTAGAGGTACGTCTCAGTAGTCATTCCCACCCGCCAGACCCGCGCGAATCGCGTCGCCCAGCGCGTGTCGCGCGCAATTCGGGAGCGCATCGGGACCGCTTAGTCACGGCCTAGCCGTGAGCGGAAACGTGATTTTGCCGTGACTCTCGGGCGAATCGCGCGTGCTCACGCGGCTCGCGAGCCGGTTCGGACGCGTGCGCGCCGTCGCGTGGACCTTTCGAGTGTGACAGGTTTCGTTTCGATCGTCTACACGCCCCGCGCGATCTTCATCGCGTCTTACAGGCGACGATTCCGAACGAGTTCGACCCGCATTCAACTTTTTTGGCCACACCGGGCAACAACTGAGCGAATTTCTATTGTTCCTTTCCTCCCGCGCGCAGTTGGTCGGCGACGATGGCGGTGAGACGGGGTTCTCGGCGGCCGAAGACGTACGATGAAATGTGTGAGGGCATCCCCGATTATTCGCTGTTCATCCTGGGCAAGCGTAACCCGATACGCGCGGCAACCATCAGCTTGGTGAAGGGGCCGTACTTCGACCAATTCATCCTCCTGTTGATTCTCGCCAACTGCGTCTTCCTCGCGATGGACACAAACGAGGTGCTGTTCGAAGAGAGCTCGTTGGGCAAACTGGTGGCGATGTCCGAGGTCATTTTCACGGGCATATACGTGGTGGAGATGATCCTGAAAATCATCGCCATGGGCTTCGTGCTGGGGAAGGGGAGCTACCTTAGCGATCCTTGGAACAGGTTGGACTTTTTCGTCGTCGTGCTCGGACTGTTGGGATACCTGCCGGGCATGGGAAACTTCTCGGGAATCAGGACGGTGCGAATATTGCGTCCGCTGCGAACGATCACCGCCGTGAGGGGCATGCGACAGCTCGTGGTGACCCTGCTCCGGTCCCTGCCGATGCTCTTCGACGTTTTGATCCTGGTGTTCTTTGCGTTTTTCATCTTCGGCATCGTCGGCTTACAGCTGTTCATGTCGAAGACGTCGCAGCGGTGCGCCATCTTGGCCAACCCCGTGAGCGGGTGCGCGTCATGCGGCTTACAGGAGATCGCGGGGTACACGGGGTGCGCCGCCAGCTGTGCGCTACCTGCGGCACCCGTGTGGGAGTTTCAGGGGGGCGAGGATGGAGACGAGCTGTGCTCCGGCCCTAGTTTGGGCTCCTATCCGAACCACGGAGACGGCGGCGAAGGGAACTCGTGTCCGCCCGGCCAGTACTGCGTCATCCAGCGAAAGCAGGATCTGCCAAACTTTGGGTACAGCAACTTCGACAACATCGCGTGGGCGTGGCTGACAATCTTCCAGTGCATCAGCATGGAGGGCTGGACCAACATCATGTACATGACCATGGACACGGTAACGACGTGGACGTGGCCGTACTTCGTCGTCCTCATTGTCTTCGGATCGTTCTTCGCCGTGAACTTGGCGCTCGCGGTGCTGTTCGTGTACTTCACTAGTGCAGGGACGGATGGGGAGGATCCGGATGAGGAGAAAGAGTTACCCTTGCCGACACAGGACGGCGAGGTGGCGGTGACGCACAAGAACGCTCTGCAGAAAATATGTTTCAACATCGCGTCCTCGACCCGGTTCGAACAGCTCACGATCGGTCTCATCATCCTCAACACCGTGGTGATGGCGTCAGATCACAACCGCATGCCAAGGGATCAACAGGAGGTTAACGAGTACGTCAACTATTTCCTTTTCGCCTACTTCGTCGTCGAGATGATCATCAAGCTCATCGGATTCGGCCCGAGGGACTACGCCAAGGATCAGATGAACCTATTTGACGGGTTCGTGGTGCTCATGTCGGGCGTCGAGGTTGTCATGGGTTTCATGACGAGCGACAATGGCAACAACTACCTCTCTGTGCTTCGAACCTTCCGTCTGCTTCGCGTGTTCAAGCTGGCGAGGTCGTGGAAGCAGCTGAATGACATCATCACCACGATGTTCAAGTCGCTTGCGGGCATCTCGTATCTCTCCCTGATATTGTTGCTGTTCATGTACGTGTTTGCGCTGCTGGGCATGCAGCTGTTTGGGTACGAGTTTATCGACTGCGGCGGCTACGGCATCGAGGCAGCGTCTAAGGACTGCCCGGCGGGAATGACGAAGGAGTGCCCGGACCACTTTGACTGCTACGCGCCGTGCGAATCGTCGCAGGTTGGGCAGTGGGTGACGTTCACGGGCGCCGAGGGCGTCGGGGGCGAGTGCATCAAGTACAGCGGGCAGAAGTGGAACCCCGGCAAGCGAACGGAGGAGCCCGTGGCGGAGGAGTTTCTGGTGAAGCTCGGCAGGAGCGACCACGCGAGGCACTCGTTCGACAACATCTTCTGGGCGTTCATCACGATATTCCAGATCCTCACCGGCGAGAACTGGAACGAGGTGATGTACGACGGCATGAGGCACGTGAGTTCGTGGACGTGCATCTACTTCGTCGTGCTGGTGGTGCTGGGCAACTACATCATCTTAAACCTGTTCCTTGCGATCCTCCTCGATAACTTCGCCGCTGGAGATAACGAGGAAGGGGAGGAGAAGAATGGGTCGAGGCCATCCTCGCGCGCCAAGGCTGGCAGCCGACCGGGCTCGCAAGGCCCATCGATCAAGGACGAGAAGGGAAACAAGTTAAAGAGCTACAACTCAATAGCGGCGTGGAAGGCTGAGGATTTCAACCCGAAGACAAGCGAGCTGGACAAGCTCAAGGCGCAGGGTGTGGACCCAAAGCACATCTTATACGGTAAGCACGTCCCCGCGCTCAAGCACAGGTCGCTGTACATCTTCGGCCCCAAAAATCCGCTGCGGCTGGCCATCGCAAAGGTCATCTACCACAGATACTTTGAGTACTTCATCATTGGCGTGATCCTGATTAGCTCGATCATCCTGGCGGTGGACGGCCCGGCGTACAGTAAAGACGCCCCCGTGTACAAGAAGGATTTGCCCAATGTGGAGGATAAGCTCAAGACGGCGATGGACATGTTGGATGTCGTGTTCCTCTTCATGTTTGTGCTTGAGGCGATGATGAAGGTGATCGTCCGCGGCTTCGTCGCGCACGAAGGGGCTTACCTGCGCAGCGCCTGGAACGTGCTCGATTTCATCATCGTCATTGTGGGGTTGATCGCGTTCGGCATCGAGTACAGCGACGGGTCCTCGCGCGACCTGATGGCGGTGAGGGCGCTTCGGACGTTCAGGGCGTTGAGACCCCTGCGCATGGCGTCGCGAGCGCAGGGCATGAAGGTTGTGGTCAACGCCCTGTTCAGCGCGGTTCCCGGGATCACCAACGTGGCGTTCGTGTGTCTCTTGTTCTACGTCATCTTCGGCATCCTCGGCCTCAACCTCTTCATGGGGAAGATGTATTACTGCGCGGACACTGATGACCTGTCCACGCGACTGGTCCCGGAGAGTATGGGAGTCAAGGACGCCGACATGACCAGGGAGTGGTGCTTCCGCGACGACGGCGCGCACTTTTACTACTGCCCGGCCAAGGACGATCCGCTGTACGCCAGCAGAAACGCGTGGACGAGCGTGATGGACCTACCCCGCGCCTCCGGAGACTCGTGGACGTGCGCCAAGACGACGCCCGGCGTGGGATTCACCGCCGCTTGGGACGCGGGGCTGACGGGAACGTCCGGCGCCGAGTGGACGTGTACGCCGGGGGCGGCCACGGTGGCCGCGTACGGGTCGGTCGGGGAGCTGAGCGCGCTGGCGGCGGCGAACGGCGCGGGTAACTACACGATCCAGTCGACGTGCGAACCGAGGGCGTATAACACGCACTGGACCAACCCACGCGATTACGATTTTGACAACATCGGGCACTCCATGCTCTCGTTGTTCGAGATGGCGACGCTTGAGGGCTGGCTGGAGATCATGTACCACGGAGCGGACACCACCGAAGTCGACCTGCAGCCGATACGGGATAACAACCCGTATTACTGCCTCTTCTTTGCGTTTTTCATCATCGTGGGATCCTTCTTTGTCATGAACTTGTTTGTCGGCGTGACCATCGATAAGTTCAACGAGATGAAGGAGAAGCAGGAGAAGAGCGTGTTCTTGACCGACGAGCAGCAATCGTGGGTCACAATCCAGCGTCTATTGGTGGGAATCAGGCTGAAGAAGACGGCGAACAGGCCACTGAACCGCATGCGCAACTTCATCTACGACGTCGTCACCAGTCGATCGTTTGAGACACTGATTCTGTGTCTCATCATGGCGAACATCCTCGTCATGTCCATGACCCACGCGGACATGTCGGATGAGTTCGAGAATGTTTTGTTCCTGCTCAACTGCGGCTTCGCGGGTATCTTTGCGATCGAGGCGATCATGAAGCTCATCGCGTTCAAGCCCAGCGGATACTTCCGGGATCCCTGGAACACGTTTGATTTCATGGTCGTCACGCTGTCTGTCATGGGCATCGCGGTGACCTTGACCACGGACATCTCAGCTACGTATCTGAACATCATCCGTGTGTTTCGCGTGGCGAGAATCTTTAGACTGATTCCCAAGGCGAAGGGGCTGAAGAAGTTGTTCCAGACGTTGGTCTATTCGCTTCCGGCTCTGGCCAACGTGGGCAGCGTCTTGTTCCTGTTCTTCTTCATCTTCGCCGTTCTCGGCATGAACCTGTTCGGTAAGGTTCGCGTCACCGGCAACTTCCTCAACAGGTATGCCAACTTCGAGACGTTCGGGTACTCGATGCTGACGTTGTTCCGCATGGCGACTGGCGAGGCTTGGAACGGCATCATGCACGACTGCATGATCACAAAGCAGTGCGTCTATTACCAGGACCCGACGACTGGAGACGTGACCTACTACGACCAGGAGGATAAATTCTGGCAGGATCTGAACGAGGACCTATACACCAACCAGTGCACTCCGCACCCGGTGGGCGCGATCATCTTCTTCTGCTTCTTCTGCATCCTGTGCGCGTTTGTCATGCTCAACCTTGTCATCGCGGTCATCTTGGACAACTTCCAGAACAACTCAAAGACAGCAGAGCTCGGCGTGAGCAAGGAGGACATGATGCACTTCACAGACGTCTGGATGCGCCTGGATCCGAGGGCGACCTACTATATTCCCGCAGAAAGTCTGCCACGTGTTATCGGCGCGATGGACCACCCGGTGGGCACGCGAGGTTTGAGCAAGCGCGAGGCCAAGACAAAATGCATGCAGATCATCATGACGGTTGATATTCCCAACCACGACGGCAAGATTCACTTCCTCGAGACCCTCCACGCGCTGACGGGGAGGATCGCCGGGACGGAGCTGCCGGAGTCCGAGGAGGTCAAGGTCAGAGACTCGATGGTGGACAGGTTGCCCACCTTTGCGAGCGACAAAGACGTCCCAAAGTACACGGCGGCGCACTTCCACGCGGCGCTCTACGTGCAGGCTGCCGTGAGGGGATACATGCAGCGGTACAGGATGAGGGAGAAGCTGACGCAGGCGGAGAAGCTCGCGCAGGAGAAGCGGGAGGCGGCGGTGGCGGGAAAATGAGGAGTGCCGAACCACGCCTTTTATTAGCAATCGTTGAAAGACTACGGGTGGGGTTGTTGAGATTCGTAACAGCAGCTCCGCGTCGCGAGTATTCCTCACTTGGATTTTTTTGGTTCGTCAGCCCCCTCCTCCTCCCCAGCCTCGACGAAAGCCCAGATCTCCTTCAACTCCTTCACTCCACCGGCGATGAGGGCACGGAGGAAGGTGGCGCCGAGGATGCCCGGCACGATGTAAAGAAGAGCCGGCTGCGCCGCGTTGAACACGTTCATCACCGCAATCGTCGTCGCCAATCCGGCAAAGTACCCGAAGATCACCGCCGGGAAGTACCGCTTGGGCGCCGGCTTACCCTCCGCCTTCGCCCGCGCTGCGCGCTGCTGGTCCATTCGCAGCGTGAGCGCCACGTAAATACCCGGCACCACGATGTCGCCCAGCCCGAGCATGCTGAATGGCGACTTCGACCCGGGCTCGACGACTCTCGGAAACAGGAGCTTGATGGGGGCGTCGAAGGACTTGGCGACAGTGACCATGACGGGGGTGAAGAACACCCAGAAGATGTCGTAAAAGAAGAGTCCCACGAGCAGGATGGTGCCGATCTGCACGCTGTCCAGCGTGAGAAACTCGACGCCGGTGAGGGAAAACGCGAGGCCCAGGGCGTTGTTTGCCACCCAGTGTTTCTCCACCACGTACCACCCGCAGAAGCCGCACGCGGCGACGCCGGCGATGAGCTCCGGCGGCGTGCACTCCAGCTTGGACGGTCCGTCGGTGATCAGCGGGATCGTGGGTAGGGTTCCGAATTTCATAACCTTGCCCGCGAAGGATTTGGGGACGAACCGCGCGAGCACGGGGGAGAGGCAGCCGACCAGAGCGAAGATCCCGAGCACGACGAAGTAAACGGTGAGCAGCTTGTTCACCAGATCCTTCGGCAGGTACTTGAACAGGACGAAGAATCCGAAGAGGACGCAGCTGCCGATGACGGGGAACCGCATGGCGTCCTGCTTGGTCATCGCCTCGGTGTTTCCCTGCGCCGCGGGCTTGATGGATCGGTGCGCACCCGCGTACACCGCCAACGTGGCGGTGGCGAGGATGTGCAAGTTGGGTTCGATGACGGTGACCAGCGCGCAGCACGCCTGAAGGCAGATGAGGAGAACGTGGGCCATCGGCGCGGCGACGTGCCTCGCATCCTCGATGTCCGCCGCAGCCTTAGCCGTCGCTGAACGCGTGCCAGCCATAACACTCGACCTCGTATCGATCGGATTAATGCCGAGATCGCGCGGCCTCTTTTTTGCGACAACCATTTCCAGAACGAACACAGAATCGGCACCCGTGGGGCGGGGGGCGCGGAGGTCGGTCGGGGCGGTTCGCTATCGCGCCTCGCCTCGCCGCTCTCGCCGATGGACCTCAAGAGCATCAAGGGCGCGCTCAAGTCGGCCGCGGGGAAGGCGTCCAAGGCTGCGCACGAGGCTGGGATCTCGGCGTACGCCAGCGCGAAGGGCGCCGTGGCCAACGCCGCGTCCACGGCCACGGGTGCGCTGCGGTGCACGCGCGAGTACGACCTCGACGCCCCGGTCGCGGCATCGGGTGGACCCGGGTGTCTGTTCTCCGTCGTGGACGCCACGCGAAGGGGGAAGGGGGGCACCACGAGCAAGGCTGCCGCTGCTGCCGCTGCTGCTGCTGACCCGACGACGCCCAATTCCAGAGTCAGCGTCTGGCTCCTCGACAAGCGCGCGCTCACCGAGGATGGCCGGCACTCCAAGGAGGAGGTCGAGCAGATGCTGCAACTCATCCGCGACGACGCCTCGCGGATGCTGAGGCTCAGGCACCCGGGAGTGCTGCGGCTGGAGCAGCCCCTCGAAGAGACCCGAACGCACATCGCGCTCGTCACCGAGCCGGTGTTCGCCTCCGCGGCTGACATCCTCGCCAAGGGCGCCAACCTCGCAGGAAAGCAGCGCGAACGCGCCAAGTCGCTGGAGCAGGCGACGGGAGGCGCCGCGGGAGCCGCCGGCGGCGATTCGTCTTCCGGACGCGGACCGTCGGCTTCCGGAGAGACCGGAGCGCGACTCGCCTCCGCGAAGCTCTCGCAGCTCGAGGTGAAACACGGCGCGGCGGCGCTCGCGGGCGCCCTACGTTTCGTCCACGAATCCGCCGGGCTGGTGCTCCGCGGGCTGAACCCGGGGTGCGTTGTGGTGACGAGCCGCGGGGACTGGAAGATCGGCGTCGGGGCGTTCGCGCACGCCAGGGGCGGCGCGGACGGGGGCAACCGAGCGGACTTTTACCTCGGACCGTCGGGCGCCGCTACACCCGCCGTGGGATACGGTTCCTCGGACAGCGAGGCGTACGTCACCGGACCCCTGCCGCTGGTTCCCCCCGCTGGATACGTGGCGCCGGAGCTGGTGCTCGGGGTGACGACGGGCGGGTACGGCGCGGTCGCGGCGGAGCCGACGGGTTCGGCGGATGTCTTCTCCCTCGGCGCGATCGTCCACGAGTTGGCGGGAAATCCGCCGCTGCTGGGCGAGGCGTGCTGCGCGAGCGTCGGCGGCGGCGAGGTCGGCGAAGGGGAGTACAGACGCGGGCTTCGGAACGCGCGGTTCGTCGGCGGGTGCGCGTCGGTGGTGTCGAGGATGTGCGCCGAGGATCCGATGAAAAGAATCGGTTCGGCGGAGGTTGAACGCGACGCGTGGTTCGCGAACGACGTCGGCCTCGCGGCGCTTCGCGAGCTGGACGGTTTCATACAGAAGGACGTGTTGGCGCGCGCCGCGTTTCTTCAGTCGCTTCAGGGTCGTTGGGACCTGTTCGACGCGAGGGTGACGCAGTACAGGGTGTTACCCCCGCTGCTCACCGAGCTTCGAACGCCCGAGCTGCAGCCGCTGGTGCTGCCGCTGATCCTCAACCTCGCGGAGCGGCAGACGCCCGAGGATTTCAGCGAGTGGACGCTGCCCCACCTGGCGCCTCTCCTGGCCACCGCGACGGGTCACACGCTGGGCACCATCTTGAAGTCCACGGCGAAGTTCGCGGACCGCGTGCCGTCCCCCGAAACCTTCGAGCTGTTCGTCCTCCCGGCTGTCCTGCGTGGCGTCGCCGCCCCGGAGGTGCTCGTACAGGAGGAAGCCCTGCGCCAGGTCACGGCCGCGGCGCACAAGGTGACGCCCGAGACTTTGCGATGCACCGTCGTGCCCTTGCTACACAAGACCGCGGTGGACACCACGGCCGCCGCGGTGAGGGTCAACGCGTTGGTGGCGCTGGGAAAAATCGCGCCGTGCTTCTCCGTGCCCGAGTTTGACGCGACGCTCGACGCGTTGCACCGGATAGCGGCGAACGACCGCGCCGCCGCCACGGTGATGTGCGTGCTGGGCGTGGCGGACGCCATGGGCAAGGTGGGCGGCGTGAACCTGATCGCGTCCAGGTGCCTACCGCTGGCGTGTCCGCTGATGCTCGCGCCGGGGCTCAACCGCGCGCAGATCGGGACGGTGAGTCGGGTGTTGGGGGGAATGCTGCGTCGGGTCGAGGAGGCGAGGGTCGCCACCGCGCCGCCCGCGCCGCCCCCTCCCAAGAAGCAACCGCCCGCGTCCGTCGAGGCGACCGGCGCGTCCGGAGGGATGGGAGGTGGGGCGGACCCGTTCGGGATGGGAGGTGGGGCGGACCCGTTCGCCGCGTCGGGCGCGGCGACGGATCTTTTACGGGGCGCGAACGCGATCGCGAACGTCGGGGAGGGCACTCAGGGAACGCGGAAGGGCGGCGGGACGCCCGTGCGCCTGACGCCGCCGCCGGGGGTCGTGCCGAGGGTGTCCTCCGCAACGCAGCAGCTCACCGCCGCGTTGTCCGCGGGCGACAACCTCGAGACCCTGTTCACCGATCCGGGGTACAGGCCCGAACCCCCGGGTCCGATGTTCGCCGGGATGAGCGTTCAACCGGGGGTGGGAGTCGGGGCGGGTCGCACGGGGCGGGGTGCGCTCGACGCGAAGGAGTTCTCGCTGCTCTGAGGCGCGTCACGAGTAGAGTGCAAAAAAACGGCTTTTTGATGAAAACACAGAAGTGCGCGAGTGGTCCCAAAACCCGGCCCGAGGGTTTCGGCACCGTCACATATCGTTGCAACATGGCCACGCTCTGTACACCCATCGTCGGTTTTGCGGTCGGCGCGCGCGCGCCGACCCGGACGCGCGTCGCCTCCCGTAGCCTTAGCGCGCGCGGTAGCCTCGCGGGCACCGCCCTCGCCGGTACGGAGCCGCGCCATTGACAACCGCCTTATCTGAAAAGAGACAATTTCCCGACACGTCGACGTGCATCCGCGCCGTCTGCGAAACCGACCATCCGTCGCCCTCGCTTACTTACCCTCGTGTCCCGCTTCATCGTCTCATCAACAGGCACCGCGTCCCGTCAGCAGGCCAACCGCCGCGGATCCCTCTGCGTCGTCGCGGGAAAGAAGGACAAGCGCAAGGCCGGTGGCGGTGGCGCGAAGACCGCCGGCGGTGGCGCGAAGACCGGCGGCAACCAAGGCCACAAATCCCCGGGAAAGGTCAAGGAGGGTTCTGCCTACCAGACCGAGACCCGCAAGATCATCCTCTCCCTCTCCAAGGTCCGCAAGGTCACCCCCACCGGGAAGGAGCTCATCAAGAACATCAACCTCGGGATGTACCTCGGCGCCAAGATTGGCATCTTGGGCGCCAACGGCGCGGGTAAGTCCACCCTGATGAAGATCCTCGCGGGCGTGGACAAGGAGTTCGACGGCGAGATCTATCTCGACGACGGCATCAAGGTCGGGTACCTGCCCCAGGAACCCCCTCTGGACGACGGCGAGACCGTGATGGAGAACATCGAGGTGGGCGTCGCGGCGGTGAAGAAGGACATCGACGAGTACAACCAGATCGCGATGGACATGACCGATCCGGACTGCGACATGGACAAGCTGATGGCCCGCATGGACGCGCTGCAGACTAAGCTCGACGCGACGAACGCGTGGGAGATCGACAGGACCGTGGAGCGCGCGATGGACGCCCTTCGATGCCCCCCGGGCGACGCGCTCGTGAAGAACCTCTCCGGAGGCGAACGCCGCCGCGTGGCCATCTGCCGTCTGCTCCTCGCGCAGCCCGACATCCTGCTCCTGGACGAGCCCACGAACCACCTGGACGCGGAGAGCGTGGCGTGGCTCGAGAAGTTCCTCGCCACGTTCACGGGCACCGTCGTCGCGATCACGCACGACCGCTACTTCCTGGACAACGTCGCGGGGTGGATCCTCGAGCTCGACCGCGGCGAGGGCATTCCGTTCGAGGGCAACTACAGCGCCTGGTTGGAGTCCAAGTCCAAGCGGCTGGAATCCGAGCAGAAGAAGCAGGACGCGCTGTCGCGAACGATCAACCAGGAGCTGGAGTGGGTGAGAAAGAACGCCAAGGGCCAGCAGAAGAAGGGCAAGGCTCGCCTTCGCGCGTACGAGGAACTCTGCGACGAGGCCAACAAGTTCACCGCGCGAGCGGACCTCGACAGCATCACGATCCCCGCCGCCCCACGCCTCGGCGACGTCGTCGTGGACGTGAAGGGCGTGTCCAAGGGGTACGAGGGCCGCGGCCTGCTCATCGACGGACTCGATTGCATGATACCGCCCGGCGCCGTCGTCGGCATCGTCGGCGCCAACGGCGCCGGCAAGACGACGCTGTTCAAGATGATCACCGGAATCGACGAGCCCGACAAGGGCGAGGTTGTCGTGGGCGAGACGGTCAAGCTGATGTACGTGGACCAGAGCCGCGATTCGCTGAACGACGACAAGACCGTCTTCGAGGAGCTCTCCGGCGGCGCGGAGGAGATCTCGCTCGGGACGCGAACCGTAAACGCGCGCGCGTACTGCAGCTGGTACAACTTCAAGAGCTCCGATCAGCAGAAGAAGGTCGGGCAGCTCTCCGGCGGCGAGCGCAATCGTTTGCAGCTCGCCAAGACGCTCACGTCGGGGGGTAACGTCCTGATGCTCGACGAGCCCACGAACGACCTCGACGTCACGACGCTTCGCGCGCTCGAGGAGGCCATCACGTCGTGGAACGGCGTCACCATGTGCATCAGCCACGACAGGTGGTTCCTGAACAAGATATGCACGCACATCATGGCGTACGAGGGGGACTCGCAGGTGACGTTCTTCCAGGGATCGTACGACGAGTACGAGGAGCACAGGAAGGAGCGCATGGGGGGTGGCGAGCCGACCAGGATCAAGTACAGGCCGATGCCCGCCATGGCGTGAAAAATGATTTAGTAAACCATGAATACCGCGTAATTATCAACTGCACATCCACTGGAATATTTCACGCAACGTAGTAATTGAAAAATAGGACCTCGATTCAGTGCGAATACGGTCACGTTTGATCGTCAACTGAAAATCCATCAGTGAGAATCTGGACGCGAGTTGAAGAAAGCGAGGCATCCCGCTCTCCGTGCGACCCTTTTGTACGTGCGCTTGGTTAACCGCCTAGCCGCAGGAACGATGTCTGCGATTCGCAAGAAGGTGAGCACGCGTCCGAGCTGCATGCCACCCACGCGGCGCCGTCGCACGCGCTTCGGCTTCGCGTTTCCGCGCGGCTCATCATCGAGCCCTAGTTTTCCGCCGAGACCCGGAGCCAACGCGCGCCATCGACTGCCGCCGAGACGAGACGCTGACGGATCCCTCGCCCCTTTCTCTCCCCAACAGATCGTTAAGGACGATGGCGCCGCCCTCTCTGAGTTCGAGAAGGAGGTTGCTCAGGTGCGTGTCGGATACCGGGCCCCACACACCGGCGCGAGGTCCCGCTTTTCCAGGGATCGCCGTTAGGGTTTTTTTACCTGAGCGCGCGGGCCGAGAAATGGCGAGAGACGCAGCCCGGCGGCGAGCGCGAGCGTGGTCAATCGAGGACCCGCGGCGTCCACGCTCGGCCGCGCGGGAGTGTAACGGATGCGAACGAACCGCCACGCGCGTTCGAACGCGCCCCGGATCGTCGCGGCTCGGCCCGCGCGCGCACGCCGTCGGGCTCGTCGACGCGAAAACAACACCGCAGAACACCGGGCTGACCTTCTCACCCTCCAACTTTTCCCCCGTACTCCAGGCTCTCTTCGACCTCGAGGCCACCAACAACGAGCTCAAGGCTGAGCTCAAGGACCTCTACATCAACGGCGCGCAGGAGATTGACGTGTCCGGTGGCCGCACCGCGGTCGTGATCCACGTCCCCTTCCGCAAGCTCAAGGCGTTCAACAAGATCCAGCAGAGGCTGGTGCGCGAGCTCGAGAAGAAGTTCAGCGGCAAGGATGTGGTGCTCGTCGCGACCCGCCGCATCAACCCGGTTCCCTCCTCCGGCTTCGCCCGCGCCAGGCCCAGGTCTCGCACCCTCACTGCGGTCCACGCCGCCCTCCTCGAGGACCTCGTCTACCCCACCGAGATTGTCGGCAAGCGCCAGCGCTACAGGCTGGATGGCTCCAGGCTCCTCAAGGTGTACCTCGATCCCAAGGATCGCAACACCACCGAGTACAAGCTGGACACTTTCGCGGGCGTGTACAAGAAGCTCACCGGTAAGGAGGTCGTCTTCGAGTTCCCCGTCCAGGAGTCCGCCTAAGCATCGGAGACGCTTGGACGCGATTCGCGGAGGTAGAGACTCTTAGAGTGTTGGGGGGGTTTGTAACGCGAAAGATTATTCGCTTTCGTGCAGAGAATTGTGTCGTTCGCTCGCGCTCCTCGCGTCAATCAATCGCGCATGTGCCGTATTAAATAACGTCGCCTCTCGGTTCCCGCCCTCTCAGTTCCCGCCCGTCATCTGCGAAGCCTTGAGCTTCCTCAGCTGCAGCCTCACCTCCGAGTCCGTCTTGGCGAGGATGCGACGCTCGCTGACCCGAACCCGCGCCGCCGCCACCGATCGCTGCGTCTGACGCACGGGCTCCGGGAACACCCCCACCCACGCGTCGGCGTCGGGGAACTTCTTCAGCTCCTCCTCGGACGGCCCGCGCAGCTCGGCGAGGAAGCTCTTCTTCTTCTTCGCCTGCTTACCCGCCGGTTTCGTCGGGTCCGACGCCGCGATCTCCCTGTCCTTCTCCAGCGTGTTCGGATACTTGGACAGCGCATCCGACGTGATATCCGCGAGGAGCTCGCGAACGGCAATCTCGCCCGCGACGCCGCCCAAGACCTCCCCCTGCGTTCCCCTCTTCCCCTTCGTGATGGCGCCCAGCAGCCCCCCGACCGCGCGGTTGCCGATGAGCGCCTTCTCCGCCAGCCCCGGCAGCTCCCGCGGGTCATCCGGGTCGCACAGCGCGAAGGACGCGTACTGGAGCAGCTGCTTCGGGTACCCGTTGAGCTTGAGCGGGAACGCCTCGACGGGGCTTAACCCGATGCGCCTCAGCGCGTCCGCCTTGGCGTCCGCGTGCCGATCGTTCGGGTCGATCCCGAGCACCACCTCGAACTCGTCGTCGGGGTTCTCCCCGACGTTGGGCGCGAAGCCGTACGAGATGAGGAGCTCGCTGCTCGGCCTCGGCCCGTACGACGCGTACACCTGCTCGCCGGGTTTGTACCTCCTGTCGGGGGAGAGGCAGACGACTCCGCCGGTGTCGTCGATGTACGCGTCGCACCCCGGTCTGTGGTTGAGCATGTCCGCCCACGGCACCAGCGCGAGCGCGCCGCCGCGGTTGGGCAGACGGATGAGTCGCGAGAAGAGCACGTCGAATGCCCATCGAAGCGCTCCGGGCGTGAGCTGGGGGTGGGAGGCGCGGATCTCGTCGATCGCGGCGTCGACGGAGGCCTGTCGCTCCATCGCCGCGCGCTGCGAGGGCGAACCCGCGAGGAGCTCCTTGACGTCCTCCTCGGGCCAGTCCAGGACGCCGCCCGTGCGCCTGGGAAGCGCCCTGACGTACGTGGCGAATCGCCCGCCGTCCGCACCCGCGTCGATGGCCAGCGCCTGCTCGGCGAGGAACGCGGCGAGCACCGACCACTCCTGGAGGTTGGCGTGCGCGGGGCCGAGGTTGGACTCCGCGATGGCGCGCTCCACCGTGATCAGGGTGCTCTCGGGAATGTCCAGGAGGGACTCGCCGCGGCGGACCTCCTCGGTGGCGACGAGCCCACGGCCCTCGGGGAGGTCCACCACCAGCTCGAGCTTCTGCGCGGGCAGCGCCTGCTGCGTCGTCATCCAGCGCATGAACTCCTCTTTGGTCGCGGTGCCGACGCACGCGGGGATCTCATCGTCGCTGGCGCGCGTCTCCGGGAGCGCCTCCGAGTCTTGAGCGACGTCGGTGTCCGAGATCGCGCGCGCGCGGGGGGCGAGATTCGCGGACGATGAGACCCGTCGGCTCGCCGGCCGGGCGGTTGCGAGACGCGGCGCGCGGCGAGAGCTCGGGGCGGACGCGCGACGCGACGCGACGGTCGCGCGCGCGGCGCTCGCGGCGAGGGTAGATGACGCCGTGGTCATCGGCGTTACGATCCCGATACCTTGACGCTGGAGGCGAGGGCGTCGCCGACAGTGCGCCCGGCGCGACGTATCGACAACCCCGATTCTTATCTTGAGGTTGGCGCGGGGCGGAAGATCTCCGAGGCGGTTGCGTTGGTGGCGCCGGAACCGCTGGATGACTCAAGAAACTCCGCATAAAATCGAGGGTTTAATTTTTCTCCAGAACTCGCGGCGGCCGGCACCGCCGCCTTCCAACCTTTTTATTGTCAGAAACGCGCCGCGCCCGTCAGATACGCGCCGCGCGAAGCGGAGTGGACCGTCCGGATTGCCAGACCTCACTGCCGACGACCGTCGCGCGAAGTTGAGCCAACGCGCACGCGCGACGCCAACGTATCGCACGTCGCATACGGCAACCCACCGGAGAGGACCAGCCCCGACACAATCTTTGTCGGCGCCGATTTCACAGGACAATTGCAGTCGAAGAGACTGACGCCCCTACCCCCGCACGAGCACCATCATCTCTCGACCGGACACATCGGCGGGCGCCATGGCGGTCAGCCTGGAAGAGCGCGTCGCCGGCCACAGCGACTTCTTCGACCGCCTCGTCGAGCTCATCCCCGCCCGATACTACGTTCCAGACGAGGCGAACCCGGAGTGGTCCAAGTTCCAAAAGACCAAGAGCGCCAAGGCGGCCGCCAAGCAGGCGGCGAAGGAAAACTCCAAGAAAGCGCTTCGGGCCAAGCTCCAGCCCGGAAACGCGATGACCTCGCTGGAGAAGATGAGGCTCAAGGAGGGCGCGGGGGGCGCGGCCGGACCGGGCGCCGAGGGCGAGGAAGATTCCGACGAGCCCGAGTCTGAAAACGAATCCGACTTCGAAGATGACGTCTCCGACGACGACGATGGAGAGGACGACGAGGACGACGAGGACGACGAGGACGACGAGGACGACACCCCGCCGAAGAAGACGGCCGTGAGGACCCCGAACGGCGATGGGGCGCGCGCGAAGCTGGACCCGTCCGCGGCTGACGCGTCGACGGCGCGAACGAAGGGCGCGAAGGACGCGCCCTCCGCGGGGGCGCCGCCGACGACCGCGGGCTGGTCCCTCGGCGACGGCGGCGGCGGCGACCGGCTCGAGGAGCTCCGTCTTCGTTTGAAGGCTAAGATCGAGGCGTCGCGGGTGGCTAGGAAGGCGGAGGAGACCGCGGAGAAGGCTGCGAAGGCGAGGGAGTGGCGGGAAAAGAAGAAGAAAACCAAGGCTGAGAAGAACGCGGA
>MDTE01176806.1_pt1 | contig 16245 bp, 7 predicted proteins | sample 811231 | NCBI WGS metagenome assembly MDTE01 (sample SAMN05326651, study PRJNA326480) | marine metagenome | isolation source: seawater | place: Indian Ocean: Red Sea | collected 2010
GTGCAGTTTGCTATTCAAGCAGGCACTAGCATATTTGCACCGCAACTATCTCCCTTTGTAAATGCTGCAATAGCTGCGCAAAATGGTGCTAGTCCTCAAGAAATAATAAAAGCAACATTGATTAGTGCTGTATCAGATAAAATTGGTAGCACCGCAACTACTGTATCTAGTGACGTGTTAGAAGAACTAAATTTTAGTCCTAAATATGTAGAACCATTTACAAATATATTAGGAAATACCATAAAAAAAGTAGGAAAAGGAACAGACTCTGATTTTGCTGTATTGAGTAGTCTTTTTTCAGAAATACGAGATCCTTTAAAAGACTTTTCTGGGAAAGTTTTAGAAGATTTTGATGCCATAAAAAATGTTGTAGACAAGGCAATAGATCAAGTTGGGCAGTCTAGAAACATGACAGAAGCTGCAATAAATTCAGTTTCTGAGGGTTTAGCTAAAGGTTTTTCAGGCAAAGCAATTGAATATCTTGGAAAAGAATTTGGACCAAACTTTGAATTAGCTGTTTACGATGCTATTGGTGCAGGAATTAGAGGTGAAAACGTAGAAAATGCCTACTATGCTAGTCTAGAAAAAAGCGCAACAAATGATTTAGCTAAACTAGTTAAAGAACCTATTGATAAGGTTGTTGATGGTGTTCTAGGTGAGTTTGGCGTTATAGAAAAGAAAGATGGCACGTTAGTTGCTCCTAATAATGTTGTCGTAGACAAGGACGGAAATGCTGTAACAAAAGATGGAAAAGTGCAGACATGGGAGGGTTCTACAGGATTTCAAACGCTAAAAAATGGACAAAGTATTTACGTATTTGATGATGGGTCTTCTATAAGTACAGGTTTTAAAAATAATCCAGACTTTGTAGATGCAGGTATAGATTTAGGGTCTTATAAAAGTGCTGATCAATTTAAAGCTGATACTCTTATTAAGTTTGCAAATGCAAAAGGCCCAGGAGGTGCAAGCACTACTAAGTTAGAAGATCTTTTAAGCAGTGTAAATATAAATAAAGCTACTGATACTCGTACATTTGCAGACCCTTATTCTGCTGAAATTACAAAATCTCCACTAAATGACCCCGAATATGTGATTAAAATGAAAGCATTATATGATGTGGGTTCTTTAGATAGTATTCAGTATGGAATGCCTAGAGCTACCTATCAAGGTGGTATGTATCAATTAGGCCAAAAAATAACTCCAGAAATAGCAAAAAAATTGTTAAGTCGTGAAGCTATAACAGAAAACCTAATAGGAAAAAACTTAACAGATTCAATAGAAAATGCTTACATCTTTGATGTAATAAACGCTCACAACGCAAAGTTTGCAGACGACATTTCTATGCAAATACCGTTAGAAGACATATCAAATATTATAACTTTTAGTAAAGAAGATTATGACAAACTTATAGAAGGAAAACAAAAAGATCCACAAGCTGTTACAACAGGTCTAACTGTAGAACAGATTGGTGAATTAGATAATAAAGATTTATCAAAAATGACCATAACAGAACTAACAAATTATGCAGAGAATATTTATAAAAACAGTCCTCTTGAAGCTCAAGTAAAAGCAAATAAAGAAAAACAATCAGGAGAAGTTTTAAAACCTCGTCAAGGTTTAGCATTAGATGCTATAAATGCCTTGACTGACTTAGCTAAAGAAAGTCCTAGTTCTTATGTAAAACAATTAATAAGCGGTGGACTAGAATCTTACCCAGTTGCTGTATTAAAAGGTATAGCTGGGTTAAAAGATCAAGGTATAGAGGCAATATTTCCTACTAAAGGAGATGATGTTCCAACGGATAATGAATTATTAATGGATTATTTAAATGAAAATGTATTTAAAATAGGTGAAGGTGGTTACCAGGGGTTAGTTAAATTAAGCCAAGATAAAATAGAAGAGATAGCATCAACTTTTTCAGAAGAAGGAGCTCAAGCATTAAGAGATAATATAAAAAATGGTGACGTTGTATTTGAAAAATATGGACCTGAAGATTGGCAGATTAGACCTGTAAACGTAAGTCTTGGAGAAAACCCAACTGTATATGGTAGCACTTTAAATATGGCTAATGGTATTTTAGATACCTTAGTGGATGTAACTTTAGGAACAGCAGGCCCTGTTGGATGGACGCTTAGCGCAGGTTTAAATGTGGCTGAAGCAGCTGGAGGGTATCTTCTAGATGTAGAGCAACAAATAGCTGAAGAATTAAAAGAAGGTAGTCCTTATTTAAAAAGTGAAGAGTATCAAAGAATACTAAAAGAAAACGGCAATAATCATTTACGTGCGCAAGCTCAAATAATGACGGAAGCAAAAAAATTTATGCTACCAGCAGGTATAGTTGGTTCATTAGGTGATTTGGCTGTTGCTAGATTAATATTAGCTCCTGTTAGTTTTGTAGGTAATTTAACTTTAAAATCTGCTGCTGCATTTTCTGGCGGTAATATAGCAGAAGCTCTTTCAGGAGCAGGAGAACAATTATTTGCAAATATAGGTGTGGATTTAGCAACAAAGAATGCCCTTGATATGGGTCCAAACGGTACTGGTAGAGCTTTAATAGGATCTGCTTTATCAGAAATGGAAGAAGGAACTGGAGGTACAGTAGCTGCTAGTGTTAGTCCTATAGTTGGAGAAATTTCACAAGGACTTAGTCCTGACACACAAAAAATATTAGGTATAGAAGGTAGCACTTATAATATAAACACGTCTATTAGTGATACAGTACCCGCAGATAAACCTGTTGTTTATAATCCTAGTCAAGCAGCTGCTCAAGATGAGATAAACATGATACTTATGCAAGATGGTGCAGTTAGTCTGGATAATGTACAACGTATAGCAAATGAGTATCTAGGAGGTTCTATAGTTAAAGTACAAGATCTTATAGATACAAGTGTAGATGATCCAAACGTATATGTAGGTAGACTTTATAATTTAAACGATAAATATAAGGAAGATGGGTTTATACCTGCAGATGAGCTTAAGACCTACTCAGCTGATTTTGGTATACCTTTTAAAGAAATTGGTACTATACTTGAAGCTACAAATATAGATAATTTAAGTAAAGACGATTTTATAAGATCGAATTATAACACCACTGTAGCAAATATAAAAACACCGTCTCAAACAGATACTGTAACTATATCACCTACTCTAAACGTGTTTGGACAAACTGATACACAAACACAAGCCCAGGGAAATAATCAAGTATCTTCTACTCTTAATGTTGACATATTAGGACAAACGAGCGATACTCAAACCCAAACAGACACGCAAACGCAGACACAAACGCAAACTCAAACACAAACGCAAAATATGCAAGAAGCTTTAAATAATATAGCTAAAAAACAAAACCAAGCACAACAGCTTATGGGTGCATCAAGGTTGGTCAAGGAAACAGTTCCTCCACCCGTTGATATTGACTATATTTATGACTTTGAAAGTATATTTGCTACTCCTGAACAGGAATCAAAATTTATAACTCCATTGACGGGTATACCAGATGTTTCAGATAGGGTAAAAGGCCCATATGAAGATATAATAAACCCTAAAAATGAAGAAGATGAAGAAGAGGAAGATTAATGCTTGATGATTTAATCGAATTTTTGTTCTACAAACCAGGTGGTAAAAAAGAACTAGATACTCAAAAAGTTGCAGGGCTTCTAGGTTTAGGTGTTGGTCTTTCAGGAGGGTTTGAACCCTATAGACCCAAGGTAGGTTATCAAGGCACTGTGCCTAAATACACTGCTGTAAGAGAACCTGTTAATATACCATACTCACCAGACAGAAGACCAGGAAGCGGTGGCAGACGGTATTTTTCTGATTTAACTTACGTTCCAGAAGGTGGAGATATAGAATCAGCAACATTAGCGGCTAGTCAACAGGCAACTGATTTAGGTTTACAAAACTTACAAAATTTTAATTCTTATCCGCCTTTTAATAAAGCTGCTATTAAGAAAAGTGCTGAAGGAGTCACAGCAGAAGAAGGTTATTCACCAAGTAAGTTGGCTGAAATTATGCCAATTCCAGGTGCGGATGATGCAATATCTTCAGGTATTATTGGTCTTTCTGGGCAAAAAGGGTTAGCTAGTGGTGGTATCGCAGGTTACAAACATGGAGGTTTTCATCTAACTGACCCCAGTACATACATACCCTCATTAAAAAAAGCAGGGCAAACTATTACAGATGGTATTGCTAGTGTATTTAGCGGTGATGGTAGTAATGATCCTGATGAACCTAGCGAAGCTCTTGCAAAATACCAAAAAGACTTTCCTGAAGGGGGTTCAGGTTTTGGTAACGTGTTAGATCCTTCTACTTACAGTATGGATAACCTTAAAACAGGATTTACAAACATAGGAGATGCAGATCAAAGAGCAGCTTACATGAATTTAACCCCATCAGATCAAGCAAAAGCATCTATGCCTGGGTTTGTAGACACTGTAAACATGGGTGGGTCTGATGACGAAGAGTTAAGAGACAAAGCAGCGGCTGCTTATAAACGTGCGGCTGGTGGTAGTGGTAGATCAGATGCAAGAGCAGAAAGCTTTATGGGTGGATCTCAATATGAAGACACCAAAGCTAGAGCAGCAGCAGGTGCTGATATTGATATGAGCGTATATAACCAACAGTTGCAAGGCAAAAACGTCAACGGAGTAACAGTTGTAGGATATACTGATACAAGTGGTAATTTTGTTCCTCTTACAAAAAATGATGCTGATAGAGCCTTAGCAGAAGGTATTGTAAATATGGAAGGTTCTGATAGTCAGACAACACCAGATACAACATCAACTACAACGTCAACCTCTTCTAATATGCCAGCATCTGTATCTGCACTAAATTTAGATTTAAATGCAGATAATATTGGTAGTTATACTTCTTTAACAGCTGAATATGCATCTTTGACTCCTAAGAAACAAGCAGAAGCTATTGATAATTTTGATAAAATTGCAAAAGGTACTCTTCAGGCTAGTATTTCTCCTCAAATGGCTGCTAATACAAGAGATTATTTACAGCAGTTATCTGCCATGAAAAAAGCGCAACTAAACAAGTTTTTAGCTGATATAACAGCATATGGTGACTTACTGGGCGTTGGAGGGCAACAAGGTATAGGTATGAATGTAGGAGGTCTACTAAAAAGTTCTGAAGATGGTATGACAGATACGTTACCTGCACAGGTTGGGCCTGATCCAATAAGGTTATCAGGAGGAGAGTATATTATGGATGCAGAGATTGTATCTATGTTGGGTAATGGAAACACCGATGCAGGAGCAAAGGTGTTAGATGATTTTAGAGAAAATGTTAGACGTGCTAAACATGGAGGCTCAGATCAAGGAGATCAAATAAATCCTGAAAACTTTATGTCAAGGCTAACACAAACAGGGGTAGCATAATGAGTACAGATGATAATTTGTTAGGAACAACAAACACTAGTGCAGGTATGCAAGTTGGTCAGAACTTAGGTTATGATGAAACTTTAGCTGAATATGCAGGTGATTATGTTACAGATATGTTGGGTCAGGGTCAGGCTCTAGGCAACCAACCTTACCAAGCATATACTGGGCCACTTACAGCAGGTGAATCTGGTCTTCAACAACAAGCTTTTCAAGGGTTAGCTAGTTTAAATCCAGCTAGTTTTATGGGTGATTATACTTCTGCATCTATAGGTAACTACATGAATCCTTACTTGGAACAAGCTTTGAAACCTCAAGTGGATGCTGCTATTAGAGAGGCTAATATAAGAAATGTTAGCGATGCTTCTAAACTAAATAAGGCGGGAGCTTATGGTGGTAGTAGACAAGCTGTATTACAAGCAGAAAGTAACAGAGGATTACAAGATTCTATAGCAAAAATATACGGAGAAGGTTACCAAAAAGCGTTTGATAAAGCTGTAGGTATGCAAGATACAATGAGAAACTTTGGTTTAGATGCATTACAGGCACAACAAGATGCAGGTGCTATACAAAGAGGGATCGAACAAGAAGGTATAGATGCAGATAAAGCACAGTTTGAACAAGAATTTGAGTTCCCTTACAAACAAGTACAGTTTATGCAGTCATTATTGCAAGGACTACCAATAGAAGCTAGAGAAAGCATATACAGTCAACCAGGATTGTTTGGTCAAGGAGCTACAGGAGCTAGTATATTAATGGAATTATTAAAAAACTTTCCAGGTGGGGAGGATAACTAATCATGAGCCTTAATAATCCAGCAGGAATAGGTAATCTACTTAGTCAAGTATCAAAAACAACAGATGCTTATAGAAATAATCCTAGAGCTTTAGAACAACAAACTAAAGTCAAGTCTGGTGTTATGCCTGATCTTATAAAACTAATTAGTCTACAACAATTAAAAAAAGAACTAGAAGCAAAAGAAAGAAATAACATACTTTCTTTAGAAAATACTGGTAAGACTGTAGCCAATCAGTTAGGCGAAGACGTTGTACAGAAACAAATGTCATCTGTGAACGACAGGTTAACACAAGTTGCTAATACACTAAACCAAAGGAAAATGGCTCAAAACAAAGCCATGAACAATTTAGTTAAAAATGCTACAAAATTTAGACGACCCACTGTGCCTATGGGTGTAATGAATACAGGTGTAGCAAATATACCTCGTAAAAATACACGATTTGCAGCTGATGGTGGTATAGTAGGTTATAGTGAAGCTGGAGAAGTTGAAAAAAATAAAATAAATAAAAATACTGGTTTAGGTAAAAGACTTTCAGAAATACTAACTTTTGTTAACCCTCTTACAGCAACTTCTAGAATAAGAGATTCTTTAAGAGAAAGTGGAAAATCTAATATAACAACAGCTCCTAAAACTACAGAAGTTCTTGAAGGAGGTGGTAAAGAGACTATTGACCTGCCAGGAATTGTAAAAAAAGCACCTTTTGTTAGTGATGATCCTAGAGTAGAAATGTCTCCTGGTTCTTTTCCAGTAAACCCTGAATTTGATAAAGACGGAGATATTAAAGTAGTAGATGATAAGTCTGACAGTGGTAGTGGCGGTAGCAGTGTTGGTGGCTTAGGAGGTATGTATTTTGATTTAATGCAACAAATAAGAGAACAGCGTCAGGCAGAAGATCCATATAGAGGTTTACGATATATACTAGGACAAGCCGCTGATCCATATAATATACCTACTGCTGCAGAAAGATTTAGAAGAGGTGAAGAAGCAGTTGCACGTGCGGATGCAGGTACAGCAATGGGTTTTAACCTTAAAGGAATGGAAATAGGAGCAAGGGCTGCGGCAGCAAAGATAGCGGCTGAGGCTAATGCATTAGCTAAACAAAGCATGGATCTTAACCGTAAGCAAGCATTATTACAAAAACTAAACAATGATTATAATGCTTTGACTATGCAATTTGGAAGTATAGGAACAGGCGATGTTCAAGTACAAGCTCTTTTAAGACGAGTTAATGAATTAAATACAGAGTATAATAAAACTGGTGATTATGAATTACTAAAAGAAGCGCAGATTATACAACGTGAAGAAATACCAAGAGTTTTATCTGATATTCCTGAAATCAAAAAAATCGCAGATTTAATAAAAACAATAGAGAAACAAGTATATGGTACGGGGGATTAATGCCCCTCTATGAAATCCAAAAAAGAGATGGCACACCTGTAAGAGTAGAAGGTCCTCCTAATGCTACTTGGAGTCAATTAGTTGACATATATACTAAAGACCAACAACGAAAAAGACAGCCTACTACTATACCTACTACCACTACACCTTATATATCTCCTTATTTAACAAGAAAAACTGAAAAAACTGATCCTGGCATACTTGCCTTACTAAACGAGTTTCAAAAAGGCACTAGAGCAGGTGCAACACAAATGTTTGAGTCCGCAGCTCTTGGTGCTATAACGCCTTTTGGTGAAGAAACAGAGCTAAAAGCTAGAGAAGGTATAAAAGATTTTTTTGAATTAGATGCTACTAGACCTGCACCAGGATTAGAAGACTCTATACCTCGTAGATTTGGTGAAGCGTTAGGTTCTTTTGGCGCGTTAGGAATAACAGCTTTGATACCATATGCTGGACTTCCTTTAGCAGCAACTACAGCCGCATCAGCAGGTGCTGGAGAAGCAAGTGAGAGAGCGCGAGCTTATGGAGCATCACAAGAAGATAGAAATATAGCCGCCCTAAAAGGATCTGTTGTTGGTCTTTCAGAACTATTACCAATTAAACTACTAAGAGTTCTTAAACCTGGGGAAAGAGCTAGTTTATTTAGAAGAGTTTATAGAGCTACAGCATCAGGAGGTATAGAAGCTGGACAAGAAGCTGTGGCAAGTATTTTACAAAACGCTATTGAAAGAGGGTACAACCCACAACAAGATTTTTTCGAGCAAACTGGGGAAGAGGCCGCATATGGCGGAGCTGTAGGTGCGTTTGTACAAGGCATATTAGATCTTACACGTAGAAAACGTGGAGTTGTAACAGATGATGATATCGAGCAAGCAGTACAACAACCAAAACAAAAAGTAATTCCTCCAAAACAAAAAGTAACACCAAAAGTTACAGAAACAGTTGCACCCAAACAAACAGTTGAAACTGAACAAGAAACTCCTACAATAGAGGATACGTATAAAAATCTTAAAGGTATACTATCTAAAGAAGGTAAACTTGAAGAACCTTTAACAAAAGAACAAGAATTTTTAAAACAAAAAATAAAAGAAGCAATAGTAGCAAAACAAGATGTTAGCAAACAGATTAACGAAGAGGCAGTTGGAGCTGGCGTTTCAAGTAGTATACAAGATGTGGTTGACTCCACAAGAAGTAAAGATACCGAAGGAGTTGCACCATCTACATCCGTTGGAGTGGGAGATGATAGAAGAGTTGCTAGAGAAACAGATGGACAACAAGAGCAAGAAGACGCATCACTAAAAGAACGTTCTTTAAATCTTATTCAAAATGTAGAGCCTGATGATCTTATTGGTACAGATATACCTATTCCTTTACCTGATCAAACAAGACAAATATTTACTGATAATGGTATATATCTACCACTTAAAATACGTGACCCTGATCTTATAGAAGAAGCGTTTGATAGACTAAAAGAAAAATATAACATTGAAGTTGATGACCAGACCCGCGATGCTACTCCTAAAAAAGATATTATTGATGACCAGACCCGCGATGCTACTTCTGAAGAAGACATTGATAAAAAAGACCCAGGAAAATTTGGTATTACTGATGACGTTGATATTGATGAAGATGTTGAATCAAAATCTAATCTAACCTCAGATTTGGATGAGTACATACAAGAACGTAAAAAACTGATTAATAACAAGGCTGTTGTGCAAGAGGTTACAGATACAGCAGATGCCTTGGGTATAGATGTAACTCCAGACGAGTTTAAGAGTAATTTAGATCCTTTGGGTAAAAAATTTGAAGGTTTTCAAGCTTTCATGAAACGAACTGGTAAAGGTATTGATACAGGGCCTGTAATTAAAGGAAAGGGTCGTAAGTTTGAAGATCCTAACAAAGTTATAGCTGAAGCAAATAGAAAGTTAAGAGAGAAAAAAGAAGGTGAGTATAAGCTAAAAGTTATAGAAGACCTACAGAAAAATTTAGCAGTAAAGCCTAAAACTGACAAAGAGGGTGTAAATCAATATGCAATGCCTGAAGTAGGTAAAGATGGTAAAGCTTATAGAGAAGAAGTAGACCCTAAAGACCCAAAGAAAATTAGAATAAATGACCCTGCTACTTATGATGATTTTAGAGAAATACTTAGTCTAACTAAAAAAGCCTTAACAACTAGAGATAAACAAAAACCTATTGGTAAGGCACAGATGTATTTTCAACGATCAGCTTACCCCCAAGCTGTGTTAGATAACATAGCATCTGATATAGCAGAAGGGTCTGCTACGATACGAACAACTGATTTTCCACGCTTTGATAAAGAGTTTTATAAAGGCACAGGTGCAACTAATGCTTTATTAGCTAAGACATGGGTGTCAGAAAAGTTATCTAAAGAGGCAAATGCTTATTTAAATGATAAAATATCTAAAGAACTTAAAGAATATCAAGAAGCAGCCGTTATGCATAAGTCAAACGTGGCTGCTGAGTACGCAAAATCAAGGCAAATTCCTGCAAATGTGGGAGCAAAAATAAGAGAATCAGCTAAAAATAAAGACCCTGCATTATTTAAAAAAGCTTTACTAGAGTTGATGGAGGCAAAAGAAACATCAAATTACTTTAAAAATGCTAATAGAACAGTAGAAAAACTTCTTAGACGACTTATCAATGATATGGGTGAGCCGAATGTGTTTGTAGTAAAAGATGCTACAAAACTAAGTAGAGAAATACCCTACGGTGCATATGATCCCAAGACGAATACAATCTATCTTAATAGTAATGGTGGTATGAATGTACACGTGATAATGCATGAGCTTATACACGCTGTAACATATAAAGCCTTAAGAGATACTACATCTCCTTTTGTAAAACGTCTTAAGGCAATACATGAGTCTGTAAAAAAGGCTCTTGGCGGTGATGTAAGTATTTCTAAATTAGATGATTTCTTGTCAGAAGCGTTAACAAACGTAAGATTTAGAAGCACTTTGCAAGAAATAAAGTTTATAGAACTTCCTACAGCTTCAAGACAAAAAGTATCTTTATGGGATAGGTTTAAAAACAACATAGTAGGTTTCTTAAATGGTAGAATAGGTGGAGAATCAAATGTCAAACCCACTACTGTGTTTGATGAATCAATGGAAATACTTGAAAACTTGATTGCTCCTTCTCAAGAAGTAGCCGAAGGTAAAAGATTAAACTTTACCCCTATAAGAAAGTTTATGAGAAACATACAAGAAGTAGCAGACAATTTTCCCAGACCTAGTCAAGTAGACACTAAAGAATATATAGAAGAATCTTTGGGTATATTAGGGTCTATGTCTAGAAAAGGGCGTGATATATTCTTTAAGTTTTTACCGTCCAATGCCGTAAGCGATTTCGCAGATAACGCAGGTATAAGTGAAGCTTATACTATGGATACTTTGCTTAGAGGGCAACAAGGTGATATTAACAAGGCACAACAATCTGTAGAGGGTACTATAGAGTCAATAAAATCATTAGTGCCTAAAGCAAATGTAGATAAATTTAACGAAATGACTACAGATGCGACTAGACTACAAGTAGATCCTACACTCAGTAGAAAACAGGCTGTTGACAAGTATGGACAAGATACTGAAAACTTTCAAAACTGGGAAATAGTAAAGAGAGAGTATGAAGCTCTTAATCCTGATAGCAAACAAGCCTTTAAGCTTGTTGTAGCCGAATATAAAAGTTTATTTGAAAAATTAAAGAAAACTATCGAAGGTAAGATAAATAACCTTACAGGTGAAGATGGTAGTCCTATAGATCAAGGAACAAAAAATAAACTTAAAAACCAAATATTTAGTAAGTTATTTGAGAAAGCAAAGCTTGAACCCTACATACCTTTAGTTAGAAAAGGTCAATACTGGTTAGCATTTGACGTGTTTGACGAAAAGTTTAACAAAGAAGAACGCGTTGTAATGGCTTTTGAAAGTGTAAATCAAAGAAGACGAGCAGTTAAAAGACTACAAAGTGGGTATGGAGTTCAAAATATAGAGTCTTTTGAAAAGCCTTCACAGTATAATAGAGCATATAAAAACCCACCATCTACTTCTTTTATGGCAGAAATGTTAAAGGTATTAGATGGTTCAAAGACAAAGATACCTCAAGAAACAAGAGATTCACTGCTACAGTTATTTATAGAAGCATTGCCAGAATCTAGTTTTGCCAAGTCCTTTGCAAAAAGAGAAGGAACTTTAGGTTACAATCAAGACATAATATATGGGTTAAAAACAAAAGGTTATGATCTTGCTAGGCAGATAGAAAAAATAAGATATGCAGACTTGTTTAGAAAAGAGATAGATAGGTTATTAGATATAAGAGCAGATCGTGATAGTACGAAAGGTGCTATTATAGAAAGCCTGATAGAAAGAGGTAGGTTTGCTATGAATCCTCCTCCAGATGCATTAGCTATATTAGGTAATAGGTTTGCCTTTACATTTACATTAGGTCTGAACGCTTCTTCTGCTATTGTAAACTTATCACAGATACCACTAGTTATGGCTCCAATGTTAGGTGGTAGGTTTGGTTACTTAAAAGCAAGTAAGGCATTTATAAATGCGGCTCGTTTTTACACAAATAGCGGCTTTAGTAATAAGATACGTTTGTCTAAACGTGTTAAGGGGAGTGTATACAAGGATGTTGCTGCAGCCCCATCTATTGATAACTATTTTCAGTTAGATGCACAGGGTAATTACCAGATAAAAGACAGTGTACTCAAAGATGGTAAGTATTCAAAAGGGTTTATAGATAAGCTAAAAACCATGCAAAAACTAGTAGAGGTTGCAGAACAGCAAGGACAACTAAACAGATCTATATTCTTTGATACTCTTGGTATAGAGGGTACTAAGCGTGGAACTGGTATCCTTGATAGATTTCAAATAATATCGGCAGGGATGTTTCACCAAGTTGAAAGATTTAACAGGCAGATAGCCTTGATGGGGTCATATGATCTTGAGCTAGACAGACTTACAAAAAAGCCTAAACCCTCTGAAAGAGCATTAACACCTACACAAAAGCAACAACGTGCCGCAGAATATGCTGTTTATAACACACAACTTATAAATGGTGGCGCATTGTTAGATACTGCTCCACCCATAGCACAACAAGGTGTGGGTAGGGTTGCTATGATGTATAAAGGTTTTGGCATAATGATGTACTACAATATGTTTAAAACAGCTAGGGCACTCGTTAAAAACGCTTATACTAACCCAGAAGAGCAAACGATAGCCTTTAGACAACTTGTAGGCATGGTAGGTTCTTCTTTATTTTTAGCAGGAGTCGGAGGGCTACCTATGTATGGTGTAGTCACAATGATAGCTGATTTATTCTTAGATGATGACGAGCCAGATGCAGATACCCTTGTAAGAATGTATGTTGGCGAAGGGTGGTACAAAGGGGCCGTTACTACAATGTCAGGTGCTGACGTGTCTACACGTATTGGGTTATCTAACTTATTATTTAGATCCAATCCTTATCAGAAAGAATGGTCACCAGAAGTGTTTACCTATGAACTACTTCTTGGGCCTGCTGGTAGCGTAGGTAGACAGATATATAATGGTTTCAAAGAAATTATGTCAGAAGATGGTAATATGGGTAGAGGCATAGAAAATATGTTACCAGCCGCCATAAGAAATGCCCGTAAAGCGTTTAGATATTCAGAAGATGAAGACCAAGTTTTGACAAGAAGAGGTCAACCCATAGTACAAGATGTAACTTTGTTTGAGAAATTTATCACTGGTTTTGGTTTTGGCTTTAACAGGTTAACACAAGCACAGACAAAGGCTAGAGTTTCAAAACAGTTAGATACAGCTATAAATGCAAAAAGATCAAAGCTACTGCGTATGTGGAATAACTCTATATTAAACGGTGATGTCATGATGCGAGCCGAAACAGAATTAGCTATGATGGATTTTAATATAAAGCATCCATTCAATGCCATAGATATGAAAACATTAATTAGATCACGTAATAAATTTGTAGAAACATCTCAGAAGATGCAGTTTGGTGTATTACTAACAGAAAAGAACAGAGAAGCAATTAACTCAATGCTTTCTACTTTTGAGATACTAGAAGATTCTGGATTGTTCCCACCTTTAAATATAGCATAAAAAACCCCCCCTTGATTAGAGGGGGAGTTTAGAGAGGGAGAACGACAGTGCGAGGATACTGCCACGCACAGCATAACACATCAATATATAGTTTGACTACTTTCTTTTGTAAAAAATGTGGTTTCCCACCTGTTTTACCATCTCTACGTCTGTTAACCAGTATGGTTTTACGCTTTTATTGTGGTAATGTGTGACATTTTTGCCGACTGCGTGTACGTTTCCTTTGTTAAGTAGTACCATTCTTGCTAGTCTTTTAGCCCTGTCAAACTCTTTTTTCTCATGAGGTGTGTCAGAAATATTGTCACAAGTCCAACTAAAAGCACAAGATTTCTTACCTTTTTGATATACTACAGCACACACATCATTTGGATAATACTTGGATTCTACTCTATTTATAGTTACTTCTGCCACGGCAACTCTACCAGCTATAGGCTCGCTACGGGCCTCATGGTAGATATTCATAGCTAAACATATCAATGCACTCTCGATAACCATCTTCTATTTCTCACTTTATGTTTCAGTCTAGAGATAGGCATTCTTCTATCACCTAGCCAATAATTTACGTATCTAAATATATTACCTTGCCACATTACAATAATCTCCATATACGGATTCCAAGTTTGTTATCCTCTATACGAATATGTATTTTGAACTCCCAGTTCTTCTTTTCAGCTATCTTTTTTGCCTGTTGTGTGGCCTTTTGTGTGTTAACACACGGTATAAATACCGATGCGTTCACGACCATCTTATCCCAATTTACTTCTACTCTAACACAATCTGGGTCTAAATCAAAGTTCTTCAGTATCTCTCGTCTCATTTTGTATATTACAATCTATTATTACAACATGGGTAGGGGGCAAGTCCATGTGTGTACCCTTGCTTAATCTCATCTTACCTTTTCTACCATTTAACTTTTCTTTTAAGTCTTGAATAAAAGAAGTGTAGTTTATTTGTTGTGCTATACACCATTTCTTTAGAGGTTTTGGTAATAAATATGCACGTTTTAAATCTGTTTCATATCTAGCAACCAGCTCATTTTTTGGTAAGGCTTCTGGTACAACAAGCGTAGATGTACTATCAGAACCCCTACGATCATCTGTGCTTTTTATCCATAGTACCTTGCTCCAGTGTTCGTGTATGTAGTCATTTATAACTTCTTCTACAGAAGTAGACATATCACTAGACATATGTAAATTACGTTTTAACTGTGTTATAGTCCATTTAAATAGATTTTTTATATTATAATCTACAAGACCAGCTTTCTTGGCTAGTATAATCCCAGTTAGTGAGCAAGCAGTCAGTGCAGACCAAAACCTATTTTTTGCCGTAAGACCTGCCGTTGTATCTATCTTGATTTGTACTTCTTTTAATAATTTTTTGACACCCTCTATATCATTTAATATAGATTTAAGATATATTTTACCTGCATGGCCATAATTGTGAGATAATAATAAACTAAATGCATCCGTTTCTTCTTTTGTATCGAATCTCATTTCCTTTGTTTTACATTCTAAGATTCTTTGTGCTTCTGCTCTCGGCATTATTTTTATCATACTTATCATTTCTACGATACTTAGATTGGCACTGGTCACCGCTAATAATTTCCAAGGTTCGCCACGGTATCTCTCCACGTTAGACCCAGCAGACATTCTATTTCTTTGTCTTCCACCAGTGAGCCTATAAGCTAGATCACTTAAATCTTTAGGTTTCTCGTTTGTTAACTCGTCAATATATAATGGTAGGTTACGGTACACCTCACCTCTATTCATCTTTGAGTTAGGTGTATCTGCTTCCGAACATATAAGTTGGGAAGGACTACCCCAGACTGACACAGCCGCCATCTGAGCGGAGGTTTTACCTATACCTGTATCCCCATGTAAATGTAAAGTAGCGCAGTGTATCGGCAAAAATTGCATCAAAGGAGAGCCAAAAGAAGTAGCAACAATAAACTGATGTAGTTCAAAGTTATCTCTATTGTAGAAATTTATCATTTCTTTCCACTTATCAAGCTCACCTTTTGGTTCAAAATAAGGAAAAAAACTAGCAGTCTGTACAGACGGTGCGTTAAACTTAGAGCCATTCGCTGATATTTCTCTGTTACCCAGTATAAAGCTTTTACACTCGTCACTAGTCCAGCCAAACTGTTTGTGTGCTATATCTGCCATTTCTCTAACCTGTAACTCGTTTACCCATGTTGTAGTATACTTCATTATGTCATCCATCCTTGGAACTGCTACGCCTTGCATAGACAGTTGTTTTCTAAAATCTTCTTTTGATGTTACAGAAGTAAGTGGAACTGTAAACTCTCTTATACCATCTTTTGGTAAGTGTAGGCGCATTACGACACCTTCTCCAGTTTCTGCATCAGAAACACGATTAACAACATAGAGATCGTTATGGTATATTAACTTATCTTCTGGATCACCATCAGCGTTTTTATATCTCATATATACACCACCATTAGACCCTCTGAAATAAGGTGAAGGATATTTTGACGGTATTTTATAATCCATCTCTTCATCGTCTGGCATATCCATAGCTA
>MDTE01198004.1_pt1 | contig 16245 bp, 3 predicted proteins | sample 811231 | NCBI WGS metagenome assembly MDTE01 (sample SAMN05326651, study PRJNA326480) | marine metagenome | isolation source: seawater | place: Indian Ocean: Red Sea | collected 2010
CCTGTATAAGGATGTGCTAGTGTAGATACACCAACAAATGTAGTAAAGGATGTAGTAGTTCCTACAGACCTTACGGTATAGTAGTAACCTTGAACACCGCTAGGATAAGTCTTAGAACCATATGTACATGTAACTCCAATACCTGCTAACTTGAAATTCTCAGGTTTTACTAATCCATGATTCTTAGCAGTAAACTGAAGAATACCAGTTGAAGGATTATATACTGCGTTAGTTGGAGTTAAAGCAGCACCAGACCAAGAATCGATATAAAGTGCGCTAGAAGCAGCACTTACAAACTGATGATCATATCCACCACCATACTGAACTGCTCCAGTTGTAGCACTTTGGAAGGTATGGGCATAGTTACCACCAGATATTACTGCATTAGTTGCTTCATGTCCTGCACCTATATCATAACGATGTTCAGATGTATCAGTTGAAACACCTACTTGAAGAGTAATATATCCAGTCTGTTTCTTAAGACCATTGGTAACTGCACTATCAAATCTATGATCAAACTGCTGTGAAGGACCAGATTTACCAACATCAACCGCAAATGTATCAACAGTCGTACTTGCAATTGATACCCACTTACCACTAATAGGATCAGAAGGTCTTGGATATGAATGTGCAATACGATACCAATCTCTATAACACTTGAATGAAATTGAATGGTCATCAAACTTAACTCTATCACCGTTCATAAATCCATGACCAGCGACTGTTACAGTCATAATACCAGCGACACCATCATATACACCATCAGTTATTGTTCTTGTAGTTGCACCAACACTAACAATATCAAGTGGTTGATCATATGCCCTATCACGCTTCTGATCCATACTACCAACACCAGCAGCCTGGAAGGTATGTCCATAAGCACCACCACCATGAATTTGTGCTCTCTTAATAGCACCAGTTACACCAGATGAGAATATATGGTCTGATTGTCCTGTAAGACCAGACTGCATACTATTAACTCTAAAGGTATTAGTAGTTACATTAGATACCTTAATCCACTTACCACTATAAGGATCTGTCTCTCTAGGATAAGAATGTACTGTACTATAGTCATCCATAGCACAAGTAAAGGATACTGCTCCAGTATCAAACATAACATAGTCACCATTACTTAATCCATGATTAGTAGAAGTAACAGTCATGATACCTACAGTACCATCATACTGCGTACCAGATTCAGCAGTTAACCCATTATGCGGTACAAAATGATGAGTTGAAATATTTGTTGACGGTTGTGACGCTAAAACTTGGAAAGAAATAGCATTTGCGCTAGTAGAAGCGATAGAAACCGCAGTTGTAAATCCAGGATCGCTCGATCTTGGATAATAATGAAGACTTTGGTATGTGTCTAATCCACACCTAAATGACATCGATTCAGGTGAAATTTGGATAGATTGACCAGTCATGAAACTATGGTCACCAATAGTAGCTGTTACGATGCCAGCAGTGGGGTCGTAGATCGCCGAGGAGATGCTATAAGGTGCTATAGGTGACTTACCTACCTCTACACTAAATGAAGTGGTTCCTATGCCTGTTATTGGCAACCACTTACCACTAACAGGATCAGATGATCTTGGATAAGTCTTCGTAGAAGTACCGCCATCCATGTCGCACTTGAAGGAAATAGAGTCATTATCGAATCTAATCCAATCGCCATCATGAATAAGTCTGCCGCCAGGTACAACTGTAACAGTCATAATGCCAGCATTTGCATCATAAACTGCGCCATTTACAGTTTGAGTATCAATTGTATTTCGTGGATATGCGTGAGAAGAAATATAGCTATCATTAGCACAACGGAAGATAAGTGATCCAGTCGCTAACTTAATTGCAGTTTGTTCTGCTAATCCATGTTGACCAATATTAAGATCAAGGAATCCCGTTGTAGGTGTGTAAGTTGCAGTAGTGACACTATAATTGACAGTAGGTGATGTACCAACAGTAATAGCAATACCAGTTGCAGTAGTAGATGCAACGGAAATTGCGGTATCGAAGTATGGATCAGATGGTCTAGGATAAGACTTAGTTTGACTATTTCCATCCATAGCACACTTGAAGTCAAGTGAACTACCCTTAATCTTGATGGTTTTACCTGCCATAATATTATGGTTAGGTATAGTCATTGTCATAATACCAGCTACAGGATCGTAGATAGCATTGGTAGGTGTCCAACCAACATTAGTAGTAATACCAACAAATACATCAAAAGTATTAGCAGTGACATTCCTTACTTCAAGGAACTTGTCATTTACAGGATCAGATGCTCTTGGATATGTGTGATTTGTTGCATATCCATCTTGATCACATGTAAATGTCAAAGCATCTGTAGCAATACCAATCAAATTAGGATCAGTAAAGTTATGATTACCATCAGCAATAATTGTTGCAATACCACTAACATGATCATATACAAAGGAAGTTATTCCAATAGTAGTTCCATATCCAAGACCAGACTTACCAACATTGATAGTAATACTATCTGCAGTAGTTGTGGCAGAACCAATCTTATTATGGAAAGGATCAGTTATTCTAGGATATGCATGATTTGTTGCGTATCCATCCTTATCACAACTCATTGTGATTGATCCTGTAGCAAGTCCTACAAGATTGTTATTAGCATATACCAGACCCACAGCAGTAGATCCGATAGATAATGTCATCGCACCTGTTAATGCGTTATACCTAACATCAGATACATCTGCATAAACTAGAGTTGAAATACCAACATTTAAACTAAATGAAGTGGTTGAAGTAGTTGTTATACCAGTTGTTACACCGCTAATTGGATCAGTACTACGAGGATAAGTATGCTGAGTAGCATGATTATCTCTAGAGCAAGTATATGTTAATGAATTATTATCAAGAGTAATGGTATCACCTGTCATCATGCCATGACCAGAAGCAAATGATAGTGTTAGTACACCAGTACTTGCGTCATAAGTAGATCCATTTGGACTCTTCTGATTACCTGATTCTGCACCACTTTGAACATTAACCGCATTAGTAGCAGTACCACCAGCCCAAGTATGTACATAATCACCACCCATTATTAGAGCATTGGATGTAGCACTTCTAAAGACATGCTTATAACCAATACACTCCATTTGGAGTCCATTGAGGTAAACAGTTTCAGCTACATCAAGATTATGAGGTCCAACTGTACTGACCTCCATAATTCCAGATACATTATCATAGTATGCCGTTTCAATAGCAACACGCCTTCCTTCTGTAGGGAAACCAACAACATCTACAATTACACCATCTTCAATTACTGGTCTTACATTAGCACCTACAAATGGAGCATATCCTCTACCTGGAGTAGAAGCAACAGAAACAATGATGCCACCTCTAGGTAACTGGTTTTCATTTACATCTCCTATGTCTATTATAGGCGTTTCATATCCAATAGAACTAATACCTGTAAACACTACACTAGCAATTCCTGCGCTAGGGTTGTCTAGAATCTTGAAGTTGGAATTAGTATTGTTTTCACTATAAGGTGCTTGGAAGATATTATTGATGAATAATACACCATTACCACCAGTTGAACCAATACCAGTAACAGCAACACCAATAGATGTTAATGGATAAGTAGTTTCTAACCCATCAAAATTATTAGAAATATCATCAAATACTTGGTTCTTACTATAATCTTGTCTTAGGAAGGTTCTTCCACCAAAACTTGCTCTAGCATATGGTAAGTTAGACGCATTAATAATACCTAAGTCACCACCAAGAGGTGCTTGTGTGAAATGAACCTGACTATCTAAGATCTGGAATGATCCTCTAAAGAGTCTAACATCTTGACCAGCAGTATGTGGAGTAGCTGCAGTACCTACAGCACCCCTTTCAATCTCTACAAGAGTCCAAGTACCAATACCAACTACAGGACCAATCTTATTAGTACCAAATCCAACTGTTCTTACAATAGAGTATTCATCTTCAATCTTAAGTAAATCTCCAGATCGAATAGAACCAATACCACTCAAAACAAATGCAGTTACAAATCCTGCAACAGGTTCTTCTAATGTATAGTTAATTGCGGTATAAGATAATGGTTTCTGTACAAGACCACTAATAGAGATCATAGACTTAGAATCTCTCTTTCTCATAGAGAATCTATGCTGATTACCAGCACCAGTATTTTCGATAAAGGTTACCGCAGCACCTGTTATAGCATCATTTTCTGTTAATGCAATTCTGTACTGTTGATTATTATCTTTGATGCAATAGACAGTTTCTGGTAAATATCCAGTTACACCAGCACCAGTACTGTAGATAAGAGCAGATCCACCAATACCAATAAGGTTAGAATCTGGTTTATAGGTTAATTGCTCATAATTAGAGAAGAAGTGATTTTGACTAAAGACACCAGTGTTATAAGATATTGCTGAAGGATCCGCAATATTTGTTTCACGAGCATAGATAGGTGTTCCTTGATAAGTCAAATCAAATGATTTGATGTTTCTATTGTTAATACCAAGGTAAAGTGATTGGTTAGCATTTTCATATACTTGACCATAATTAATTTCACCAATACCACCAATATTACCATTAGGGTCTAATACTTTGTATAATACTTCATTGTAAGCAGTAACACTAACAATACCAGCAACTGATGGGTGGAATTCTAATCCATAAGTACCATCAGACCTATAAGTAGTTCCAAATGTTCCTATACCAGTTGTAGAACCAACAGATGCGAGTGGGGTTTCGGTAAGGAATGTTTGACTCTTCTCAGGATCAGATAACATATAAATCTGATGTAATGATTGAGTTGCGCCATAAGAAACATGAATTGTAGACTTAACAGATAAATCTGTAAGACTTGTTATACCAACAATTGTAGAAATGCCAGCTTTTGATTGACTGGTAACTTCAAATCTTCCTGTTCTTTCTGTACCATCTGGAGTAAATGGAATCTTAAATCTATAATTATTTGCACCAACAGTAGATGGATCAACTATAATAGACTTATATTTTACAGATACTGTATTTGTACGACCATTTTCAAAATCAAACTTAACTAAACCACCTTCAATCTTAGATGTTACTGTACCAATAAAGTTTGGACCAGAAAGACCACTTAGATTTTGTTTTGAGTTAAATGATGCTAATTCGGTCAAATATGTGTCAACACCATTATGCATAATTGCATATTCTAAGTAATCAACTTGTTTTGGTGAATTTGGACCAGGATTATCAATAACTAGTACTTGTACAACGCCAGCTTGTGAAGAAGTAGTAGATATTCCAAAAATATTACCTGTAACCGAAACTCCAAGAGTACTTGCTGCACCAATTTGTGCTACACCACCTTCTAGTCTAATATGACCAAATGCTGTATTTCCAGTACCTACAGAATCTGAAAAATATGTTTGTAATGACTTAATTTCATAATCTGTGTCAAATGGCTCATTTGGACGGACAATTAACTGTGTTTCTGATTTTGCAGGAGAATACTCAGTATCAAATGTGACATATCCAGTAGAAAGACCAACTTGATCATAATTCTTCATTTCATTCTTCTGAAGAAGATAAGTATCTTCATCAACAGTTACTGAAATAAATTCATTAAACTGATACTGGTTTTTAGTAGGATCTTCTGCTTGATGAACAGTTTGTGTTAAGAATCTTTGGAAGAACCTTCCTGCAGGATAAGTAGCAACAATTCTATAATCACTCAAATCATTAGACTCATTAGACACAAATTTAGGACTAATATCGTCAATATTAAGAACTCTATTTGTTTTGTTTAAAATAAAATCAGAAAGTCGAGTATTTCTTAATTCTACAAATTTAGAGATATTACCTTGAGATTCAAAATCTCTTGCCATATCATATGGGTATATTGAGTCAACTCTAAGAGGATCTCCAATAAAGTCAAGAACTAATCCACCAGCGTCTTCTGCTGGAATATTTGTTTCACCTGGATCACCCAATGCCATAACTTCAGTATTGGCAAAGTTTTTAAGTCCAGATGGATGAACTATATCATTAACAAAGGTAATTAAATCTTCATATGTCTTAGGACTGTCAATTGCATAAGACATATTTTGATAATAATCATTATCTGGCAATACTTGATTACCATCATTAATAATTCCAACATTATCCCTCCAACCAACTAATGTCTTAACAGAAGACGCTATATTAAAACTTCCTGCAAATTCCTTAATACCAACAATCCTACACTGAGAACCACTTAATTTACCTATCAATATATCATCAATTTCTAAAGGCTCAGCACCACTAACTATAATTTTAGCAGCATTAGAGTCAATAAAATCCAAAGCAACATCTGCGATAGGATTGTTATTTCGTTTAAATGGTTCATTTTCAATAAATCTTGATGATCCCTTAATAACTTCAAATTTAGCAATATAATCTTCTTGAGTCAATTGACCAAATCCATAAGCAACTGTTGCACCAGTACCAGGATTAGTACTGATTCCATTTAAATCAAAAGTAACTTCTCTTGGGTTAACAGCATCATTGTAATCACTAACTTCAATTGAAGCAAATTTATAATCTCCAGAGTTATATCCAGTACCACTTCCAGCATCTATTGCAACACCTTCAATTTGCATTTTATCACCAATCTTTATTGGTTCTTTAACATAACCCAAAACAGGAGTAGTAATTGTACAGGTTAATATTCCTGCAGCTGCTTGTACATTAAGGATACTAAGACCATTACTATTTCTAACAGGAGCAATACCGTAATCATTACCAGACAATCCAATTGGAGGTACTGAAATGGTTGCGCTAGTGACAGCAGAATCGCTTAATTCACAAGTAATAAGTCCATTATCTAAAATATCACCAGTTCCTTTATCAAATAAAACTAAAGCTGGTGCAGTGATGTAGAATTTACCACCATAAACAACATTAACTTCTTCAAGAGTCCCAAAATTATCAATATTGATAACTCTAGGAACAAAAGCATCTGGTTTAAGAGTGTTATCAGAAGGATATCCATAAACATCTTCTGGAACTGTCAAAGAGTCTAATTTATTAATTTTTAGTGATTCGGCAATTATTACACCATTCTCACCAACATCTCCTATACTGGAAATACCAGGAAGTCTAGAATAGTTAAATCCAGGACTAGTTATTCTTGTTGATGCAATTCCACCAGTAGCATTGGCAGAACTTGTAGTATAACTAATATCCGCAATACCAGAATCATAATATAAAGATTCAGGTTTATCTTGTAGATTAAGATTGAAGGTAGTATCCCCAATACTAATAATTGAATAATTATCAGTATATAAACTATCAATATATTTTATTTCAGATCCATTAAATACAGTACCGTCAGCAGTAGATATACCAGCAGGAGTAAATAAACTATAATATATGATCTTAGGCGCAGTTTCAGAATATTTAACTTTTATTGTAGGATGGTATTCATTTGTATAAACTGGTAATGTTGATGCAACACCAACTGTTGACACAGTACTAACACCAACTATTTCAAATCCAAGACTTGTACCAGAACCAACAAATTCATTAAAGAAATTCTTGTCATAGTAGAATTTTAAGTCACTTCCAACTAAAGTTGGGTCACTCATATCAAATATAAGATCATTATTTCTAAATGGTCTTAATTGTGGATTAATTGGATTAATAGTTTGTCCAGATCCACCTTGAGATGTTATATTAACAACATTTGGAGTTCCTGAAGTCTCTTTAAATGTATTTGCTAATTGAAGGGTATTTTCATCAATTGCAACAACATAATACTCTCTTTGAGTAATTCCATCTGGAAGATTTGTACCATAATATAAAATTTTATCACCTGTTACCAAATTATGCTGATATGAAGTAATTCTATTAGTTGTAGTGTTTATTCCAGTTTGATCAATACTAATTGGGTTAACAATTAGGTAATTATCAATAATTTTAACAGTTGCAAAGGTTGTTGTGCCAATACCAGTTGAAAGACCAGGTTTAACAATTAAATCGATCCTATCATCAGTTTTTAACTCATGATTTTCTGCAGTTTGAACTGTAGCAGTAATTTTTTGTACAGATCCAGTAACTTGCTTATCTGGGGTATATGTAAGTAAATAATCATAAGCATCTGTACCACCACTAACAAAATAGACATCATTAGATGTTTTTGTTGTTTTTATACCAATAGTATCTTCTGTTTTTCTTACAGCATAACATGGATCTGGTATATTGAAGGTATTTCCAATTCCGTCAGTTTTTAGACCTAAAGTAGCTCCACCAGCAGGAATAGTCAAACTTAAAGTATCATTAGTTCGTAAACCATGATTTTCTAAGTAAATACTTTGAGTTTTGATAGATCTAGTTTTAGTTTCCCCAAGATAATCATAATTCCTAGTTATAGTCTGTCCTGATGTAGTACCAAATCCTACTGTTTCTGTGGGGTTAAAATAAATCTTTTTAGATGGAGTAGACTCGAATTTATCAGTAATAATTGGTATTTCTATTTCATCAGCAAAAAATGTAACTCCCAATCCAGTTAAAGTAGTAGTTCCAGTTGCAACTGATCTACGAATCCTTAAAACATTATCATCTCCAAAAATATTCAATATACGAGCAGTTTCTGTTCCAATTCCAACGGTTGTTCCTATACCAGTTGTAGATGGAGTCATTGTAGCGAATCCAATCGTAGCACCTGCAGAAACTGTAGATGGAACAAATTGAACTTTAATATCGGTAACTAATCCAACAACAGTACTATCTAAAAGTTGAGTTGAGTAATTTAAACTACTAATAACATGAGAATCTGTTAATTTAGATACACTTGTGGACAATCCAGCAACTTGTACATAATCATCAAACTCTAATCCGTGTGATGGATCAAAATGACCAATAACACTTTGATTCTTCCATTCAAACACTACATCTTCATATAATTTGAATGTAGTGTCAATTTTATTAACTGTTTTGCCTTCTAAAAGACTTACAGAAGCATTTACACCAGTTCCACCAGTACCAGAGTTATCAAATCTAATAATTGAACCAGTAGTATATCCTGTACCTGGAGAAGATATAATAAGATTTTCTACACCACCAATTTCAATACGATCAGGTAATGCTACATTAGGGATCTGTTTATATGGTTGATATACAAAATCATACGCAACACCATCACCAAACATATTGTAAGGGAAGGTATTTCTGATTAATTTGGAATTTTCAAAGCTAAAGTTGCTTTGTTTAATCTTTTTACCAGAAACTGTATTAACATCTATTGGGAATCCTCTATAAGTATTACCAATATAATATGGGAAAATTGGAGTATTTGTATTATCTACAGTAGCAAAATAAGCATATATTCCTTCTTCAAATTCAGGGGTTTTGCTAAATCTTCCATTATGCTCATCTAAATCTCCACTGGCATTATAAACATAATCCTCTATAAAGAAACCAGCTTCATAATCAGAAAGAGATGGTCTATTTTCGACTTGAGTTGTATCAAGAACATATGAAGACTTTAATCTTGTAGATCCTGACTGAATATTATCTGGATCTGATAAACCATAAGGACCATAGATTGGTATACCATCATATGCCCATCCAATTATAGGAGAATGTCCACTACCATCATCACCAAGATAATTTCTAATAGTTTCTCCATAACCAACAGATTCAATTGCTAATCCACCTTCAACTGGAGTAAGATAGTCTCCATTTACAGTACCAGTAGTATTAAACTTATTAGCAACTAATGATCTTACCCTAGTAGAGAATGTTGCAGCATCACCTGGTGCTTTAACAGAAACAACTGTAGTAGTTGCAGCATATCCAACACCTTGAGATAATACAATAACATCGGAAATAGCACCACCATTCATAACAGCACGAATTTTAGCACCAAAGGCACTACCAACACCAGTAACTGTTATATCTGGAGGTCCATCATAATTTGATCCACTACTCTGTACAAAAGCATCAATAATTCTACCATTAACAATAGTTATTCCTATTTGACCAAAATCGCCATAATTGATATCAACTGCAGGTGCTTTTTCAAAGTTTATAATATTTGATCCATAATCTTTACCCTTATCATACAAAATAGCTTCTGTAACTTCACCACGAACAACTGGAGTAGCATTTAAAGTAACTGGTGTATCTGAATCTGTAATAACATTAACATCAACAGTTACAGGTGGATAGAAGAAATCTTGATATCCAACTCCATGTGAAGTAAATCTCACATATTCTTTATTATTATAATTTGTCTTATCTGGAGTTCTAGTAGTAGCAATACCAGAATAGCAGAGTCTGAATTTATCCTCATCAAGATTTAATACCTGATACTGACTATTAGTGCTTAAACCAGTAATAGCAGTAGCTCCTGGAGTAGTTGATATGCCGTAATGAACTACTTCACCATCCTTAAATCCATGATTAGGAAATTCAACAAAATCTCTAAAAGTACTAACACCAGTTGGTGCTATAGAAAGTCTCTTATTTGTATATCCACTTCCACCATCAAGTATACTAACTCTCGAAATTCTTCTCTTAGTATTATAATCTCTGAATTGATGGATACCAGTATTTAAATTTGCTGCTGTTGTACCGAATCCAACAGTATTAACTCCAGCAATAGCATCAGCTTTTGACCTATAAAGTTTAAATATGGTTGCGCTACTAACTCCAACATAATAAGATTGCCCCTCAACTAAACTAGTATCAATACCAACTGGTGCAATAGTTGTAAGTCCAACAACAGGATTATTATTGGAAGAATAAATTACCCTATCCCCATCTTTATAATAATGGGGTTTATTCATTATAAATCGACCATTGCCTTCATCAGCATGTTCGATATTACCACCATTATAGAAAGATTTTGCATTAAATGTAAACTGTCTATATGCTAACTCTGTTACACCTTGCGCTTTTGCTCCATAACCATTTCCACCATGTACATCAACAGAAACTACTTTTTTAATTTCAAAATCAACAGGATCAATTAAAACCCCAGTAACAGTACCACCAATTGCTAATCTACCATAAGCAGTATTAATTCCAGTAGAACTATTTTCTATGCTGATTGAAGGTGGGTTAAGAACATCATATCCAGTACCAGCATTAACAAGATCAAGTGCTTTTAAAGGTCCATAGTAAATATATCTGTCAGACTTATAATTGGTGATTTCTACACCATTTATAAGCATACCAGTATTACCATCCAGTGTTACTTCAGAAGTTGTCTGTTGCGCTTTTCCTCTAGTTAAATCCTGACTTAAAATGAATCTTTTAAGTGTTCTACCTGGGAAAATGGATTTTCTTGCTTGTTCTACTTTAACAAAATCATGAATTCCAGTTGTTAAGTCTGGAGGTGCAAATTTTATAGAAATTCCTGATGGAATAAAGGATCTGGAAGGATATAACTTAATTTTGTTCTTTTGAGATAATACTTCAACAAAATAAGAGGCTGCATCTAATCCACCAATAGCAACAGTGTTTCCAACAGGCACATAAGCAATTTGCTCACCAGTTCTGAAAGGAACATCTTGTGGGAACGAAATTATGGTATATTTGTTAGATAAAGTATCATATCCACCCCATGATCCACCAGATACAGTAGGATTGACTAAAGTAGCATGAATTTTATCAGTATCGATAGGATATGTGGGAATAGAGTTAGAAGCTACAAATCCTTCTTGCTCATTACTTTCTGAGTTCTTTTTATCTAAAACATAGGTATTAGAAACATCACCTAAGAGTTGATTTTGTCCACCTATGATTGGAACAAGTGTACTTGTTGCTTTTACCTGAATTCTTCTTACATCATACTCATATCCAGGAGTAGTTGAGAAAACACCAGATATACTAATCGAATTATTGGTTTTATTGACATAAGTTACTATTAATGGTGATGCAGCGACTGTTTCAGTGTTTCTAACAAGCAAATCAATCTTATCACCCACCCTTAGACTAGCTTTATCAATATTACCTGCTAAAGTAAATGTAGATCCTGTTAAATCTGCAATTCGGTATCTAGCACTAGTATTGTAAATCCAAGAATTGAAGAAAATCTGTTCAAATGTCTTAGATGTCAATGGATTGGTTACAAATCTTCCAAGGTTCTTAACATTAACCCTTGAAGACATTGATAATCCATATAAATCCTGAAGAGTATCAAATTCACTCAAAACACCAGTTATTTTCATATTAACTGGTTTTTCTAAATTATTTTCCTCATATCCATAAACAAAAGTTGGTGTAAAGATATTTTTAGTGGATGCAATATCTTTTGATGTCGTAGTTACACCAATAAACTGGTTTATAGTCTTTTCAGTGTAATCCAAACGCATATAATCATCATCTGTATCTACTCCAACCTCAATAACACCAGTTTGACCAAATCCAACAGTAGAGTCAACTGTAATAACTGTTGCACCAAGACCAACCTTACCAACTGCTTGAGTTCTTCCTGGAACAACAAATGTACCCTGTATTAAGTCTCTATCATCATATCCAATAAAGACAGAAATACGATAATAGTCATCTCTAATCTGAACAACTTCAGAAATAGGTCCACTAGCAGCATTTACTAAAGGATTACCTTCTTCATTGTCTTGAAACAGAGTTTGACCAACTAATTTATTAGCATCACCAGAAATTACCTGTACTGCAAAAGACTCTCTTCTCAAATAGTTGGCATAAGAGGGTTTTATGAGGTATTTTTCAAGATCATTGATTTTTGGTTCTAAACCAAACAGTGCTTTAAATAAAATCTTGAAAGATTCGTCAGTACCCTTAGATTCGTATAAACTTCTTGCTTCTTTTACGAAATTATTAACATCTAACTCAGGACTTAATTGTACACCCTCTAAACCAGGTGTATACTGCGCTTTTAACTTATCATAAAATTCATGAAGGAATAATGCACTTAAATTTTGTACCGCAGACCCTGTAAGATGGGAAGAAGCTGTAGTTTGTGTCCATTGTAAATTCTCAGTATCATTAAGTGCATGATATGTCTCAATTCCACAAAAACCCCTTACACACCCAGTAAAGCTATTGGTTGTTACTCCCGTATAGGTAATAATTTCACTACCAATCTTTAAAAGACCCCATTCTTGTGGAAATCCCTTAGTAGTACCATCAACTACAATTTCATCATCAGTAATACCAATGCTAGAAGCAATTGCTACTGATCCAGATATAACATCCTTAGTTAAATTGTCAATTCTAATATATTTGTCAATATTTTCAGCAAGATCTACAGGACCACCTTGATATTCTTGCGAAACATAATATTGCTTCAAAAAATCCTCAAAAAGAGGGTTTTCTGCAAGAGTAAACTCTGGAGCCTGCTCACCAACAATTTGGTATGTCTTAACTCTGGAGGATAAGGGGCTATAGGTTTCTATCATCCTTTTTTATGACCTAATGATGGTTCCGTTAGAGTAACTAGAGGTGACTTTATATCCAATTCCAGATATTTGTTGTCCAGAAGATATTGTGTCTCTCACGATATTTATCTTAGTATTTGACATGTCTAATTGGAGGTAAATATCCTTCAATCCTATAATATCATTGGATTCTGGATATGCTTGAATTTCAACAACACCTGATGCACGAGAAGTACCCGTTATATTGATGGTATTGATCATAATTTCACCTTTTACATAATCCACAGTTCCTGCAGAAGGTAAAACAACAGGTGGAGCATCATCAGAGAGTTCAGTTAATTGAACTACAGCAATATCACCCGTTTTTAAGTCGTCATGTGGCAAATCAGTGAAATATAAAGTATTTGGATTACCAGCAATGGTAAATCCAGTACTTTTTATGTTTTTGCCTTTAGGATTGGCATGAAATGCATTACCAAAGCATAATTCGTACTGAGTAAAGGCATTAAAAACTGGTTTTAAGTCTCTTCTTATTGTCAACCTAGTAATATTCGATGTAATTGCATTATTTGTGCCATCAATTGCTTTTAAAGCATCAGAATACTTAAATCTACCACCAAATGCGTTTAAATTAGTGGATTTTCCGTAATCTGTTAGTGAATTGGTAACTTGAGTCTTAAGACCATCAATATCACTGTAAATATTGGAATTAAAATAGACAGAAGTGTCTAATTCTACGAAAAGTATCTTTAAATCGACTATTCTTTGGTTAATTCCAGCAATAGAATACCTTTTTAATCTATCTAAGATCTGTACTTTAGTAAAGTCGGACAAATAAGTGGAATTTCGAGGTTTTACACTTAATACAACAGTACCATATTCAGGTGGATCCAATTCTTCACCACCAATTACCGAAACTGACTCTGCATCAGGGAAAACACTCTGTATAATCCCCTCATAATCCTTTGCTGTAACCGCCCTGTACTGCGATGAATAGACTCTAGGTGCAATATACTTAATAGAGTCTATTTCTTCGATATCACCGCCTCCTTTAGCGGTTTGAATCGTTGTTAGAACAGGAGTTGCTGCTGCTGAAAGAGGATTTCCAGCATCATCTACTGCATCTGCACTAAATGAGAACTTTTTACCATCATTTCCTGCTTTTCCATCAGTAATAATATAGCTAACTTCAACAACATCTCCATTTTCTAATTTTTTACCAAATAATCCATCTCCAAATAGCAATTCATACTTCTCATCTTTGATTTCTTGGATAAGATAGATGTTTGACTTCTCATTTATACTTGTAATATTATCAACTACAGAATATTCAAGTCCAGAAGACGCTCCAGACTTCCTAACAAACACTCTAATTGATGCAGTATCGATAAATGAGTTGTCTAATATAAATCTTTGGTCTAAACTAGCATTTACAATGAAATTTTTCTTTAAAAGTGTACCCTGATATATCGTAAGATTCCTAAATTGAGCAGTTCTTGGTGGATTTACGGTAATATTACTTCCAGCATCTACTGGACTGCTAACAGTTATGTCTTCTGGGATAGAAAATGTGAAAGAAGTGTTATTTTGAACTCCAACTGCGACTAATCCTTTCTTTAATGTGACGCTATTACTGTTTCCGTTGAATTTATAGTCAAAATTTATGATTGCTTCCGAAGATTTACGAGATCTAGGTACATATCCGATGTTTCTTGCCAATGAAACCACATTTTCTCTCAAAGTTGCCGAATCCAAGAAGGATTCATTAACAACCATGTTGCTATTAAATGCCGAAATATAGGTATTATACGCTAAAATATCGATTAAAATCGACATATTTGATCCTTCAAAGTCAAAATCAGTAAAATTACTGTTTGCTCTGAGGTAAGACTTGATTTGACCCTTAATTTGATCAAAATCTAAGTTTGTAAACTTGGTTACTGGCATTTTTTTACCTAGTTCCTTCTAAAAGAAATGCAAAATTTTGTACAGGGAGGTCTTCACCTACAATTTTATAAGAAATATTCATTTCAAAGGAGTTATTTAAGTCTGGTCTAGGGTTTGCAGTAATTTCAGTTTCAGTTACCCTAGGTTCATACATCTCTATAACACTTTTAACCTTCCTTGCAAGCACTCCACCTGTGACTTCATCACAGAAATCGAATAATAAATCACCTACATCCGACCCTATGTCACTATAAAACCTTTCCTGATTTCCAGTTTGGACTAAATTCCTAATAGAACGCATAATAGCCCTCTCATTTTTCAACACATTTAGATCTCCTGTGACAGGATTTGGTTGAAAATCAAGGGTTATGTCTTTATATGCTCTAGATTTAGTCGCCATTGGCGAATTATAATAGATGTCAGGGTTATTTATACCCTATTTTCTCAATTCCAGCGTGTAACTGTTAATTCTATACTATTATCATCCATTTCCCACTCTTCTGCGACCTGCCAACCTTCTTCTTTTACTGTATTATGGATGGTCATCCTTGCATATTGTTGTCTAACTTTCTCAATAAACCTCTCTGGAGGGAATGGTTGACTCCAAGTCTGTAAATCAGCAACCAGTTCATATTCCTTTCCATTCCAACGGAAGCCAATTTCATTATCAATAGCAATATCCACTTGCCATTTTTTATGATCATGGTCAAGTGGATTTTCTAACTCGACATCTTCTACTACATTATACTGTAGTAACTCTAATGCTTCGAGTAAAGCGGGTTTTTTTGTAATCTTAGTCTTTATCGTACTGAAATGTGACATTAACAACCTTCTGAATCGTGCGTAAATTCCTCAATATATTCTTGAAAATCTAACTCCTGATAAAAAGAAGGAAGATAATCTCTATTCACAACATTACCAA